>Ga0123341_1000512_pt1 | contig 23861 bp, 23 predicted proteins | sample Turbeapinknodule_FD_89959 | JGI IMG/M metagenome (GOLD analysis project Ga0123341, IMG submission 89959) | Root nodule microbial communities of legume samples collected from Mexico - Turtle bean Mexico pink nodule | ecosystem: Host-associated > Plants > Roots > Nodule | place: Mexico: Nepantla...
ATTATAGTATTATTGATATTTACTTTATTTTATTTAGATATTTTATTTGATTAGAATATTAAAATTGATTTAATTTTATTATTATTTTTTAATTTTTATTATAAAAAATAATATAAATAATTATAATCAAATAAATAAATTTTAAAAAACAAATTAAAAAAATAAAAAAATAAAAAATAATGGACTAACTCACTAATTCATGATATAATTAATTAAACAAACTACTAATTTAAACTCGTGTAATCTGATCAATCGGATCCAAACAGACACAATCCGATTTTAGATTTTTGGTTATCTTTTTGTTCCTCGAAACCTAGTTAGAAGAATATAGCTAGGAAATGTGGTTCAAGAGTGATAATGCACCCTGTGATATAATTCCAATTCCAAGAGTAGGAGGACATATATGACTTTAGGTCTTTGACCCTTCCCACACGTTCTTGACTTACACACCAGAGGCCAAAGAGAGACAATAAATATCATAATCATGAGCGGATAAAAAGACACCAAATGCAAAAACCAAACCAATTTCTTAAAAGAAATGGTGAAATAAAAACAGTCAAAACACTTTATAAAACATTTTTATTTAATAAACACATACAATGACTACTACAAGAAGAGCATATTTTTAATAATTTATATAATTTAATTGAGTATATGTTAAAGTATGTGAAAAAGAAAAGTCCCGTGGTGGCAAAAAGAAAAACAGAAAATGATGGAATGACGGAATTGGTAAAATGGTATGAAAATGGAAAATAAAAGGTGGTTCCAGCAGTGTTCGAGGGCCTTTTCAATTTCCGTCAGTCCACCCTCTCTCTCTCTATTTCTTTCTTTCTTTTCTCTCTCCTGACGAACTGTTTTTGGGTCTAGATCAACCGTAACACACAACTGAATTGTTTCTCCTACTCTGTTCTCCGTTCGACGTTCCGCAATTCGGAGCTCAAGATCACCGACCGTTCAAAATTCGCGTTGGATCGGATCGAATCCGCAACCGAATTGAGTTTGGGGATCTGAAGAGAAGAGAGGGATCTGTGAGCGCCATAGGTGATGGCGATGTCGGGGATGCGAGGACTCTCCGTGTTTATAAGCGATATTCGCAATTGCCAGAACAAGGAGCAGGAGAGGCTTCGTGTGGACAAGGAACTCGGCAACATACGCACGCGCTTCAAAAATGAGAAGGTTCGGTTAGGGTTTCTCTTCTCCTTTCAGCTTTTTCCACTTAGTTCCTGTTGTTTCTGCACCGTTTCTCGCTGGTTCTGTTGCTCGAGATTTTGTTTGTTATCACCTCGAGAGGCAGTGGAAACCTAGAAAGTTGTAATTGATGACCTCTTGGCAGTGTCGGGATTGGTGTTTAAAATTGATAGAGGAAAATTAGGTATCGGACGTGCTTTGAATGGTGAAATGAGTTGGACTTTAGCGAGTTTGTGATGTGTGGACCTGAGATTTGTACTGGTTTACAGCTGCGGGAAAAACGAAGGTTTTCGTGATAGTTTAGTTGTTGACGAGTATATGGAAAAATTAGCAATAAGCTGAAATTGTAGGGGTTATAGAGTGTTCTGTACAGTTAGGTATCCGTTCTTGGTTTAGGTGTTAAGTTATTCTGATGTGTTCACTTATAATAATGTTCGTTTGGCTGCAACATTGAAGATGACATAGAATGGCAGCTGGTATCCATCGATTTAATAGCTCATGTGTAGATATTTATGTGCTAGAAGGTCAGTTCTTCTCAGTTTGAACAGATTCAGTACTAAGTAGATCTAATACATTGCAAGTAGCGTAGTTTATTTCTAAAATAAATTCTGGTGCCCATTTTGTTAGTGTGGCAAAGAATGATTGGAAGCCATATAATGATAGGTAAGAAAATTGCTCTCTGTATCTCTAAGGTAGGAATTGACTTCAAATATACTATAATTTGTTCGGCTATTATATTATTATATCTGTCATCAGACTTTGTTATGTGTTTTATAACCTCTATAGATGCATCTATCTTTCTTCTAACTTAATTTCAGTAAGTTCCAATCTAGAAGATGGTCCTGGCCTTGCATTCTGATGGTTAAAATTTGCTATTGCATAAAATCAAGTAGTAAAGTGGATGAGTCTAGTATTGTTCCTGAAAGGATTCTTACTATTTGGTTTTAGGGCGTAACTTAATCCCACATGAATACAACACAGTAACTAAATTGTGAAAAGCTAGAATGAAAATGCAATATTTTCTATGTCAGTTAGTTAGAGAGTAAATATTCAATGTTGGAAACACCGTCAATCCAATTTCATTTGTTTTTTCCTACTATCTTTTAGCATTTTACCTTAACTAAGATCTAGTCTATCGATTGATGGAGGAATTCCCTGGATTAATAATACTCAATTCTTGCCGCATCAATTCTCTTTAGTTTCTAAAACCTAATTAATTTTGTTCTTGAATTCTAAGAAGAATAAAGACATTGATAATTTATGGTGTCTATGTTACTCACAAAAAATCCCACTCAACAGTATTTATAGAAAATTAATGATTATGGTATTTTTAGCATGTTCTTAGACAGGTCATATATAAATTTCCATCCTCCTAACAACCCACAAGATTGTAAATGATCAATTCAGTATCATTAAGTTTAACACTCAGTTGAATAGAAGGAAACTTAAATGAAATTGAAATCCAAATAAATTATCATTCCAACCAAGCTGTCTTCGTTCTAACAGAAAATTATTGATCCTAAATAATGGAAGAAAAAAATAAAATTGTAAACTTATACCATTATTGATTGTGACTTTTCCTTTGGAGCTTTCTAGTTCTATTCTAACCCGAAGCGCAAATTCTCTTTATGCAAGCTCCCCATCTGACAACTCTCTCTCTCTATAAAATCTCATTTATATTAGGTGGGAGTCATTTTTCCTGATTTGTTTTGGATTTTTGGTGCTCTAATCCTTCTAGGCCTATAGCTCCTTAATTTTCAGATACGGAGATGGTTTGTTTGATTCTCTCCAATATGAACTTGGAGATTTGAGTAAGATTTTGAGCTTATGTACTCTTTGTTTCTCTACTTTCTTCATAATATCTCTTATAAAAATATTCTGGAATATACCTGAAAACCCAAATTAAACGTGAAAATGTATGGAAGAGAAATTAACTCAAAATCCAAAAAGATAATCTAAAATAAGCTTAGTTGAAAATTCTGATAAATAGGAACCAAAGGTGTGTGCGATTTTGCAGCACATCATTTTCTTAGCACAAGAATCAACATATGTGTAATCAATTTGTGTGTTTGGGTCACTTTGACACAGTCACACGCATATCTGTATGTTTCCAAATGTGTGGCTCTGAATACAATTTTGTAACAGAAATTGATGATCTATGACTCTGAGGATTGCAATGTCATTGCCGACTAGTAAACTAAAACATTTAGTATTGATTGTTTATTATAAACAGTACCCAATGATGGAATTTCATTTTACCATCACCTTCAATGGGTTATGAACTAGTTTCTAAATATGAGGAACCTTTCACATTAAAGAGTTCTTCTAGCATTGGACTGTGGTATTGGATGCAGAATACTGTTGTTTGACTTTTGCCTTTGCTGCACAACTCTTTGTTGGGATCTGCTTTTATCCTTGCCAACATAGTTCTTACTTAACACTCTAATGGTGCCTATGGTTTTTATTATAAACTGTCATTTTTTTGGCTCAAATGGAATCATATAATTCACACCAGAGGGTTTCAGAACTATCAATTTACTAATTGATTTTCTTTATTTTTCTGTCACAATTGTAACTCCTGGAGCCAAAGTTGGTTTAATTGTGTCCTGAAATCTGTTTTATTTGTTATTTCTTCTATATTTGTTGTTTTGGATATTTTTTTCCTATATATCTGTTAAACTACCCTTTGAATTATAGAAAAATGAGTTTCTGAAATTTATTTTTTCTGATTTTTTAAATCCTTTATTTTTATTTATTTTGTTGACTTTGGGCTTTTAGAGCAGAAGGGTTTTCTAATTTTTGTTTTCCCTTTCCAAAACTGTCTCTATCTCAATGCTTTGGTTTGTTTTTATATTCCGGTTTTTCCTGAAAGTAAAATATATCTACTCATCTATTACTCAAGTTCCATCAATTTGTTCTTGCTGTTATTCAAAACAACATTGATGTCTTACACTTATGAATGGCTGTATTTAATTTTTTTTACCTTTGGTTCTGCTGTAGGCTCTGACACCATACGAGAAAAAGAAATATGTTTGGAAAATGCTTTATATATACATGCTTGGCTATGATGTGGATTTTGGTCACATGGAAGCTGTTTCCCTTATATCTGCCCCAAAGTATCCTGAAAAACAGGTATTTTGTTCTCCTCCGTGATGCCTTGTTACTCTCTGCTGATATATACATTACTCCATTGTTTTAGAGCGTTGTTTCAGTTTCAGTTCATTTACATGTTTACCTAGCAGAGAAAATATCTATAGACTGTGAAGAAGGAATTCTAATATCCTCATAAATGACTGCAGGTTGGGTACATTGTAACTTCAAGTTTGCTTAATGAAAATCATGACTTTCTTAGGTTGGCTATAAATACAGTGCGCAATGATATCATTGGTCGTAATGAAACCTTCCAGTGTCTAGCATTGACTATGGTATGGTAATACCTTTCCTAGAATTGCTCGTCATATTGATCATTTAATGGTAGCATACATTACTTTTTTAGTAACTTTAAAGGTACTAAGAAGAAGTCTTTCAACAAGTTTTGCAATTTGTGGTGGACTTTCTCTTCTAATCATTTTACCATCCTCTGGTGATTATGTTCCATTAAAATCTTTTAATTGTTAATATGAACCTTCAATGAATATATAATTTATAAACTAATAAAATGTCCACATTAGATGACTCTTTAAGTTTTTTTCTTTATCATTGTGGTATCAATGTATGTGAGCAAAAGGGTTTTCTTGTAGGTTGGAAATATTGGTGGGAGAGAATTTGCTGAGTCCTTAGCACCTGATGTGCAGAAGTTGCTGGTAAGAAATTATTGCATTATTGTTAAATAGGTGGCTTTATTGGAAAATATTGATCTTAACTGCATTTTGTGATCTAGATATCAAGCAGTTGCAGACCACTTGTCCGAAAAAAAGCTGCATTGTGTTTGCTGCGTCTGTACAGGAAAAACCCTGATGTTGTCAACGTAGATGGATGGTAAATCTCAATGTAATTATGCTAGTATGCACTTTTTTCTTTATGTTTTTTCTTCAAAGAGCTTATTTCTCAACCTTCTACCTTAAGGGCGGATCGGATGGCACAACTTTTGGATGAACGAGACCTTGGTGTTTTGACATCTTCTATGAGTCTTCTTGTTGCATTAGTATCAAACAACCACGAGGCGTATTGGAGTTGTCTTCCCAAGTGTATCAAAACTTTAGAGCGGCTTGCTAGGAACCAGGATATCCCTCAAGAATACACTTACTATGGTATCCCGTCTCCCTGGCTTCAGGTTTGTGAACTTTTCTTTTTGTCTAATATATATGTTTTTCGATTGGCATTGGTTTAAGGAAGGTTTTGAAATTCTTTCAGCTTGCTTTCTATTGTCGAGAACCAAGTGCTGAACTAAATTTTTCGTTTTATCCAGCATGCAAACCTCCTTTTATTCTTTTACCAATTTTTACTTAATGTAGGTCAAAACAATGAGGGCTCTTCAATATTTTCCTACAATTGAAGATCCTAATGCCAGGAGGTCACTGTTTGAGGTTTGTCAGATCACATTGAAATGTCCAAAACTTTTGTTTATTAGATAACAATTTTACCCAAGCCTTGATTTATTATTTCAGGTCTTACAAAGGATACTGATGGGAACTGATGTTGTAAAAAATGTGAACAAAAATAATGCATCCCATGCTGTTCTTTTTGAAGCCCTTGCTCTGGTATGTTTATTGTGCTATACTATATTGTAAACAAACAACCGCATTTTTGTTCTTTACACTGATCACTCTATATGGCATTAACCTGCATGTGTAAATGATAATCCAATGATTATGAATTTTACTGGTCAAACTAATTGAAACCATTGCACAGTTAACCCCAACTTTTTACATTGTACTTCTAGCAATTTTTATGTTAAATGCTTCTTTTTCATTTGTGAATTCACTTCTCAAGTAGATATATTGTCATGTGCTTAAATAATATAAGTGGGACTCTGATATTACTCTGTACTATTTTACCCTAAGCACATCATATATCGCGTACCAAACTTCAAAGAGGGAAATGAAATGCCATTTCATTGTACATATATTTTTCTTCTCTTTTTCTATATTTGATTGGTTGTCTTCATTTCTATGCACATCTTTGTAAGAATGCTTATAGTGTGCATATGGGGGTTCTGTAGGTTTCCTTAATTCTTCATATAGAGATGCATGTAGTGAAGTTGGTGGCTGTTACACCCCTCCCAATTTACTCAAAAGGAACTTTTTCTCACAATGAGACGTTGTAATTATTGTCTCTATTCTGATTGTTCTCTTCAGGTGATGCATCTTGATGCTGAAAAAGAGATGATGTCTCAATGTGTTGCTCTTCTTGGAAAATTTATTGCTGTCCGTGAACCAAACATTCGGTATCTTGGCTTGGTAAGTTGTGGCCACATTTCACTGCATATTTCTCTTTCCTTTCTGTTTGAAAGGAGGGACAAAAATTGCATGGCCAATATTATGTGGTAGATTTCATTACAGTTTAGAAGGCTTTGGTGGTATTGGTTGGTTGTCATAATGAAATGTTGCAGTTCATAACATATATGCTATTACGGTGCAGGAGAATATGACTAGAATGTTGATGGTTACTGATGTACAAGATATCATAAAAAGACATCAAGCTCAGATTATTACCTCATTGAAAGATCCTGACATCAGGTTACTTGTTTTATTATGTTAACATCATTGATCCTGTATATATCATCACTGAATTATTTGCATTCAGAACCCAGTCTTTACTTATTGGTATATAAAGTGGGCCAGTTAAATATAGGATGCCCATTCATTGATTCACTGTTGTTACATTCCTGCTGACCTTGCTACAAATTTAAATGGAATTGAGATCAAAGGAGACACTTTCTTTTCAAGATATTGGTTTTAATTTTTATGGTCTCCTCTGTATTGTTAATGAGTGGATTATAAATTATTTTATTTGTTTTTTTCAAAATGGGAACCTGTATGTGAACGTTTATACTGTTTTCTAAACTAGTTTCCTTTAAAATGCAAATTTTTGTTAAATCTAGTTTCCTTTATACTGTATGTGAACGTTTATACTGTTTTCTAAACTAGATTCACTGTTGTTTCATTCTGAATGCCAATTTTTGTTAAATCTAGATTTTGTAACTGCATTTATTTACATGCAGTATTCGGAGGCGTGCTCTAGATTTGCTTTATGGCATGTGTGATGTTTCAAATGCAAAGGATATAGTTGAAGAACTACTGCAGGTATGGAGCTACTTCCAAACTAATTCATGCAATTTGAAAATCTATTGCTATGTAAACCCTACCAACTTCCCAACAGCCTCCTCATAGTACAATAAACAAAAGAAATAAATGTATTAACTGGGTATATAAAATGATTAGTTTGCGATTTCAACTGTTTTGTAGTATCTCAGCACCGCAGAGTTTGCAATGCGTGAGGAATTGTCACTTAAAGCAGCTATTCTAGCTGAGAAGTTTGCACCAGACCTTTCATGGTAATGTAATTGAACCTACTAAAGAAATTAAATAATAGTATTGTTACTGTAGCATAAATCTCATCATTGATTCTCTTGATATGTAACTCCTGAACTGCTCATAAAGGTTACTTTCATACTGTTAGCCTCTAATGAAGTCTTAAAAAATGCAATATATACTTTCTTCCTTCATAGTGCTAATAAATCTAGGACAACGATTCAGCTATTTCAGATGGGCAAATAAACAGATAGTTTGCCCTGACCTTGAAGAAAATCCCCCAACAGGCTCGAGTGCAAACCCAAGTATTGATATGTCACCCAATTATTAGTTTTAAGAGTGGTTTCATTATCATACATTTGATGGACTTTTTTTATAAAAAATTAAAAATTCAGTATAATTGATGTGTCCTTTCATCTTTTGCTGTAGCTTCTTTTCTATTACTTCTATTTTGAGGATGACCTGTATTCAACTTTTTCACTTGACTTTTTTGTCATGAAATATCTTGAGAAAAGACAGTATAATTATAAAATTCAAAATAACAGCCAACCCTGTTTATTGTCAATCAGAATTTTTCTATTGGCAAATACATGCAATTAATTTAGAAATTACTGGGGACGGCCTAGAGGAACTGCTAGATTGTGTTCTTTATGAACATGTGAGATGAACATAACTAAGTACTATACATTTTTCTGCAACTGTGAAGGGATTGCAAGATTTTTTTTTATATAATTTTGTTCAGTATTAGTAAAATAGAAACAATAAACCTGTCACCCTCTTTACCATAGAATAAAAAATCCCTAGTTATCTTAGATCGGAACTTATTATTGATGTAATATGTACATTGATATCATGCCATCCCTTTTTATACAGGTATGTTGACGTGATTCTTCAATTAATTGACAAGGCTGGGGATTTTGTTAGTGATGACATATGGTTTCGGGTGGTGCAGTTTGTTACAAACAATGAAGATTTACAGGTTTGTTTGAAACTTGTAGTGACTATGATGCTGCTCCCTAACATAGAAAACATTCACTACGCATTTTATGTCTTTCTCAGCCTTATGCTGCGGCAAAAGCTCGAGAGTATCTTGACAAACCTGCTATACACGAGACAATGGTTAAGGTTTGTACTTTTACTTCCATTCTTTAATTATCTGGATGCTACTAGTTTGTATGGACAATATTTCTGCTAAGTGACACTTTCTTTAAGAGGGTTTCTAAACTGTAAAATGGGTAAGAAATATTTAATTATATTAGAGCAAAACAGCGACATCTTTGCGAAGTGGTTCCTTTAACTTGAACTTCCATAATCGCTTGAGGGATGTCAAGAAGTATTTCTTTCTGTTATTATGGATTTTATGTAGTATTGTACTTTATATTGATTTGTTCGCAAATTGAAGTTTCATAATTTATATATTGATTTATTCACTGTTAAAAAGCAAGTACTTGTTTAATTTCTATCTCATGTACACTTCAACAGGTCAGTGCATACATCCTTGGAGAGTTTGGACACCTTCTAGCCAGACGACCTGGGTGCAGTCCAAAGGAAATATTTGGCATTATACACGAGAAGCTTCCTACTGTATCGTAAGGGGAATCACAATCTATCTCATCTAATTTTTTAGTTGAAATCCAATTTTTCCAAGATACCTTACAAGATGTGCTTTATATTCAGGACTTCTACTATTTCTATTCTTTTGTCTACATATGCTAAAATTCTGATGCACAGTCAACCACCCGACCCTGAATTACAAAATCAGATATGGACAATATTTAAGAAGTGAGATTGACCTCTTCAGTGTTCAATTTCTTATTACCATGGTTTTTTATATAGTTCTTTATAAGGCCATAGGTTCTTCTAACCCATTTGCTCATGTTTAGATATGAAAGCTCAATTGAAGTTGAAATACAGCAAAGAGCTGTGGAATATTTTGCATTGAGTAGAAAAGGTGCAGCTCTAATGAATATATTGGCCGAAATGCCTAAATTCCCTGAACGACAGGTTTTCTTGCAATATTGATTCAGAGACAACTTGTTTGAAATTTGCACTATCACTTTTGATATATACTCATGGATTTTATACTCTTTCAAATTCAGTCTGCTTTGATTAAAAAGGCTGAAGACACTGAAGATACTGCAGAACAAAGTGCCATAAGGTTACGACAGCAGCAATCTCAAACATCAAATGCTTTGGTTGTAACTGAACAAAGTCATCCTAATGGAACTCTTCCTGTTGGCCAACTTAGCCTTGTAAAGATTCCCAGCATGAGCAGTGCGGTGGTTTGTTGTTCACTCTGCTTTGTGTATCTTCACAAATGATTTTGGTCAACATGATTTCATCTTTAACTGTATAATGGTTCATCCTATTTCTTAGTTTCACTCCTGTTTTTTTTTTTTTCTGAACAGGATGATACTTCAGCAGGTGAAAGATTATCCCAGGAAAACGGGACTTTGAGTAAAGTAGATTCTCAACCTCCTTCAGCAGATCTCCTTGTTGATCTCTTGGGTCCATTGGCTATTGAAGGCCCTCCCAGTAGCAATATCCACACCCGGTCAATCTCTTCTTCAGGATTGGAAGGAACTGTGGTTGAATCCACAGCCATAGTACCTGCTGGAGAACTGACCAACTCTGTGCAGGTACCTTGCATTAACTAGTAAAGTCTTTTGCTTAACTGGCTGTGCTAACTGAATACTAATGCAAAATTCCATTGGATATGTTTTTTTCGCATATTTTCTACATCTTATATTTTTCTACGCTTGATTATTATTGATGATGAACCACATTCTTTCAGCAAGACTTTCTTGGACAAATACAAATTTAGACCATCTAACTATTACTCTTTCACTAGACTCTCTTCTCTAGTGTTCAACATTAGAAGGATATTACTACAAATTTACTGGTCGGCTTTGGAATATAACTTGCACGTTTTGTATGTGCAGCCAATTGGAAATATTGCTGAAAGATTTCATGCTTTGTGCATGAAAGATAGTGGTGTTCTATACGAGGATCCCTACATTCAGGTATTTTCTTCATTTATTTTGTAATGTTCTCTATTTTTTGTTTTAATTTGATCATGTATATTTGCATCTTAAACTTGTGTTCTTAGATTAAAATTTTTGTTTGCCCAGATTGGTATTAAGGCAGAATGGAGAGCTCACCTTGGGCATCTTGTTCTTTTCTTGGGAAACAAGAACACTTCTCCTCTTGTCTCTGTGCAAGCTTTAATATTGCCTCCCACACATTTGAAGATGGAACTCTCTCTAGTTCCAGAAACCATACCTCCCCGGGCACAAGTGAGAATCCTTTTGTTACTGTTGGTTTCTTTCAAATATTGTTATTTTGTTAATTTACATTTTCCCTCTTTTGATTGTATAGGTGCAATGCCCACTTGAGGTCATTAATCTCCATCCAAGCAGGGATGTCGCTGTTCTTGATTTCTCCTACATGTTTGGTAACGATAGGGTACTTAAATTTAAACTTATGTTTCATTTGTCTAATTTAAAAAATACATGCTTCGAAGGCTACTCCGAAAAGAAAATGCCAGTTGACTACTTTATGTTAAAACACACACTCACAAAAACAGAGAAGAAAAGGGAAAGAGAATAAGATGTGGTACTAAATTTGAAAATTTATTTCCCACACATGTGCCACAATACATCATCTCTCTAACCAACTTGAATTTGTCAGCCTTATGAGGCTTTTGTTAAAATATCAGCCACCTGTTCAATGGTACTGCAGTGTTTTAACTCCAGCTTTCCTTTACTGACTTGATCCCTTAAGAAATGAGATCTTGTCTCAATATGCTTGCTCCTTCCATGAGCAGTAGGATGTATACCCAAGCTTATGACTGACTTGTTGTCTAGTAGCATCTTCATTTCAAGTTCTCAAGCCACAAGTTTTGACAAACTCCCATTGAAGACAATGCCACCACTGACTTCTTAGAACACCATGAAATAGGTGCTCCATACATCATAAACACAACCTGTTTGTAGCCAAATACTTCATCAAATATTACGATCATGTTTTGAAAACAACCCATATCCCAAAGTGCCATTCACATATCTCAATATCCTCTTTGGTACAAACAAATGAGCAATACTTTGATGAACCCTAAATCTACTAATCAGCCCCACTCCATAGGCTATGCCAGGTCTATATCTGCACAAAAATCTCAATGAACCAACAATCTGCTTATACAAGGTTGCATTGAATACCTTTTCAGTTTCTTCCTTCTCTAACTTAATACCACAATCAACTAGTGTTTGGGAAGAATAACAATCCCAAAAAATGGGATAGCAAACTCAGATCTCTCATGTCAAACTAAAACATAATTCTCCTTTAAACTTGTCAATTTCTACACTGCATTGCTTTCAGTAACTAGTAGGTCGTCTACATAGAGGCAAATTAATATTAAATCACTTACAGTAGCTCTCACATAAAGTCCATATTTTGTTGTATGGTTGCTGAAACCCAACTGCAAAAGGAAGCAATCTATTTTTAAATTCCAGGCATGAGGGGCTTGTTTTAGCCCAACCCAAAGGAACTTGACTGTCATTTTATGCGGGAAAAGTTGTTGTCCAAGGGTGTTTGTTCCAAGTTTGCAAATCCAATGAGCAACTTGCACATGTGTTAACAAAATCCTTAAGGGGACCTCGGATTGAATTTATTTGTTCCAAGCTTGGTACATACAATTTGTATGCTCCAGCTTGAGAGGGATTGAATAGCTATTAAATATAGGTAATTAGTTGTATTGGAAAACTGCTATATAAGTTGTTTACATATTAGCATTAATTTCTTGTACCTTTTGGTGTTCCCCAGTAATTTTCTTCTATAAATAACAAAGATCAGCTGAGATAATAAAATCTCTTAAGCTCTTTTTATTATATTTTCAGTCTTTAAGTGTTGTGGTATTTTTTATCTCATGGCCAAGATCGTACATTTCGACTCTTCCTTGTTGTGGCTGCTATTTGTCATTGGCTACTTCACCAATGACGTTGATCATGGTAACCTTGAGGAAGAGACTTACATAGATCAACCTTCTAGATTTGTTGCTATGGGAAGTATGGCAAAGTTTGTAAATGTGGATATCTCTATGGACTGAACCGATCATCTACAACATGGTTTGGTAAATTTAGTTATACTAAGCAAATCTTTGGATTGAAACAAAGTGAGATTGATCTTACAATTTTCTAGTGTCATACTTCCCCTGAAAAGTTTGTTTATCTAATTGTTTATGTTCATAGTATAGTTATCTAAGGAAATGATGTCTCTTGGATTTCTCAACTAAAAGAGCACTTATTCAGTCACTTTTTGACCAAAGATCTTGGCTATTTGAATACTTTACTGGTATTGAAGTGGCTCAATCAAAGAAAACATTGTAAATGCTAGAGTTTCTGGAGGAGACAGGGCTAGAAAATTGCAAGCCCATTGATAGTTTATGTGCACCGAAATCAAAAGCTAATAGTGGGCTAAGGTGAAACCTCTTCAAATTCAAAGAGGTATTGGAGACTGGTGGGGAAACTCATTTATCTCACTATTGGAAGACCTAATACCTCTTGTGGAGTTGGAGTTGTTAGTCAATTCATGCATAATTCTCACATGGACCATTGAAATGTTGTGATTTCCATGATATGTCAAAAAGACTCCAAGACAAAGATTGTTGTATGAAGGCAAGGGAAATAATCAATTTTTAGTGTATTGTGATGCATATTGGGTTGGTTGTCCCATTGATAGGAGGTCCAACACTAGATTCTATGTGAATGGGAGGGAATACTATTTCTTGGAAAACAAGAAACAAAGTATTGTCTGATCTAGCAGAGAAGCTAAATATTTATCTATGGCTTTGGCCACCTAGGAACTTGTGTGGATTAAACAACTACTTCTAAAGTTGAAATTGAGCTGAAGAAACTATATTGTGATAATTAGGCTGCCTTTTTTATTGTCTTCAATGGGTTTCATGGGACAACTCTCACCTTACAAACCGGTTTTGTGAAGATGAGTTGAACTTAAACTTTTATAAAATAGTGTCAGAGCCTATCCTAGTGAGGTTTGTTGGGTCAATTGTGTCAGTTGATATCATGCCGTTGTTGGACTATTCATAAATATCTAGTCCCATGCACAAGATGTCAATGCTTTGGTGTGAGGGGATTGTGTTGGAGATCTCACGTTAGCTAGAGATAAAGCAAAATTACAGTATATAAGTGGGGGACTTTAAGAGAGCATAGAATTTAGTTTATACATTCCAAGCATAGTGCATACAATATTTATGATCTAGATTGAGGAGGAGTGTTTAAATAGGTGATATTATTTTGTTGTACATCTTTTATAAAAGCTGTTTTTGTGTATACCTAGGTTTAGGAACATAGATATACTTGTAACTTAGGAGTCAAATTGTTGGTTTTTCTCTATTTATCTAGTACTTCCTCCTTGTTAAATAGAGGAAAACCAACAACATTTGTCGCCACATTAGTCCTTTTGCATCACTACATTGATCCTAATGTTTTAATTATTAAATAGTCCTTCAAACATTTTTTTCCCAAATCTGTCCTTCAAAATTGATGGAAAGGGATTTTCTCTCTCTTCTTGAACAGAACAAGAAAAGTTTACCATTTTAATTAATGTTGCTTCATAGGTCAATGTCAAGCTTCGCCTACCTGCTGTCCTAAATAAATTTCTCCAACCTATATCTGTATCTGCGGAAGAGTTTTTCCCTCAATGGAGATCACTTCCTGGACCACCTTTGAAGCTTCAAGAAGTGGTATGTATCTGCATTATTTTTATTATTTTTTGTGGCAGATTTGCAGTTGCTTTACTGGCTTGTTCTTTATGGTTATCCAAACTTACATTCATCTTTCCTGTTGGTTTTGCAGATTAGAGGTGTTAGACCACTTCCACTGCTTGAAATGGCAAACTTATTCAACAGTTACCACTTGATTGTTTCCCCTGGCCTTGTATGATATTGAAGTTCCTCCTTTTACTTCTTTTTTATTTATCTTTCTTGATATTCTTAACTACTAATGTACATTATTTCTGCTAGGATCCCAATCCAAACAATCTTGTCGCGAGTACAACATTTTATTCAGAAAGTACTAGAGCAATGCTTTGTTTAGTAAGTCCGCAATCCCTACAAATAGTATAGTCGTCATTATAACTTGTTTGTTTTAGGTTTATCCCAGACATTCATGATTAAATTAGTGATAACATTAGTTAAAGCTTGAGGTAGTTTTAAAGCTTTTATGTGAATGGTGTGCACAGATAAGAATCGAGACAGATCCAGCAGACAGAACCCAGCTAAGAATGACAGTTGCTTCAGGGGACCCAACACTTACATTTGAGTACGTGATTAATTTTCTACTTTTTTACAACATGTTTTCTATAGATTGATTCTGAATACATCTTTTGCTGATAATTCTTATATTGGCTTGCAGGCTGAAGGAGTTCGTAAAGGAGCAATTAGTCAGCATTCCCACTCCCATCGCAGTTCGTCCGACGACACAGCCAACACCAACATCTCCACTGGCTCAACCCAGCAGTGCTCCTGCATCCATAACGGATCCTGGGGCAATGTTGGCTGCTCTTTTATGACAACATAAAGGTGTTCGTTCATTAATCATTACACATTTGTAAACCTCATCTACACAGCCTAACCCATGTTTCCCTCAAGTTAGTGAGGTGGATATACGAAATCATGATGCAAGGGCTGGCGGAATTACGAGTGAGCTTGGTTTGAGCAGGGATTTCTGGGTTGGTGGGCATTTTTGAGATTCTTTCTGCACAAAGTGTTTGTCCTTTAAGCCAGATTTTATATATCAGTTGGGCAAGGGTTCTCAGTTTTCTCATATTTTTCCCCTTCCCAGTTTCGCTGGATTGTTTGCGGTGCACCTCATAGCATGTAAGATATTGTCTTTGATAGAAACAATTGTAAGTTTGAAATTGTTATTTTGACATTACATATACAATAATAGCTTGTGAATTAAGGACATGCGCATTTTTGCTATCGATGCATTAGGGTTATTTTATGTTTATATAAAAATATTATGAAGCGTGTTATGCCGAAGCAAATACATCGAAATTTCCGTTGCCAGGTAGTCGTTGATTATATTTACAGCAAGTCCAAAAGATGCTTTAATCATATTCTCTAAAACCCTAATAATTTGAATTATAATTTAAATAGTGAAAACTTTAGTAAACAAGAAGTTTCATAAATATTGAACTCAAACTCAATGTGTATTATAATATATATATATATGAAGAATTAAGATGAAGATAACTAAGATTTTCTCGGTATATAAGAGGTTAATCTAAGATTCAAAATAACTATTCGCACTTAAAAGAGCTTAAAATTTTAATCTGGTTATAGGAAAACTAGGTAATATTCAATGTGAAATTACGATTGTACGAATAAATTGATGACAAAAATCACAAATTCCTTGTATTAGGAAGACGAATGCAATTATAATACCAATAAGCTCATGAACACTTAATTCGCAAAGCCTATATTTTATCCACTAGTATAGTAGCAGAATCTTAGAAAAGGTTATGAAATCCTAAAGCGCCTAGGGAAGCTGAATGAAAGCGGTTTTACAGTGCACAGTGTAAAGAATGACTGCCAATGGAACTGCGGAAAGGGCAAAGGCATCTCAGTTTGAGCTAAAGATCCAAAGGTGAAGGCTTCAATTTTTGACCGACCACCAAAAAAATATGAATCCAATCTATACAAATAATCCTGTCAGATAAGCAACACAAAAACATGCTTATCTCCCATGATCAGAGCTAACTTCTATGAATCCAGCAATAGAAGTGGGGAGGAAATGCAATTATTATGGTTCCAGAACATTCATCCAAATGGTTCACGGGTTGAACACATGTATCTGATGTGAAAATTACTCAGACTATCCCAGTCGCAGGTAACAAAATTCATAGCAACCTGCAGATGAATTAAACTCTGAAGGCGCACAAGAAGTTCCGCTGCAATTCATTCAACTCGTATAATACCCGAACAAATCAAAGAACACATACTGAGCCAGCTTGTATGATTAATGCTAAAATTGCAAGTCAAATATTGTATGCTGCTATCGCCATTCCCGGCAATCACCACATCTCCAACTTGCAGCAAGCCGAGATGGTGATTCAACCCAAGGCGAACACTGGCTGTGAATCCAAATCCTACAAATCTGACAATGGAGATCAGGGACCGGTTCCTTTTCTGAACATTGGCGACAACTATTAACATTTCCTTGTAACAGATTTGTAGGCTCACAGTTGGATGCTAAATTAACACTCCCGCATTCTTCAGGAACATCTAATGTACAAGATTTTGTCAAACACCCCGAGAAGACCCGAGACGCATTAGCTTCCTCAGATTGAATATTCTCATCTGAGTGGAGAAGTTCAGTCAGAGAGAAGTAGGTATGAGGTTCAAAATCCACCAACTCATCATAATTTACAATTTCGGGGTCCTTCAGAAGACTGCAGTCAGTAGAGACATGTTCTACAGGAGATAAATCTTTTACTGATTTGGAAACCATTTCATTGCTGGTTGAGAACTCAGCATGAAGATTACCTCTAAAAGAACCATTATTCTCCCTCTCACGTTTAGATGACTTCCCAAGTCCTGGCCCAGAGACAGTATTGTCCACACCCTTTGCATCTAACTCAGGTTCTGTAATCAGCTCAACACTTGAAAGGGAGAACAGCAGAGGATCATTGTCTTGTCTAGAGACATCCACTGCAGGATAGATAGGAGTTGCAGGCTCATATGTTCTCCTGTCAATAGGTGTACCAGAATCAGAATCTCCCCCGAAGTACTCTTTCTTTGAATCCCTTGAAGACTTCTTGCCCTCTTGAGTCTTGTAACTCAAATCAGAGAAAGGACATAAAGGCGACTTTATCCTGCGACACTTGCAACATTTGAAGCCGAGAACATCAAAAAGTTTGGACTCTTCAAGTTCGACAGCTTCAGCATGGTACCAATCTGTAAAACTCAGAAATTAGATAAATAAAGGGTAAGTAGGTAAAAATGACAGCATTTTATTACCTTGGTAGAAAACTTACGTTTACATGTTTCACAACAGATATACATTAGATCAGACTTATATGGTTTTTGGCACAAGCGACAAACAGGCTCCAGTTGAGGCAGGCCTGAACCTCCTTTTAGAAGAATGTTCTTGAGCCTGAAATCAAAGCCTGTATCTTCGTTGTTCTTCTTTTTCCATATAATACCCCAAGAACAACTTCTGCTACGGCCTTTTGTTTCCGAAGGGAAATCAGAAGCAACTCGTTTCATGTCAGATCGACTATTCTTTGTCCTAGAAGACATCAATCCTTGACCATCACATTTAGGCCCTGGTCCCTTCAGAACTGCTGAAGTGCTTTGTTCTTGTCCTTCTAAGAGCAAGGGACTAGTTGGAGACTCATTACAAGACACTTTTTGAGTAAGTAATTTGGCATGATGACATTGTTTGCATGTGGCCAAGAACTCAACTTCTTCACACGTAGAGACAGTTGAACTCACTGAACAACCCGTGTGACAATAACCTATGCCCGTATGAAATGAAACATTAAGCTAAATAAGTACAAAGTAAAACAAAATAAAAGGAAAAGATACTAAAAACAATAGATTTTAACAATTCATTTGTGTAGATTCTTCATATATGGCATTCGTGTCTTTATTCAATAATTCATTTCATATAAACTGAAAAGATCTCCTTTCAAAATAAAATAAAAACATCATCACAGCATACTAAATAAGTGAAACGTTGATGGATGATGAATCACACAAGGAGCCTACCTTGACAGGCACTGCACTTGAGAGCATTCCTGAAATAAAACCAAGAGAAAAATTGTGGCATTAGAGAAACTAGTGTAAAAGAAAAGAAGGAATAGCATATACAAACAAACACCTGAATAAAACAGTAACAACTAAAGGTAAATTACCCAATTAAAACACCCAGCTGACAAACAGAGCATGATAACATGTTCAATTTGTCTCTCTTGCAGGTAAGGTAAAAAAAAATGTCCTTGTAGGTAGCTTTCAACTGCCTTCGGTGCAACTGAGATGTGATGTACAGGTACTCTTCATCAGATAGCCTTTTTCCATTGCGCATTTCATACTCTTTTACCAAATATAAAGGAATGCGTTTTTCAGAAAACCAATATTTTTCCTTTCCTTCAGGACCTTGCTCTATTTCAACATGTTTCATTACCCGAGAAGGAAGATGTTTTTGGCTTCCAAAGGCTACTCTATATAAAATTTTGTCCTCTACAACTCTTTTTTCATGAATATTTGCATTCCTAAAAGCAGATGCTTCGGTATCTTGACCTTTCACATCTAGGAGGTTATGCTCAGGACGAATCAGATCACTCCATCTGACATGAAAATCTAGATAACGGACCTGATGCAAATAATCAAATATCATGTAAGTTATTGACAAATCTAACATGCCTTTGTATAAAAGGAATTGCTAACGCAAAAAATAATTTTATATATATAACAGAAGAGACCTGAAGGGCCAACTGGGATGCATTCCTACTCATTTGTACTGCAGCCCTCCAAACAACCTGTCTGCTTCTTTTAGGAATCTCAGAGCCGTCAGCATATAATATACCCAAAATTTTCCTAAAACCACCTGATGTCCAAAACATTCAGTATTTGTGTTTTTATTCCCATACAAACTTAATTTACTTCAAAAGCAAATGGCAAATGGCAAATAGTTGTCAACAGCTACGAACAGACAGGATGGTAATCGAGTAAAACTACATAGCAGGATTTGTAGATGCAACTCATTTATATCAAATTTAAGTTTGACAACCACAATATTTCTATAACTCCTGATTTATGAGTTGAAAGCTCAAGGCAAGTATTAATATGTAATATATATTTATGGTTTAAATATATAAATACATTTAGATATTAAAAATACTTTATCATTTATAATTTAATACAGTAATATAATTTTAACCAGAAAATGACCCATTAGTGTCACTTGAGGAGAAGATTTCCATTTCAATTAATGGTTAATCAATAACTGATTAAAAATGCAACAATCCAATTTAGCTAATAATCTACTTCCAGTTAACAATCGCACATTATATACTAGAATACCTTGTCGAGCTGCTTTTCTGGCCATGGATTTTGGCAAAACAGCTTTCTGAAATACAGATTTGGAAAATTTCGCACCATGCCACCATGTAAAATTTTCAGGACAAGCACCAGCTGTAACTTTATTGATAGATAACTGTTTCTTACGCCTCCCACATGTCGCGCGTTTCTGTGTAGTTCCAAGAGTTACTGCAGCACTTTGAATTGTAGAAAATTCTGCCAACCAATCATCCATCAACTTCACCCAGTCCCCACAAAAAGCAATTGTTCGAATGTTCTCCTCAAGCTGAAAAGGACAATTTCATCAACCAATGAAAAACAAATGACTTACAAATCTGCACATTTAACAAGTGGAAGAAATGCAGGCAATACATCTAAAGTCTGGACATTAAAAATTAATGAATCTCCTTGATTTAAAAATAATAACAATCACTCACTTTGAGTAAAAGGGGTTTTATATCACTGAATGATGTGGCTCGTTCCACTTGTTTACGCCAATGCCTTCTATAACATTCACTTAAAAAGGGCCCAACTATTAAACCACGTAAACTTTCCTCTATATATATAACATAAGTTGCAATGCTAGGGATGATTCCTTCTCCAATCCTGACAGGAGCAAGACCAGAAAGGATTTTCATTGCATTTTTGGTGGCACTTAGAGCAGCATGATTCAACATACATCCCTTCTTGCTTGAAATAAGGGCTTTACAAGAAAGGCACCAGCCACACCTCTCTCTTGGAACCTCTACAAGCTTCTTTTCAGAACTTGGCCAAAAGAAGCGTGAAGCTGTTTGGGAGAATGCTTTTGCAAGTAAATAAGTGTTTCCAGATGTTGCTTTCCCCAAGTTATCAGACACATGACCCACTGATCTAGAATCCTCTGAAGAAAGAACGGCCAGGTTAGCAGCGGCGGATGCCGCAAAATCACCGTGCATATAGCAATTAATGTATGACTGTGGTTTATAGGAGGAACCAGTGTACACAAAGTCATTAGTAAAACTGCCTTTGCACTTTCCAAAAGCAGATTGGTCACCTTTAGCTTGCAAAGACAAATTCATAGGCAACTTTATGTCATTTGCGTGTCCATAATTATTAAACTGGCTGCTTACAAAGGAGAACTTAGCAGGGCCAACTGCAGCTGACTTGTTAAAAGAATCTTCATACTTTGGAGCAGGACCACAAGTTGTAACCAAAGAACCATCAAGAGATGGTTCCAAATTATCACCACAAATTCCATTTGCAAATGTTAAACTGTATTCTGCCTTCACTTCTGTGTTCGAATTTGTTAAGTTTATTTGTGGTACACTTGTGACACAAATGGATACGAAGTTTTCTGGAATTTTCCAATATTCTAAAATTGCCATGCAAATACCATTGTATATAGGTCTAAGTTTCTCGGATGCATAGAGGACTTGAAGAACTTCAGGAATATCATTCTGACTGTAGTACTTAAGACAAAATTCATCTCTGTTGACACTGAGCCTGCAAAAATATAATATCAAAATCTAACCTAAAATTTGCAAGCTCATCTATAGTGAGAACTGGGAATGATAGCAAAAGTAAAACAGATAAATAAAAAACCTGAACACATTCAAAGTAGCACAAGGATTCATCCAGCATAATAAATGGAATGAAAGAAACACAAAAAAGATGTTAAACATACACCAGTAAGTGGTCGCAAGTACCCATGAAAACTTGCCCATACAAATCCCTTCCAAATACTTCAGCCCCTTTAAGTGATGTTCCCCGTGCAATTGTAGGCCCAATCATATTTATTTTGCACTCTGGACAATACCATTCCCCATCTGGTATATGCATCTTCATCACACCAATACACCTAGAATGATAAACAGCAGGACAACCATCACAGCAAAGCAAAGTTCCATCCATGCCACATAAGCGGCATTCATCTCCATTTCCATCAACATCCTCAGCATTCAATTCTGAAACATACTTCTGAGTTTCACTATCCTTGCAGGCAGTAGTTTTGGAATATCTTGGATGAACTCTTCTGGGCCCAATTTCAGTAGGAAGGCTATCTTCATTATCGTAATCAATCCCAACCTCTGATTCTTCACGCATGCTCATTTCAGCTTTAAACTCCTCAGATGCCAAAGCATCATCACAGAGAATTTGCAAAATCATCAGTTTCCTACTTGCAGGCAATAAATAGTACTCACCATAAAAGATTTCGTCATAAAATCCTTTCCAATCAGGTCCCTTTGTGTAACCATAAATTGCTAGATATTGAAACGCAAAAACAGGCCAAGTCAAACCATCAAGCAAACGCCAATCAATGCACCTGAAAGAAAATACATATTCCAATTAATATTTTTTTAATATAAAAAATCTCATAAATAGGACACTAGGGCATATACAATAGTGTGCGTATTGAGAAATTAAAAGAATGACAATTAATTGTCCTCTATAAAATTAATCAATTGGTCAAACAAATAAATTTTCATTGCTTTAAAATTCTAACACAACACTCCGACCAGACACTCAAAAGGACATATAACATGCCTTCAAGTGTTTTGGGATCTAAACAAGAAGAAAACAAGTTAACCAGTAGAATAAAGGTAGCCGTGTGCTCCCCCAAGCCCTCAAAAAACAAAAATGGGAACATAAATAAAACAGTTGTTTTCCATCAACCAAACCAAATCACTACATAAAATCATCACACTAACACTACGGTCTGCAGGCCTCCTTGGATGAAAATGATAACATAAACAGAGAACTTCGTGTTTTAACCTATGATATAAACTGGAACGTAATAATAGTCATAAAATTACCACACAGCGGTCAACACTGTAAGCATGATTAAAAACAAATGAGATAAAACAATTTATATAGCATCAGTAACCTCTAACTCTAATCAGAAAACAGTACCAAAAGCAACTGCATCCATGTTTTGTCCTAAAATTAAATCTAATGCTAAAGTCGAAGTAAAAAAAAAAAAGTCGGAGAATTAAGCACCTAAGGCATTTTATTGCACGCCGCGAGCCATCTGTTGAAATGTTTTCAAGGTGACGTCTCAAGACACGCATCAGCGAAATGTGAATAGCATCAAGCAACGTGTTCGAAACTTTACAGTTCAAAGCACCTACAAACTCGTCCAAAGTAAAAGGACTGAGAAACAGACGAATGCTAAACGACCGCAAGAATCCGTACACTGAGAGGAGATTCAAAACGCACGATTCCGGAACGCCAATTGTTCCTGAAGACGGCGGCAGCGCTGGAGGAGACGGAATTGGCGTTTCGGCATCGGAACTCAAAATCCTGGCCTCGCCGCACGACTCATCGTCCGTTTCATCTCGTTCCTCTTCGTTCTCAACCATTAAATCATCTCGCAATTCGCTGGAACCTCTCTCCTGTTCCTCCGGGATTTTCGGCAACACCAATTCCTCCAATTCGCCTTTCCTCCTAATCAAATCATCGTCAAAATAGCTATCAAGGAGAAGTATCCTACGAATCAAGCAGCTATCTAAATCCTCAAATCCGCCACTCTCATACACGACTCTGTACAATCCGCGCTCGTAACGTACTACTTTGCCGAGAAGAACCGTGTTCCTGCGGAACTCTTTCAGCACGTATCGACCAACCAGTGCAACCGGAGGCAACTTATTTGCCTCAGGAAACGCTTTCGGATCGCCGGCGACGGTTCCGTCCTCTTCTCTTCTCCGTTTGCGCGGGCGACCCCTAGATCTCACTACAGGAGGTTCCATCGTGGAATCAGAGGGAGAATGAAGCGTCTCTGCGGTTTTAGCAGAGTTGTTTGTGTTTAGCAAAAGGTTTAGGGTTTGTTAGGATGGTGCCAAACGACGTGAAAGGTGGCAGACAGAGTGAGGGTGAGAATTGCGGGGAAGAGGTTAGGGTTGTGAGAAGAAAAAGAGGAAAGAGAGGAAAATTTTGCTAGTGATGGTGTTACACCCTCCAGCCAAGAGGTTTGTTGTGGTTATCCCACGTCGGCTCCGTGTTGCCGATTTCACTCGTACTAGTCAAATACACGTTCTCTGATTTATTTATTTTTAATATCTTAATCGTAAAAACTACTAGTAATTTCGTTCAAGTATATTAGGAAAAACACAGTTTTATTA
>Ga0123341_1000513_pt1 | contig 23861 bp, 25 predicted proteins | sample Turbeapinknodule_FD_89959 | JGI IMG/M metagenome (GOLD analysis project Ga0123341, IMG submission 89959) | Root nodule microbial communities of legume samples collected from Mexico - Turtle bean Mexico pink nodule | ecosystem: Host-associated > Plants > Roots > Nodule | place: Mexico: Nepantla...
CTGCCTCGGCAAAGACCGGTACCATCCAGATCCCCTGCTCGCCGAAGACGAAGGGCAGCAGGAAGGTGAGCGGCAGGGTGAGCAGATAAGGCCGTGACAGGCCGAAGATCGCCGCGCGCGGCGCGTCGCCGATCGCCTGGAAATAAGACGACAGGATCAGCATCTGCCCGAAGAGGAAATAGGCGCCGATCGTCCAGGGCAGAATGCGCGTGACCTCGGCTGCAATGGCGGGGTCGGCGACGAAGACGGCGCCGAGGCGGCCGGACATGAGCTCGACGGCGATCTCCACCAGGGTGCAATAGACGAGTGCTGCGAGCATGGCGATCTGAAGGCTGCGGCCGACGCGGAGGCCGAGGCCGGCGCCGTGATTGTTGCCGGCGATCGTCTGCAGGGCGATGCTGAGTCCAAGCAGCGGCAGATAGGTGAAGGTCATGATCCGGGTGATGATGCCGTAGGCGGCAACCGTCGCCGCATAATCAGACATACTCCAGAGCGAAACGTTGATCAGAATGGCGGCGGATGCCAGCGATATGCCGATGAAGCCGAGGCTCATGGGCGCGCCGAAGGCGACGATGCCGCGCCATTCGGCAAAAGCCAATCCTCGTAAAGGCCTGAGCGCCGCCGGGCGGCGCCAGCGATAGATAAGTACCGCTGCGAGACAGACGAATTGCGATGCGATGGAGCCGGCAGCCGAACCGAGCACGCCCCAATGAATCACCGCCATGAACAGCCAGTTGGCGAAGATGTTCAGCAGCGAGGCCGACAGCGTCACCAGCGTCATGAAACCGATCTTGCCTTCGCAGCGCAACCCGTCGAGATGCAGCGACAGGAAGAAGCTGACGGGTGCAAAGGCGATCATCGCGCCCATGAACAACTTCGCGCCATCGGCCACCGCGGCGTTGCCGGCAGCACCGGCATCGATGATCTGCCGGCCGGCGGCCCAGTAGAGCATCTTCAGGATCAGGGTGACGGCCAGCGCCAGCATTTGGGCGCCGGCAAATAGTCTGGCCGCGCCCTGGCGATCGCCCGCGCCAAGCCGGCGGGCGAGGATGCTCGCCATGCCGTTCGAAACGAGCGATTGCAGGGCGACCAGCAGCATCAGCCCCGGGAAAATCAGGCTGACAGCCGAAAGCGCATCGGGGCCGACATAAGCGCCGAGAAAATAGGCGTCGACCACGGTGAAGAGACCGTTGACGGTGGTGATCGCGACGATCGGCGCCGCCGTTTTGATGAAGACGCCCGGCAGCCAGCCGGTAAGAAAGGCGTTGCCTTTAGAAAGATTGGTCATGGAGAATCCGTGTGATATCGAGCGCGGTCCGATCCGGCTTGAAATCATGCGGATACGGATGGTCTCGAAAAAAAGGAAAAATTAGAGATCGAGCACCAGATGCGGCACGCCGTTCGAAGTCTTCCTTGGCGAGACGCCGTCGGCGTCGATCTGGGCGTTCACACGCCGGCGAAAGGCCGAAAAGCTCTCGAAGGTCACGACATCCACCGGCTCGTCGAAATGGATGGTGATCCTGTGGAGTTCGCCTCCCGGCAAGGCCGAGAGCGCCAGGATTTCACCGGTGAATGGCTGATTGAGATAGCGGCCACGAATATGCGCGCCGACGAAGAGCGGCGTCTTCGCAGCCGCATTGGGTTTTGCAGCCAGCGCCGCCAGCGTGTTCCAATCACGCGCGCCGTGCTGGCGAGCAATCATTTCCAGGGCCGCACTGTGGGTCAGCGCGGTGCCGCGATCGTGCATCGCCTGGCGCAAGCGCTTGGCTTGGGCCTTCAATTCGTCAATGGCAGGATAGGTCGTCGTCATGGAGTGAGCCTTCGCAAGGCATGCTCTTCGACTGTGGATGGGAGCTCGCATTGCCGCCAGTCAGCATGCACAAGGGCCGTGACCATGATCGCGAGGACTTCACCATGGATTTTCATCCGCGAGCGGCCGGTGCCTCGAACCGGCCCTTGTATGCGCGAACGTCGCCGACATGTCAAGAATGGCGCATGTGCGCTGAGGAGTGAGCAGATTTGGAGCAAATCTGCACGAAATCGGTGCGATTTTCCCGCAGCTTTTGCCGACGGCTTCAATCTTAACGATGCTCTTCAGCAATCGTCAGCACTCTTGCGTTATTCTCCTGTCGTACAATGAGCGGAGGCTAAAGGGCCTTTCAGATGCACCTCGACACAGAACACCCCAAGCCGGAACGTGCTTACAGAGAATTCAATCTCGATAGGCCGGGCAACATCATCTTCGTCGGCCATCACCTCAGCACCGGAACGCAGGTGCGCTGCCTGATCCGCACGATCACGCTCGCCGGCGCATTGCTCGAAGTGAGCCCGAACCTGGAAATGCCGAGCCATTTCTTCCTCGAAATCCTCGGCATCCATGACGAGATCGGCTCGACGGTGGTCAAGCGCGAAGGCGAATGGGTCACGGTCAGCTTCAACATGCTGCTCAATCCGGAATTCCTGCACCACGTGCTGCGGCTGAGCTTCGAAAGCTGAGACTTTTTTCCGCCCGCGATTTACCGGGACGTAGCGCCTTTTTCTCCCCGCCCCGTCTTGCCGAGAGACGCGCGATGGCGGAAGCGGCCCAGAGCAATCCGCGCCATTCGGCCCCTCGAGCGGGTCGGCGAAAGGATCGCGGCGCACCCGCCTGTTATAGATTTGCAATTCGTTGAAGAGAACAACCCAGTTGAGAAGCATTGCTTCATCCTCCATCTATTGGCTCGAGCACTGGAACTAAGCCTTCGCGCCCTTCCGATGTAGAGGCGCTGGGGAAAGGGGGTTTTCATCCATGAAAGATGCGAGCTGGGACGACCTGCAGCTTTTCTTCCATGTCGCGACCGGCGGCGGGCTTTCGGCCGCGGCCGCGCGCACCGGTCTCAGCGCGCCGACCATCGGCCGGCGTATGCTGGCGCTTGAACGGGTGACGGGCCGATCGCTGTTTAACCGCGGCCCCACCGGTTATCTGCTGGCGAGGGACGGGCAGGAGCTACTCGACCGCGTCCGGCTGATGCAGGATGCAGCGCGTGCGATCTCCGACTGGCGCGGCGAGGTGTTAACACTGCCGATCGTCTCGACGGCCGCCGACAGCTGGACCTCGCGCTTCATCGCCGATCATCTCGCCAGCGTCTGGACGCCGAAGGACAGCTTTCGCATGTGCTACAAGACCCGCGACGCGGACGTCGATTTCACCTACCGCGAGGCGCATATCGCCGTTGGCCACAACAGGCCGGACAGCGGTAATGTCGCGATCCGCCGTTCGGTCAAGGTGGCGCATGCGGTCTATCAGGCCGCAGATTATGACGAGGCGAACTGCAACTGGATCTCGCTCGGCACCGATACGGCCGTCTCGCCGGCGGACAAATGGACGTTCGAACAGCCGGATTACTGGATCACCAGCTGGACGAACACGCCGCATATGCTGTTTTACCTGATCCGCGGGGGCGCCGGCCGCGGCGTGCTTCCCTGTTTCGTCGGCGATCGGGACCGCAAGCTCGTTCGCGCCGGGCCTCTCATCGACGAACTGACCCATGACATGTGGATCGTTGCGCATGATGACGAGCGACAGCGGCCGGAGGTCAGGATCGTCATCGACCGCCTGGCGGCGTTGTTTGCCGATCATCAGGAGCTGTTTGCCGGGCAGAGGCCGTCGATATAACACGAAAACGCGGGCCGTAAGACCCGCGTTTCCCCTATCCCTTTGTTTTCTGAGAGATCGACTTGCCGCCTCAGGCAGCGAGATGCCGCTGGATTTCGTCGACCGGCATGTTGGTATAATCCTTGGCCACCTCGGCTGATATCGCGGCCTGCGTATCGGCGCGAAGCGCCGGCCGTAACGTGCCGAGCGCCTTCGGCGGTGCAACGATGACGATGCGACGTGCACTCTTTTCCTGCACCAGCGCGTCGAGCTTTTCAGCCACCTGTTTCAGAAATTCGGCTTCGGCCTGGTCCTGCCAGCTGGTCTCCTCGACAGCGCTGCGGCTGAAGCCGTCTGCTGCGTGGGTGCGGCCTGGCTTATCGGCGCCAATCTCGCGATCCGGCGTGCTCGGCTGCGTCAGGGTTTCCAGCACCTTCAGGTTCATCAGCTGGGCATCGCCGGCATTCTGCATGATCAGAGCCTTGGCTCCGTCGCAAACCACGACCCATGATTCCCAAGGGATTTTGACGTTGGTCATTTTCAACTCCTCGCGTCGTCATTCGAAGCGCGCCGTGCTTCATCGATCAAGGCAGAACGCCCGGCAATTGAAAGAGTTCGGGAAAAATTGCGCCGAAATCGCACGGCGGCGGTCGGGGCGGCCTGTTCTGCGTCGAAATGCAGGTTCGAGAGATTGACGAGGAAAACAGCGCTGTTCGCCTATGCCTGCACCATTTGCCTTGGGGCTGGAAGGTAAGCCCGCGTCCCGATAATGCACATCGGGCGTCCCGCTTGGGAACAAATTTTAAACTCGTTAAAATTGTCATTTTATCTTTGACGAATGTGCAAAACATTCATGTGACGTTGGCTGGAGCAAGAACCCCAAATGTGCCCTGACTGACGGAGAATGTGAATGTCTATGCTCCGCGCCACACACCTTGCGACGGTCAAGTCCGCTGTCTACGACCTGCGCTGGGAAGAATTTAGCGTCAAGCGGCCCGCCCGCATCGTCGCCGTCCGGCCGTGCCTCACCGGCGTCTCGATGCGCAGCGCCGAGATCATCGATATCTCCCAGGGCGGCGCCACCTTCATCGTGTCGACCACCGCCGGCCTGCCGAAACATTATTATCTCAACATTCTCGGCCTCGCCTACCGGATCGGCTGTGCCGAGGTCTACCGCCATAAGGAGCGCATCGGGGTGCGGTTCATCAACATCATGGACCCCGAGGTTCTGCGCCGCGTCGTCCGCACCGATTTCCTTGTCGGCAATATGGAAGCCATCGCCGCCCGGCGGGCGCCGATCTTCCGGGCGTAAAGAGCCCAACAGCCAGTTGGCTGCAGAAATAATCTTGCTTGCGTCGGCGGTGCCCGGGCCTATTGTTGCGCCGATCGTCAATATATCCGGGAAACCGCCTTCGCATGTCCGCCTTTTCGCGCTTCACGCCGCTCGCCGGCGCCCTGCCCTCCACAGTTCCCTTCGTCGGTCCCGAGGCCATCGAGCGCCAGCGCGGACTTGTCGTTTCGGCACGCATCGGCGCCAATGAGAACGGCTTCGGCCCCGCCCCATCGGTGTTTGCTGCAATGCGCGAGGAGGCCGGCAATATCTGGAAATACAATGACCCGGAGAATCTCGCGCTCCGGCAAGCGCTTGGAGACCATCTCGGCGTCTCGGCCGCCAACATCGCCATCGGCAGCGGGATCGACGAGCTGCTCGGCCAGATCGTCCGGCTGGTGATCGAACCCGGCGCGCCCGTCGTCACCTCGCTCGGTGCCTATCCGACCTTCAATTTTCACGTCGCCGGCTTCGGCGGCCGGCTGGTGACCGTTCCCTACGCCAACGACCGCGAGGATCTCGACGGCCTACTCGATGCCGTCAAGCGGGAGAATGCGCCGCTCGTTTATTTCGCCAATCCCGATAATCCGATGGGAAGCTGGTGGGATGCCGACAGGATCGTCGCTTTCGCCCAGGCGCTGCCCGAGACGACGCTGATGGTGCTAGACGAGGCCTATAGCGAGACCGGGCCGGCAGGGGCGCTGCCCTCGATCGCCTCGATGATCGAGCTGCCGAACGTCGTTCGCACCCGAACCTTTTCCAAGGCCTACGGTCTTGCCGGCTCGCGCACCGGCTACGTGATCTCGACGGCAGGCACGGCGCAGGCCTTCGACAAGATCCGCAATCATTTCGGCATGAACCGGCTGGCGACGGCGGCGGCACTCGCCGCCCTCAAGGACCAGGCCTATCTCGCCGAGGTGGTCGGAAAAATCCAGGTGGCGCGCGACCGGATCGGCGGCATCGCCCGGGCAAACGGTCTTGAGCCCCTGCCCTCGGCAACGAATTTCGTGGCGATCGACGCCGGCCGCGATGGCGCCTATGCGCGGGCGATCGTCGACGGGCTGATGGAACGCGGCGTCTTCATCCGCATGCCCGGCGTGGCGCCACTCAATCGCTGCATTCGTGTCAGCGTCGGGCCGGAGGCGGATATGGCGCTGTTCGAAGAGGCGCTGCCACAGGTGCTGAAACAAATCGGCTGATAGAATGACGCCGAAACGTCTTAGCGGTTTTCGGGCAACATCATGCTTACACTCAGTGATGTAAAACAGCAAGAACCGCGGCCGGTGGAGGATCCGGCCGCGGTTCCGTTCTCCTGGCGTCGGGCCTGTTGAAAGCGCCCTGCCAGCTCCCTCTTTCCGAGGTTCTTATATCTTCCTACCCGTATCGGTAGGACAGGTTCAGTGGACCGTCATCCACTCACGGGCGGCGCGCAGCGCCGCCACGATTTGCATCTTGTCCATGGCGGCGGCCACATCCGCACGAAGCTCTGCGGCGCGGTCGTTGCCCTTGATTGCGGCGATGTTCAGCCATTTGTGGGCTGCGACCAGATCGACTTCGCAGCCGCGGCCGGTCGCATACATCAGACCCATTTCACAGAAGACATCGGCGCTGTTGTCGCCACCCATGGTGGCCGTTTCAGCATTGTGCATTTCAAAGCGTGCCATCGGTTTTATCCCTGTTAGCCTGTTTATGACTTACCCTGTTTTACCTCGGGGCCTTGCCGTCTATCGCGGCTTGCGGCCCTTGCGGTTCGGCGGGTTTGCCCCGCTCGTTTGATGGGTTCACTATGCCGCACGGCCTTCAAAAAACGCCTAAAATGCATGATTAATTTGAGACAAACAAAGTGCAAATGCTTGGTAAATTTGGGTTTTTGTTAAACATCAGAGGCCTTGCGACTTAAGGACTTTCGCTCGAATTTTACGAAAGATTCAGATCTGAAAATAAAGGGATCATTCATCATGAAATCAGACGCGGATATTTCGAAAGCGCGCCGCAGGCCGTTTCCTCAGCACTTTTCCAACGCCGCCATGGAAAATGACCATGCATGTTTACCTTTACGTTCGCGTCAGTTAATTTCACGCCCGATCAAGGACATCATGGAGGAAAAGATGATCCGCAGCTTCGTTCTGGCCATTTCCATCGCAATGATCGCAGGCTCAGCCCACGCCGAGGAGCCGATCGTCGGCAGTTGGAAGACGGCGGCCGGGGATACGGCGGTAATCGCCTCCTGCGGCGGCAGTTATTGCGTGACGCTGAAGACCGGCAAATATGCCGGCCGGAAGATCGGCACGCTTGCCGGAACCGGCGGCATCTATGCCGGCGAGATCACCGACCCGGCCGCCGACAAGACCTATAGCGGCTCGGGCAAGATCTCCGGCAATTCGCTGAGGATGCAGGGCTGCGTGATGAAGATCCTCTGCAAGTCACAGACCTGGACGCGGCTCTGAGGTTTTAAATACGCCTGCGCAACCATCATGGAAGCGCGAAGCATGCCGGCGCCGCGGCATGCTTCGAAGCTCTTTGCGCCCATTCCAGAGCCGTTAGCCGGCTGACTTCTATGAACGGTGGATGAACCAGCATCTCAGCACTCATTCAGCCGGCCCATGGCAAAACTCTTCTCACGATAGAGTTGCGTATCGGGGGTAAGGCGATGGACATGTATATTCTGGCAAGACGCTTCAGCATCATCACATTGTTTGCGGCGATCTTCGCGATCACCTTTTCAGCTGTCGTGGTGCATAATGGCGGCGGCGGCACGCAATCGCATTTCGGGGCGAGCTATACCTGCCTGGAGCGGAACGGCACCTTCTGCGCACCGTCGGTGCAGTGACTGGCAACAGACGCGGAAGACGATAAATTAATCGGATTCCGCCGGCGCGCGTCGTTTGCTTGTCAAAAACAACTCTCTATAATGCGTCATGAACAAACGAATCTCCCCTTTGCCGCCGCTCGACATATCCTCACCGCCCCCTTTCCAGCCGCAGAGCTTCGATGATCCCGCCAAGGCGGTGGAAGCGCTGACAGCGCTTTATGAGCGCAATACGGCGTTCCTGATCAAGAGCTTCACCGAGCTTGCGCAGGGCGCGCCGATCTCCTCGCGCTACCGTGCTTTCTACCCGCAGGTCAGCATCGAGACGACAAGCTTCGGCCACGTCGATTCGCGCCTTTCCTACGGCCATGTCACGGCACCAGGCATCTATACGACGACAGTCACCCGGCCGAAGCTCTTCAAGCATTACTTGAAGGAGCAGCTCGCGCTCCTGGTGAAGAGCCACAATGTTCCGGTCATTGTCTCGGAATCGACGACGCCGATCCCCTTGCATTTCGCCTTCGGCGAGGGTGCCCATGTCGAGGCGTCAACCAACGCCTTCATCGACATTCCGATGCGCGATATTTTCGACACTCCCGATCTCAACACCACCGACGACGAGATCGCCAATGGCGAATATATCCCGCCGCCGGGAGAGCCCTCGCCGCTTGCGCCGTTCACCGCACAGCGGATCGACTATTCGCTCGCCCGCCTGTCGCATTATACGGCGACACATGCCGAGCACTTCCAGAATTTCGTGCTGTTTACGAACTACCAGTTCTATATCGACGAGTTCTGCAGCTGGGCCCGCAAGCTGATGGCGGAGGGCGGCGACGGCCATACCGCCTTCGTCGAGCCCGGCAACATCGTCACTCTGCCAGGCTCAAACGCTCCGGAAACGGATGCGGCGCTGACCCGCCTGCCGCAGATGCCCGCCTATCACCTGAAGAAGAAGGGCCATGCCGGGATCACCATGATCAATATCGGCGTCGGCCCCTCCAACGCCAAGACGATCACGGACCACGTCGCCGTGTTGCGCCCGCATGCCTGGCTGATGCTCGGCCACTGCGCCGGCCTTCGTAACAGCCAGCGGCTCGGCGACTATGTGCTTGCCCATGCCTATATGCGCGAGGACCATGTGCTCGACGACGACCTGCCGGTCTGGGTGCCGATCCCGGCGCTCGCCGAAGTACAGGTGGCGCTGGAGGCAGCCGTTGCCGAAATCACCGGCTACGAGGGTTTCGAGCTGAAACGCATCATGCGCACCGGAACCGTCGGCACGATCGACAACCGCAACTGGGAACTGCGCGACCAGCGCGGGCCGGTGAAGCGGCTGTCCCAGGCGCGTGCGATCGCGCTCGACATGGAATCGGCAACGATCGCCGCCAACGGCTTCCGCTTCCGCGTGCCCTACGGCACGCTGCTGTGCGTCTCCGACAAGCCGCTGCACGGCGAATTGAAGCTGCCGGGCATGGCGACCGCCTTCTACCGCACGCAGGTCAACCAGCATCTGCAGATCGGCATCCGCGCCGTGCAGAAGCTGGCCGCCATGCCGAAGGAAGCACTGCATTCGCGCAAGCTGCGCAGCTTCTTCGAAACGGCCTTTCAATAGGCCGTTTCCTCACCTGCCGGTCACAACAGGCGCCGAGCGCTGCGCGAGCATCTGTGGCCTGCCGGCCGCAATGTTCAGCCCTGCAATCAACAGGGTAAAGGCCAAGAAGACGAAAGCGACGCGCAGAAGGGCCTTCAGCCCATCGCTTTCGTCGAAATCCAGCGGACGTTTCTCACCTCGGCGTGCCCAGATCTGGCTCGCCAGCGCGATTTCAAGAATACTCATTGCCATTCTCCTCGACAGTGTTTCGACGAAGCCTTGTCGAGTGCTGCCTTGCGATTTCGACGCCGGACCGGCACAAAAGATTTTTTCCGCCGCTGTCGAAATGCTCGCGGCTCGGTCGTCCAGGGTTGTTGAACACGCACAAGGAGGCTGTCCGCGATGAAATATCTCTGTCAGGTCTGGTTCGATGGCGCAGTGCTCGGCGCCAGGACGAAAGAGGAAAAGGCCGAACTCGGCACGAACTCACTCAACTATGACAAGGCGCTTGCCGAAAGCGGGCATCTGATCGTCGCCCATGCGTTGCAGCCGCCGACATCGGCGGTGACCGTCCGGGTGCGAAGCGGTGAGACGTCGGTGACGGACGGTCCTTTCGCCGAGACGAAAGAGGCCCTCGGCGGCTTTATCCTCATCGAGGCGAAAGACCTTAACGAGGCGATCCGCATCGCCGCCGGCATCCCGCTCGCCAGACTCGGCGCGATCGAGGTGCGGCCGATCCATGAATTCCGAGCTCAATGAGGAGAGACCAATGAAGTTTTTATGCCAGATCTGGTTCGACACCGAAAAGAGCAAGTTGGTAAGCCAAGCCGAATGGGAAGCCGTCACGCAGGAGTGCATCGCCAACGACAATCGCTGGCGCGACAGCGGTCATCTGCTGGTGGCGCTTGCCTTGCGTGAGCCGTCGAGCGCGATCACGGTCCGCCTGCGCGACGGCGAAGCCTCGGGGACCGACGGCCCGTTCGCCGAAATCAAGGAACATCTCGGCGGTTTCGTGCTGATCGAAGCCGAAACCATCCAGGAGGCGCAGACGATCGTATCCAGTTTTCCGATCCTCAAATATTGCTCGATCGAAGTGCGCCCCGCCTATTCGATCCAGGACGGGAGATAGTCATGCGCTACATCTGCCTGATTTATAACAGCGCCGACACGGACGGGACGCTGACGCCTGACGAAACCGACGACCTTATCAAAGCGCATTTCGCGTTCGACGAGGAGCTACGCTGCGAAGGCATCCTGATTCATTGCGATGCATTGGAAATGCCTGACAAAGCGACCGTGCTCCGCGTTCGAAACAGCGCGCTGTCGGTCACCGATGGTCCCTATGTCGAGACGAAAGAGCATCTGGCCGGCTTTTACGTCATAGAGGCACCTGACATTGCGAAGGCAAAGGAGGTTGCCGGGCGAATCCCTTCCGCGCGTTTCGGTGCGGTAGAACTCCGGCCCGCGCGAACGCTGACCCTGCCGGTTTGAGGTGCGCCTTGGAAAGACTGATCGAGGAGATTTACCGAACGCAGTCGCGCCGGGTGCTGGCGACGCTGATCCGCCTGCTTGGCGATTTCGACCGGGCGGAAGAGGCGCTCCACGATGCCTTTGCCGCCGCCGCCCGGACATGGCCGGCGGACGGCATTCCCGGCAATCCCTTCGCCTGGCTTGTTTCCACAGGGCGTTTCAAGGCGATCGACACGATCAGGCGGCGGGCGCGCTTCGATGCTTCGCAGCATCACATCGAGGACAGCCTCTACAGCGTCGACGAAACGGAGATCGGCGAGATGGAACCGATCGAGGACGACATGCTGCGGCTGATCTTCACCTGCTGCCATCCGGTCATTCCCGCCGATGCACAGATGGCGATGGCGCTGCGGGAAATCTGCGGTTTGACCACCGAAGAGATCGCCCATGCCTTCCTCATTCCGGCACCGACAGTGGCGCAGCGGATCGTGCGCGCGAAGGGCAGGATCCGGGCGGCGAAGGTCCCTTACGAGGTGCCAGCCCGCGAGGTGCTGCCTCAACGACTCGACCAGGTGCTGCACGTTATCTATCTCGTCTTCAACGAAGGTTATTCCGCCTCTTCGGGTGAAGATGTGGTCCGCGCCGACCTGACCGCAGAGGCGATACGGCTCGCACGGCTTCTTCTGGCGCTACTGCCGCATCCCGACGTCTGTGGCCTGCTGGCGTTGATGCTGCTGCAAGATTCCCGCCGTTCCGCCCGCAGCAGCGAGCAGGGATCGCTGGTGCTGCTTGCCGATCAGGATCGCTCGCTCTGGGATCATGCGAAGATTGCGGAAGGCCTGGCGCTGCTTTCCCAGGCAATGCGCCCGGGGGAGATCGGTGCCTATACGCTGCAGGCAGCGATTGCCGCCGAGCATGCCAGGGCGCCGGTCGCCGAAGAGACCGACTGGCGGCGGATCGCCTTTTATTACGACCTGCTGCTTTCAGCCCAACCCTCGCCGATCGTCGAGCTCAATCGCGCCGTGGCGGTCGCTATGGCGGAAGGGCCGGCAAAGGGGTTGGATCTGGTCGATGCCATTCTGGGGCGCGGAGAGCTGCCGGCCTATCATCTCGCCCATTCGGCGCGCGCCGATTTCCTGCGCCGCCTCGGGCGGCGCGAAGAGGCGATCGCAGCCTATGCGAGGGCGCTGTCGCTCTGCCGGCAGGAGCCGGAACAGGCATTTCTCAGAAAGCGGATTTCAGAGCTTGCCGCGACGCCCGAGCGGCAGTGAGATCGCCGTTCCGGTCAGCGCCGAGACGATGATCAGCAGGTGGGCGTTGACGCTCGCCTGGGCCAGTGCTTCCAGGGCGAGCCGCTCGCTCGAAGCGCCCAGAGCAATAGCGCCGGCGGTGATGCCGGCGGGATAGGTGCCGACGCCGCCCGGCGCATGCATTGGGAGTACGGAGGAGAGCTCGCCGCCGAGTGCACCGCCGAAGCTTGCCGCCATCGGCAGCACGCCCATCAGGCCGAGCGCCCAGGCCAGCACCAATACCTTGACCAGCCAGTTGACGATGGTCATCGCCCAGGCACGGGCAAAAGCGGTGGCATCCAGCGGCAAGCCGTTTTCGATCTCTGTGACAAATTTCTGCGCCTTCCCCGGCAGCAGCCTGGCGGCGAGGAGCAGCAGCGGCTTGCGGGCGGCGAAAGCTGCGACCGGCAGCAGCAGAAAGCCGGTCCAGAGCAGCCAGGCAACCGTCTGATTGGCGGCGGCGACGGCAAAACCGATACCGGCGGCGGCCACAAGCGCATGCAGGTCGAGCAGCCGCATGACAAACAGCGCCGAGGTCCCGCGCGTCAGCGGAATGCCGAACTCCGAGCGCATCAACAGCGGAAAGCTGGTCTCCCCGGTACGGAAGGGCAGCATGATATTCAGCAGATTGTGGATCTGGGTGACACGGAAGAGGACCGCGAACCGGCCGGCGGTCTCCTTCGGAAAATAATCATAGATGCGCCAGGTGCGCAGGAAATAGGTGCTCGTCAGGAGCACCAGCGCCGCGATCACCGGGCCGGCGCCGACATCGGCCCATTGCCTGACGATGACGGGCCAACCCCAGAACCATTGGATGAAGAGCGCATAGGCTGCGACGACAACGACCGTCAGCACCGTCATGCGATTGCGCATAAACCAGGATTGCCGGCTTTCAACGATCGAACTCTTCATGTAGTAGGCATTCCTCGCTGGGCGCCGGCTTAGGCATCGGTTCCGGCGCCAGGCCTTTTAGGAGAAATGAAGCCTGCGCACAACGGCGGAGTTGATGGGCGACGGCGGCAACGCCTCTTCCACACCGGCACGCGGGCGGCAGACCAGTGGCGACGGCGCCTTGCCGGCTTGACGTGGAGATCGATGTTGGAGCGGATTACCAGAAACATTACGACCGCAAGCCTTTTTCTGGCAGTCTATTTCCTGCTCAATATCGTGCTGCGCATCTCCTTGCCGCATACGCTCGATCTCGACGAGGCGGAGCAAGCTTTCTATTCGCAATATCTGCTTGCCGGCTACGGCCCGCAGCCGCCCTTCTACAACTGGATCCAATATGCCATCGTGTCGGTGACCGGCATATCGATGTGGGTGCTGTCGGTGCCGAAGAACATTATTCTCTTCGGCTGCTATCTCTTCTACGGGCTTGCTGCCCGCGAGGCGCTGAAGAACCGTTCGCTTGCAGCCGTCGCCATGCTGAGTCTGATTACGCTGCCGCAGGTGGGGTTGATGGCGCAGCGCGAATTGACCCATACCGTCGCTCTGCTGTTTGCAACCTCGCTCTTCCTCTTCGGTTTTTTCCGCACACTTCGCCGGCCGACAGTCGGGAGCTATCTCGTCATCGGTATCGCTACCGGCATCGGGCTGATCTCCAAATACAATTTCGCCATCCTGCCATTTGCCGCCTTCATCGCCGTCCTGCCGGACCGAGAGTGGCGCAACCGTCTGTTCGACTGGCGTCTGCTGCCGGCGATCGCGATCGCCATTCTGATCATTCTGCCGCACGCGCTCTGGCTGCCCGATAATCTCGCCAGCGCTTCGGGTCCGACACTGGAGCGGATGACCGCCGAGCACGAGGCCGCCGCCGGCCTTCCCCGCATCGGACAGGGACTGCTGTCCCTGGTCATCGCGGTGATCGGCTTCGTCGCATTGCCGATCGTCCTGATCGCAGCAGCCTTCCGACGGAATTTCTTTCGTGCGCTTGCCTCGACCAGTCCGATGATCCGAGTGATCGAGCGGATGATGATCGTCAGCCTGATCGCCTTCGCCGGAGTCGTTGTCTTCGCCGGCGCGAGCGATATCCACGAACGCTGGCTCGACCCCTGCCTGCTGGTCCTGCTGATCTATCTGTTCCTGAAGCTGCAAGCCGCAGGCTTCGATCTTTCCGCCGGCCTTGCGCGCTTCCGCCCCGTCGTGCCGGTGTTCATGGTCGTCATCCTGGCGATCCTTCTGTTGCGGATCGTCGCCATTCAATATATCGGCACTTATACCAGAACGAACGTGCCCTTCTCCGGTTACGTGGCCGAACTGACCGCGACCCGCAAGCCGGTTCTGATCGTGGCCGGAACCAAGTTCGTGGCCGGCAACATGAAGCTGGAATTCCCCGATGTTCCCGTGGTGATCCCGTTCTTCCCGGGCTCCGGGGTTCCCGAATTTGCGACTGCGAAGGGGCCGGTGCTCGTTATCTGGCGCGGCGAAACCGCCGATGACCCGACGATTTCTCCCGGCTTTGCGAATGATCTCGCGAGATCGGGCATTCATCTGCAGGAGTTGAAGACGCTGACGCTGCCCTATCTTTTCAGTAACGGCAAAAAGAGCTTCTCCATTGGTTATTCCTGGGTTGAAGGCGGCGCGAAATAGCGTTCCGGCAAGTCAGTCGATTGCGGGGAAACCGGCATTGGCCGCTGGCAACCGACGGACACTTCATGTACTAGCCTTCCGCAAGCGCGGCAGCAGCGATAAGATTGCTCGGCCGTCCGGCCTTTTGGAGATGAAAGTTGCAGACAACGGTAGAGCCCATTCGCGGTACGAATGATCCGGTACAATCGCTCGAGCTGTCGCTGGTCGTGCCCATTTTCAACGAAGAGGAAAGCGTCGGCCCGCTCGTCGAGCGTGTCGCGGCTGCAATGGCCGCCTATCCCAATCCCTGGGAGCTGATCCTCGTCGACGACGGCAGCACGGATGCGACGCTCGTCAACGCCCGCAAATTTGTCGGGCGCGAGGGGCTGACGCTCAGGATCGTCGAGTTGCAGCGCAACTTCGGACAGACCGCCGCCATGCAGGCCGGGATCGACACCGCCCAGGGCCGGCTGATCGCGACGATGGACGGCGACCTGCAGAACGATCCGAAGGACATTCCTTCGATGGTCGCCGAACTGGAACGGCGTGAACTCGACCTCCTGGTCGGCTGGCGCAAGAACCGCAAGGACGGTCTGTTCCTGCGCAAGATTCCTTCCTGGTGCGCCAACTACCTGATCGGCCGCATCACCGGCGTCAAGCTGCATGATTACGGCTGCAGCCTCAAGATCTACCGTGCCTCGATCATCAAGCAGGTGAAGCTGATGGGCGAAATGCACCGTTTCATCCCGGCCTGGGTGGCCGGTGTCGTCCCGAGCTCGCGCATCGGCGAGATGGCGGTCACCCACCATGCCCGCGAGCACGGCGTTTCGAAATACGGTATTTCGCGCACCTTCCGCGTCATCCTCGATCTGCTGTCGGTGATGTTCTTCATGCGCTACAAGGCACGGCCCGGCCATTTCTTCGGCTCGCTCGGTCTTGGCCTCGGCGCGGTCGCCATGCTGATCCTGCTTTATCTCGGCTTCGACAAGTTCATCATGGGTAATGACATCGGCACGCGCCCGATGCTGATGGTCGGCGTCGTGCTGTTGCTTTCGTCCGTGCAGATGATCACGACCGGCATCCTGGCGGAGATGATCGCGCGCACCTATTACCGCGACGACGCTTCGCCGAATTATATCGTGCGGCAGATCTTCGACGATCGCAGCCAAGCCTAAGCCGTCAGCATGATGCTGGAGCGCGCGACGAGGACGATCAAGACCGCAGGCCTGCTGCTTGCGGCCTATTTCGCGCTCAACATCGTGCTGCGTATCGCGCTGCCGCATTCGCTGGAGCTCGACGAGGCCGAGCAGTCCTTCTTCTCGCAATATCTGCTGGCCGGCTACGGCCCGCAGCCGCCGTTCTACAACTGGATGCAATATGCCGTCGTTTCGCTGACGGGCATGTCGATCGGCGCGTTGATCGTTCCGAAGAACATCCTGCTGTTCCTATCCTATCTCTTCTATGGCCTTGCCGGACGGCGCGTCCTGAAGGACCAGACGCTGGCCGCCATCGCCATGCTGGCGCTGATCACCCTGCCCCAGGTCTCCTATATGGCCCAGCAGGATCTGACCCACACGACGGCGCTGCTCTTTGCCAGCGCACTGTTTCTCTACGGCTTCTTCCGCACGCTCGACCGGCCCGAGATGGGCAGTTACCTGCTGCTCGGGCTTGCAACCGGCATCGGGCTGATCTCGAAGTATAATTTCGCGCTGATGCCTGTCGCCGCCTTGATTGCCATCTTGCCCGATAGCGAATGGCGGCGCCGAGCGCTCGACTGGCGCTTGTTGGCGGCGATCGCCGTCGCGCTCGTCATCGTCCTGCCGCATGCGATCTGGCTGCGCAACAATCTCGCCTTCGCCTCCTCCGATACTCTGGTCAAGATGGCCGCCGGCAACGAACCCGCCGGCATGGTGCGAGCCGGCAAAGGACTTCTCGCTTTTCTCGTCGCCATCATCGCCTTTGCAGCGCTGCCGGTCGCAATCTTCGCCGGCACCTTCCGCCGGGATTTCATCCGTGCGCTTTCGGCCGGAAACCGCTGGACCGGGATGATGGAGCGGATGATGCTCGCAAGTCTGGCCGGCATCGCTCTCATCGTGCTCTTCACCGGCTCGACCACGGTGCGTGAGCGCTGGCTCGACCCGTTCCTGCTGGTGCTGCCGATCTATCTCCTGGCGAAAATGCAGGCTGCCGGCATCGACCTTTCCGCCGGTCTGCGTCGCCTCCGGCCGTTGCTGCCGGTGCTGATGGCCTGCGTTCTGATCGCACTCGGCCTGCGTGTCGTCGGCGCCGGGCTGATCGGTACCTATGCCAGGCCGAATGTGCCGATGGCGGGTTTTTCGCGCGAGATGACGAGACAGGGGCAGCCGGCGCTGGTGATCGCTTCCGACACCTATGTCGGCGGCAACATGCGGCTGCAATTTCCCGATGTGCCCGTGGTGATCCCGGATTTTCCGATACCGGGCATTCCGGCCTATGACGAGGCCAAGGGGCCGGTGCTGATCGTCTGGCGCGGCAAGAAGACGGCGACGGCTGCGGATGCGGTCATGCCGGATCGGTTCACATCGGCGCTGACGGCCGCCGGTATCGCGCCGCGGGAGATCGACTCGCTGTCGCTTCCCTATTATTTCGGCCGCCAGGGCGACAACTTCGCGCTCGGTTACGCCTGGGCCCGGCCGGGGATGCGATAGATGAGCGGGACCAACAATCGCGACATCCGCTGGATTTTCGTCCTGCTGGCCGCGTATTTCACGCTTCAGGTCGGCGTGCGGCTCGCAACCTCGCATTCGCTCGACCTCGACGAAGCCGAACAGGTCTTCCGCTCGCAGTGGTTGGCGGCCGGCTATGGCCCGCAGCCGCCCTTCTACAACTGGCTGCAATATGCTGTCTTTCAGTTTGCCGGCGTCTCGCTTGCCGCCCTCTCGGTGGTGAAGAACCTTTTGCTGTTCATCGCCTACCTGCTCTACGGCCTGACCGCGCGGCTCATCCTGCGCGACAAGGCGCTGGTGGCGGTCGCCACACTTGGGCTGCTGACGATCCCGCAGATGGCTTTCGAAATGCAGCGCGACCTGACGCATACGGTCGCCGTGTTCTTCTCGGCCAGCATCTTCTTCTACGGCTTCATCCGCAGCCTGAAGCAGCCGAGCCTTGCCTCCTATCTCATCGCCGGCATCGGCATCGGCTTCGGCCTGCTGGCCAAATATAATTTCGCGATCCTGCCGGCGGCAGCGCTGATTGCCGCGCTTTCGGATGCGCGCCTGCGGCCGCGGATCTTCGATTGGCGGCTGGTGCTGACGGCGGCGGTGGCATTCGTCATCACCCTGCCGCATCTCTTCTGGCTGAAGGACAATCTCGATTTCGCCACCGCGCGCACGCTGGAGAAGATGACCGCGAGCGGCCATGCCAGCTATCCCGCGCAGGTGGCGATGGGTGTCAGTTCGCTCGCGCTCGCCACCCTCAGCTTTGCCGGGTTGACAGTGGCGGTCTTCGCCATCGTCTTCGGCAGGAGCCTTCGTCCGGCGCTGACGGTCGGTTCGCAATGGACGCGGTTGCTGGAACGGATGATGCTTGTCTTCCTGGTCGGCATTCTGTTTTTGATCGTCTTCGGCGGTGCTGCCGGCATCAAGGATCGCTGGCTGGTGCCGATGCTGTTCCTCCTGCCGCTCTACTTCTGCCTGAAGATCGAAGCCGCGGGCGTCGCGACAGAGAGGGCGTTCCGGCGTTTCATCGTCATCGTTGCCGTCATCATGATCGGCGTGCCGGCCGCCCTCTACGGCAGCGTCGCGGCCGCACGCTTCACCGGTCATTATGAACGATTGAACAGGCCCTATGCCACGATGCTGGAGAGCTTGCGCAAACAGGCCGAGCCGGCGGCAATCCTTGCCGGCGACAGCCTACTTGCCGGCAATCTCAGGCAGGATATTCCCGGCGTGCCGGTCCTCTCGGTGGATTATCCCGGCTTCCACCCGGATCTTACCGGCCGGCGCCCACTTCTCCTGGTGTGGCTTCTCCCCAAGGGCGGAAGCGAAGCGCTGCCGCCTGATATGGCGGAGTGGCTGCAGGCCAATCTCGGCGCATCCGCGCCTGAGGCATTAGTGATTGACGCGCCATATTTCTATCGACGCGGCGACGACCGCTATCGTTTCGGCTATGCCTGGGTCAACCAGCATCCCTGAGCGCAACTTGTGCGCTGCCGCAACTCAAGGTCTCGTCTTGCCGCGCCCCGGCGGGGACTATCACGCCGATATTGCACGCTTGATGACTGTTAAATGGCTGCAAATGCACGCCGAAAACACGGATATGAAAAGGATGGTCCCAAGCGGTTGGGATAGCGGCAGGAACGACCAGTCGCCCCGTGGAAATTGAGGCAGCGCAAACTCGGAAAGGCCGGCTTGCGCAACGGCTCCCCGCACCATGGTCAGACCGGTCCCGATCAGCGCGATATGGGCATGGATGAATCCTGACCGGCGATGTCTTTGCGGCTGCATGGCCACTCGAATCCCGAAAATCGATGCAATCATCAAAAGGACCGTGGCGCTCCAAATTCCAACGCCGGGTACGGCCAAAAGCAGATAGATGGGTTCGCGCATGATCGGAAGTATCGTCATATACAGCCACCAGGCGAAGGCACTTGAGGGGTGGCTTTCCAGGAGCGGCATGCTGAGAACGAAGATCGATGCTAACGCGTAAGCCAGCGATGGCCCAAGTCGCATCATTGTGAAAATGGCAATCCACATGCAGCGTTCCATCCTTTGACCTGACGGGGGATAGGCGACGTTGATTGATCACTCAGGGAGTCACGGGGCAGATGATGCCTACCTTGGATAGTAGGCCTTTTTCACGCTATCGCATTCCGACGAAGACCGCTTCTGTCGCTTTTTTGTGAGTATATTCTTAAATTCTTGAGTTGTTAGCTTTTTTTCACGATGATTGCCGGCGGACACATCCGAGTCTTGGGCAAGAATGTCTGATGGGGGATCATATTGCCAATGTTGCAGATCAGAGCTGGAACGACATGCATCGCGTTTTTGATAGCGACCGGGGCGATTTTAGCTGGTTGCCAGTCAGCCAGTGATGGTCTGGCTGCTTATGGCGATAGTGCAAAGACCCTCGAGGATGACTCAGCGGTCGCCTTCTATAAGAACGACGAGTTGATAACCACCGGCAAACTGCAGTTTCAGGAAAAGAACTACGGAAAATCCTACGCCATTTACAAGCGAGCGGTTGACGTTTTTCCGGAAGATCCGGCCGCTTGGCTAGGCTTAGCAGCCTCCGCCGACATGGTTGCCCGCTTCGATACATCCGACCGCGCCTACCAGCAACTCTCGCGAATGATCGGCAACACCCCGGTCTACTACAACAATATTGGATATTCTCACCTATTGCGCGGTGATTTGCGCACTGCCAGACGGTATTTCCTGAAAGCCTATGAGCTTGATCCCGGAAATGAAGTCACAGCCCGTAATCTCGAATTGATGAAGAACAGCGTGAAATACGCTCAGCGGTGATAGGCCTTCAGCGATCTGCGTCGAGATGAGAGTGCCCTTGCGGCGTTGCGAGCATCGGCGCGGCGCCCTTGGCTGCGTCCAGCAACTGCTTTAAAACATGTCGCCCAAAATTGTGCAGCAGTTTCGCGACAGGACATACGGAAAAACATAAGATCCAAAGCACCTCACATGAAGCACGTTTGATGCGACGTTCTTTGGAGGTGACGTCGTTGTTACCGTGCCTTCCGAAGGATGAGTTGGCCTTCCGGCGAGAGTGTTCGTTCGTAACGCGGCAGGTCATTGACCGCAATGCCCCCGGCGGCCATCGACGCAAGACTGCTATCCGGAGTTAGAGTTTCCGCCGGCGCGGCACGGGGTGCGAAAAATTGTGCCGGTTCCTTGCCGGGGGCGCTCAGGACCAGAGCCGAACCCATGCGTAGACCGCTCGTGTCGTCGCGCCGTTCGCTCACCACAGCCTTTTGCAGCTCATCCATCTGCTGGCGAATCACTGCGACGTCGTCGGCCTTGGCATTGTCGTCCATCTTGCCCGACTGCTTTTCGATCTGTCCTTTCAGGCCATCGATGGACCTTTTCATCGCGGCGATGGTCTCGCGGCTCTCGCGAACATCCGCCGAGTTTTTAGCGGTATAGATGAGAACGCCGGCATTCACAGGCAAGAGCATCAGGAGCAAACCGACGAGCAGCGGGCTTTTTGAGCCCCTCTGCTCTACTGTTCGCAAATTGCTCGGTTTTGGGCGTTCTGCTTCGACCTCGATGCTCGGAATGCTGGTCATTCGTTTACTCCCCCGTGAGTCATCAAATCTGCGTGGGCCGTGATCGGCGCCAAGCCCGCAATCATTCGGTTGTAAATACACCTTCCCATGCCCGCTCGAGCATGTCGAGCGATGCGTTTCTAGCTATGCCGTTGAAATCGCAGTAAGAACCGACGAAATCCAAAAGATATTTCGGATGATAGCAAGATGCCGGCATATCGCCGTCATACTTGCGATCGTAGAACAGGTTCAGGTCTGGATCGCAGACAACCAATCCGTTGCCGCTGGCATAGGATTTGAAGATCCTGATATATTCGTCGCGCGACGGCGTGTTCACAAAGATCTTGTATTTGAGGCGCCGCAAGCCCGCCTCGTCGGAAAGGTCCTTCGGGGCGATATTGGTCGAAAATACCACAAGCTCGTCAAAGGGAACCTTGAACTTCTTGCCGGTGTGCAGCGTCAGGAAGTCATATCCGCGCTCGAGCGGCACAATCCAGCGATTGATCAGCGCCTGCGGCGCCACCTGTTGGCGCCCAAAGTCGTCGATGATGAAAACGCCGCCTGATGCCTTCAAGTGGATGGGCGCTTCATAGACATTTGGTCCTCCGTTGAAGGTGAGATCGAGTTGATCGAGGGTCAATTCGCCGCCCGTCTTGATCACCGGACGGCGGCATTCGATCCATCGTCGATCCGCTTTCGGATGGGATTCTGTCTCGCCCTCCGATACGGGATGATGCACGGCTTCGTCATAGAAACTGATGACATGAGCGCCGACCTCGATGGCATAGGGCACCCAGATTGTTTGACGAAACAGCTGCGACGTCCGCTCGGCGATGCTCGTCTTTCCGTTTCCGGGTGGTCCGTAAAGCAGGATAGAGCGACCGGAGTTGATGGCCGGGCCGAGCTTTTCGACCAAGGTGTGCGAGAGCACCAGCCCGGCAAGGCTGTCGGTCAGCCGCTCCGGGGTCACGCGTTCGTCGTGGATGGACTGCAAACCGATTTGCCGGCAGAACGCGTCCAGCGACACCGGCGCCGGGCCGACATATTGGCTTTGACGCGACGCGGCGTGGGCATATTCGAGCCCCTTCATTGAAAGTGCATACCGAATATCGGATCTCACATCCTCACCAGCCAGGCCGCGAGCCTCGAGGTAAGCGAGTTTCACGAGTTCCTTGATCAGGATATTGACGATCACTTTCGGCAGTTTCATGCGGTCAGCCAGATGAGATGCCGTGGTCGTATCCTGCTCGGCCGCACATTTTGACGCCAGCCGAAGCAGGAACGACGGATCCAGTCCGGCTTGTTCCAGGCTTGCCGGTGCCATCGGCATGCGCGGATCGAGAGGAATGATGGCATCGTTACGATCCTGTTCGAGCGAATACTGCATACGACCTCGCTTGGCTCAACCGCCGGGGTTCATGCTGAGAAGAAGACTGATGACACGGATAACAACGGGAACGAGAACAATGATGAGGCTTACCGGAAAAAGGAACGCGCCGAGCGGCAGCAGCATCTTGACCGGCAGGGCATTTGCCTTTTCCTCGGCGCGAATAATGCGGAGATCGCGCATTTCCTTGCAGTAGACCCGCAACGTCTGCGTTACACTGGTCCCAAGCTCCTCCGATTGGCGGAACAGAACGGATAGGGCCCGGGCTTCGTCAATCCTCAGGCGGACGGCAAGGTTCGCGAGCGCCTCGCGCAAACGCCGGCCACCTCGCACTTCCAGCATCATGATCGAGAGGTGCAGGCCGAAGTCCTGCCGCTTGTCGACGAATTCCCGGGCAACTCGGTTCGCCGCTGCCTCGATGCTCATGCCCGCATCGAGGCAGACGATCAGCATATCCATAAAATCGGGAAAAAGGCGGCGGTACTCCCTCTCTTTGGCGGCGCCACGCCGGTCGATATAGATGTTGACCAGAATGAAGGTTACGCCCGCAGCAAACATGGCAACAACCAGCGTAACCACCCGTGACATGTCCGGCACGGCCCAATTGAGAGCCCAGACCGCCGCGACCAGCACGCTGATACAGACCAGCGCACGAACCACCTGGAAGGTGGTCACGGCGCCGGCGGCGAAATAGCCCGCCCGAATCAGCCGGTTCTGGGTAGAATTCACATTGGTGTCACGCCGCGTAATCTCGAAATAGCGACGGATCAGGCGGTTTTCCGCCTCACCGAGATCGGCAATCGTCGTATCGCCAAGGTGGAACTCCTCGCCTGTTGCCGCCGAGCTCTTTGAGACCCGAACCGAGACCTCGCGCCGTCGAAAATACAATTCCGACGCTGTTGCAGAGAATATCAGCACTGCAAAGAAGACGATGAGGTAAATTCCATACTCACTCGACATGACCGCCTCAGTACTCGAAGTTGACCATCTTGTAGAGAATGACATTCCCGATCGCCATGACGGCCAGCAGCACGGTCACGACGATGGCTCCGTGGCCGCTCTCCCAGACGGGATCGAAGTAGGTCGGCGACAACGCCTTGATCATCGCGTAGAGCAGAAACGGATACATTGACATGACGATCGCCGTAATGCGTCCTTCCGAGGAAATCGCCCTGACCTTTGCCTTCAGTAGCATGCGGTCTCGCAGCGTCTTCGAAAGGTTCTGCAAGATCTCAACGAGGTTTCCGCCGGTTCCCGCCTGTACGCTCAGCGATATCGCAAGCAGGTTCAGATCCTCGACGCCGACCCGGTCCGCCAAGTTCACCAGGGCGTCGTCCAGTGTCACGCCGTAAGTGAGTTCATCCGAGAGCAGTCCGAACTCGGTGCCGATCGGATCGGGCATTTCGCGCGCCACCAAAGAAATCGCCGCCGGCAGCGGATGGCCGGCGGCCAGGCTGCGATTGGCGACATCGAGCGCTTCAGGAAGCTTCAGTTCGAATTTCCTCATGCGGCGCGCCCGGGCGCGCC
>Ga0123341_1000514_pt1 | contig 23854 bp, 15 predicted proteins | sample Turbeapinknodule_FD_89959 | JGI IMG/M metagenome (GOLD analysis project Ga0123341, IMG submission 89959) | Root nodule microbial communities of legume samples collected from Mexico - Turtle bean Mexico pink nodule | ecosystem: Host-associated > Plants > Roots > Nodule | place: Mexico: Nepantla...
AAGGAGCTATTCTCCTTTGTAACCCTTTTGGGTGTTCTGTTCTGCACTGTAATAAAACAGAGTTTTCTTTCTTCTTGTTGTGTTTGGGAGGGATTCTGGGTTTTCTGTTTGGGATCCTAACAGAACAGCATATTCCTGTCCATCTATATGTGACTTTTCTTCAGCCTATTTTCCTATAAAACAACCGAGGGATAAAGATTACTGACTATACATATATTCTCATTTGAAACAATATTGCAGAATTATGGTGCATTTATTGAGAAGGATGGAGCAGGGATCAGAGGTACAATAAAGATCACTGGATTTAAAAATGGAGATATAGATCTTTCAAAATCATTATGGACCCATCAGGTATGTATATAATATTCAAACCCTGAATTGATTACAAATAACTATATAAATTCTTAGCTGTTTTTTAGAGGAAAATACTACTAGGTTTAAGTGTAGTATACTACAGCTATATTTTGAAAGATTTAGTAAATACACATGCCCAATGCACGTGTTTTCTCTGTCTCTCGTTTTCTAGATGGTTCCTTTGAATTTGGACATACTACAATTGACCTTCTGATTTCAAATGACCAACTTTCAAATATTTTGTAGTCAGTCAATGAGTTAGTTCCACACAGAATTCGTACTAGGTGTAAATAAGCTAGTTAGGTATACTCCAGCTGCATCCTTTGTAAATAAACCTGTGTGCACTTGTTAATATTCAAGACTATTCGACAAAACAATTTACAAGAGAAAAATAAAGATATCACTACTTCCTACCATTGAACTTATCTATACATAACATCGATGCTACCTGCTAAAATAAACATTAAAAAAGCTCTGATCTCCTTATATTCCCATTTCCAACAATATTCCTTTACAAAAATAGGATTTTGAATATTAAGTTTCTCTAACATACCCTTGTAGGAATAGATTTTAAAGTTGCGTGTTTGAGGTTTTTTTATTTCTTTAAGGATTTCAACCTTGTCATGGTAATCTAAGAATATAAATTTGGAAAGTTTTGATTCTCTGTTCAACATGAGTTGATCATTCTTGTTCTGCCTTCACTACATAGAAATTTAAAATGCTACTTTAGCGGTGTGCTTTCCAGGTGTATCATGATTTTATTATCTTTATTCGAGACTCATTTAGTTGTTCTATACTTTTCATCTATGTTATTACATACTATATTTGTGGGATTGTACTTTCTTATTATGAGGAATTTGAAAATATTTATTCCACTTTATTCAATTTTATCCCAGGTTGGGCTTCAGGGCGAGTTTTTAAAATTTTACAGTGAACAGAATGAAAGTTCCGGATGGGTAGAATTAAGCCCTGATGGCATCCCATCCACATTTACATGGTACAAGGTAATTATGATCTGTTGATGATTTATCTGTTAGAGCTGCGGTATAATGAAAGAAAATAGAAAAGGAAAAGAGCCTACAAGTTATTTACATTGATTTTGTTATAAATATGAAACCAGTCATGAACCTTCTTAAGAGCTTAAGCTCCTTAGAAAGTTGATTCTTGGCATAGTATTAGCACCTCTATTACGAAGTTAGAAGTTTCATACTAACTGCCCTCTTTTTCTCTTGATAAAACTTAATTGCCAGAATACTAACAAAATATTTATAAAACGTGAATCACGCAAAATGATTAGGATAATTTATGTTATATGATATTTGTATTACCTAATTTTTACTATGGTAGACAAATTCATGGGTGACAGATAGAGCGTATGGTCAATGATTAAGATGATTATAAATTTATACACATGCTAAAGTTCTTTAAGGAAAGCATGTGATTTGGAATTCCTCAGCTTGTAAGGTAAGAATTGTGTACTCTTATATACTATAATTTGGTTATATTTGTTAAGTTATCAAGAAAGATTTTGTTGAGTTATAAGTACATATTAACAATCATTGTCAAAATTACAATAAAGATATTGTAGAGATTCAAGAAATTAATGCAATCATTTTTCTAGGGTGGTAGAGTTCTTTATATATCCTCGTTACTGATTTCGAGAGTATCAATTAAAATCATATCTTTTTTCTCTCATAGACTTCATTCTGAAGTTGGTAGTAGAGCTCCCAATCTTAGGACTTATGTTGTTTGGATAAACAATTTTAAAAGAAATTGAAATTCTAGAAATTTATGAGTAATTTAATTACTTTAAATTATATAATTTCAAATTATACCTAAAAAGTAAGAATTTGAAATGTTCCGTATCTCTTCTCTCACATCTATACCAATGTTGTCGGTTTGACCTTCAAGTTGAAGTCGATCGTAGTTATTTTCATTCAACACAATCAGAGATACCTCTTTTTTATGTATGAAAGTTTTATTTCGCAATCAAATTTCTCTTGGTCAATATTAATAGTATTTGTTGACTGATATGAAACACAATTTTGTCCACTTGACCTCAATTGGGTTTAATTTTCAATTGGTGTCAGTTGTGGTTATTTTTAGGTTGACTTATATAAGCTTATGTCAAATAGGGTTTTTCGCTTGACTTATATATGATTTTTTTTGTGTGGATGTTTTCAAGGATTGCTTTATATTTTGACGTTGTCATCATTTGTCCAAAGTCAGTTAGGATTTTTTTTTTTTTCCAATGTTGATTGTGGAAGCTTTCCGTCAATCTTGATTTAGTGTTTTTTTTGTCAATGTCAACCAAGGAATTTTTTTTAGCAAACACTGATAAAAAAAAGTCGGCAAAACAGAAACCTAACCAACAATGTAGAAAAAATAATGCTGGGCAATTTCATACAAAATAATTGTTACCAACAATTAAAAATAACTTAATTGATGTCAATCAAGAAAAACCCTAGTCGATATTGTTAGAGATCCCACATCTACTAGAGCTAAGGACATTTCATAATATATAACCATATGAGCTGATTTCGTAAGGTTGACTTAGGGTTTAAAGTCCACTTCTTAATATGGTATCAGAGCCATTTAGAGTCTAACCTAGCGAGAGTTTGTTGGGCTTATCAGGTCACCCGCTATCGGGCCGCTATCAAACCTCTGAATTTCTTACCTCTTAAAGTATTTGGGTCCACATGTTTTGTTCACAATTTTAGTCTTTGTCTTCAAAATTATTTGCTAAGTCACACAAATGTATCTTTTTAGGATTCACTGCAAAAACGATATAAATATTTTTGTCCTTCTCTAAGCCAATATTTCATTTCAGCAAATGTCACTTCATTGAGTCTTTCCTTTACTTTAAGCCCCCTTCTTCTCCTGCTCCATCTCCATCTGCTCAAGTCAATACTTAGTTGTGTGTGATCCTCCTATTGTGTCTAGAGTACCTAAAGATCTCCCACCTTCGCTAATCCTTTAGGTGTAAAATCATCGATAGACTTCCCATCATCCACCAGATGACTCTCTTCTATTGTCAACTACTCCATCCTCTCCTAAACCCTAAATCCTAAATCATTTTATACTTCTCTTTTGTCTATTTCTTTTATGTCAATTCCAAAATCTGTAGGTGACTAACGATGACCTCTTTACCAATTGGATGTCAAAAATGTTTTTCTTAATGGGGATTTGCTGGAAAAAATTTATACGGAGCAACCTCCAATTTTGTTGCATAGGGAGAGTGATGCAATCCAAGGAGATGGATTGGAGAATTCATGGAGTGGCAGCGGAATGAATGAAGGTTTGCACCAAGTTTGAGAGTGAATTGGTGAGGTTTAAGAATGATTTAGGTGCTAGGAGGTAGAAAGAGGTGAGGCTTTCTAGGGTTTTCACTAATACAATGAGTTTCACCTATTTATAGATGAAGAGGATGAAGGTAGCTTGCTTCTTAAGCTACCATAACTCTAGTTAAGCGAACTTAACTATGGTGAGCTTTAGTAGCTTAAGTAGGTGCCGCCTAAGCCTTCTTAAGATGCTCTACGAACCCTTGCTTGTATGACAAGTGAGGGTTTCTAGAGTGTGTTTGATTTATTTACAATGTATTCTTAAACTGGTTCAACACAAGTCTTGAACATCTACTATCTATGATTTCTATACAGACAATTCTCCTATCTTTATTCTTTATATGGTGGCTTGGATGGTACTCCATCAAAGAGTCTTTTGGATTGGTATGTCATCTTTTCAAATCTTTATATGGCCTAATGTAATCTTGATATGACTCGCTCTGAGGCAGATCATTCATTTTTTTACCGTGACTCGAATGTTGGGTGCATTTATCTAGAAGTATATGTTGGTGATATTGTACTTATAGGCAATGATCACTGTGACATCTCATAGGTACAACATCTTTGTCACCACTTTCAAACCAAAGACCTCGGCAAACTTAGATATTTCTTGGGGATTGAAGTAGCACAATCCAACAATAGAATTGTTATCTCTCAACAAAAATATACATTGGATATTTTGAAGAAAACTGGGTTAATGCATTCAAAGTTTGTCGACACACCCATGGATCCCAATCCAAATTCCTACCCAATTAGGAGGAGCTTCTTTCGAATCCTAAGAAATATAGAAGATTAGTTGAAAAATTGAATCATCTTACTGTTACCCGTCCTGACATTTCCTTTGCAGTTAGTGTTGTTATTCAATTTCTTAATTCTTTCTGTGCAAACCATTGGAATGCGACCATTCGTATATTGACGTACATTAAAAGTTCTCCTAGGAAAGGTTGGTTGTATAGACACAATAATCATACTAAAGTTCTATGTTATTATGTTGATTACACAGGATCTCCTTTTGATAGGAGATCCACTTATGGATATAGTGTCTCCATCGATGATAAATTGATCTCTTGGAAGAGCAAGAAACAAAATGTGTGGTGAGATCTAGTGCGAATGCATAATATAGAGTTATAGCCTCTCTCTGCTACTTGTGAACTTCTTTAGCTTAAACAGTTACTTAAAGAATTACAACTGGGAGAGGTCACTAAAATGATACTTATATGTGGCAATCAAGATGCTCTTCATATTAGCTCAAATTCCATCTTTTGTGAAAGGCCCAAACATATTGAGATTGATTACCAATTTATTCGAGAAAAAATTGTATTCGGAGATGTCAAAATTGAGTTTCTTAATTTGAATGATCAACTAGTATATATTTCACTGAATCTTTACGGGTCCTATAATTGATCATATTTTTAACAAGCCTGGTACATACAATTTATATGCACCAACTTTAGAGAGAGTGTTAAATGTAATAGGCTTTGGTTCATATCTTCGTATTTTCTTATTCATAAATGTATTACTCTTTGCTTAATACACACACAAGGGATTCAGTCTGTACCTCTCTTTTATCTTAATACTTATGTACATGGGGTCATGGCCTTCCTGACAAGGTGTGTCTGATTTTCAAAGAATTGTTTTGACCTGATATAGTTCTCCTTTTCAATATTTTGTGATCTGTTTTAGGAAGATTCATGATTCTCGTGCATTTTACATTGTATGAAAAGGCATGTAGAGGGATTGGATTCTTTTTGTTCACTCATTCAATTCTTTAGATATTTGTTTTTTGTGTTTGCCTCTCAAAAATTGTTTAGTTATCTATTTATTGTAATTATTATGTCGAACGGACTACAACAGAATTAGTGAATCTAAAATCGTGATATGAATACTGAGATTATGAAGGTGCAAATACACCCACTGGCCATTCTTTCATAATGCTATTTTTTTTATCTTAATGCTAATGTAATAATTACAGCTCTTTATTTTAAGCAGGCATACTTTGATGGTCCTGGTGGCCTAGATCCAGTTGCTCTTGACTTGAAAAGCATGGGGAAAGGTCAGGCTTGGGTGAATGGTCACCATATAGGAAGATACTGGACTCGGGTTTCTCCAAAAAGTGGATGTAAACAAGTCTGTGATTATCGTGGAGCATATGATTCTGACAAATGTTCAACAAATTGTGGAAAACCAACCCAAACCTTGTATGTAATCTTGAAGTGGCTAAAACTGTTGGTTTCATGATTTCATCTAATTCCACGAGACTTTTATTGACGAATTAAAATGCCCGCTCTCGACAGCATCATTTATCTCATGTTTATTGACATCTTTATGTACATTATTGTACTGGAATAACTTTAAATTCTCTTATCCAACCCTCCTGATAATCCTACTAATAACTATATAAGGAAAATATCATTTATGTTCCTATGATATTTAATTAATACAACTCTAATACTTCCTTTATTAAGCATTGCAAGGATTGTTAGAAAGATTTTAGGAGTATACAGCAGTACTTATTGTACATTACTACTGTAAATTTATAGTACTGCGCTTTCCTTAACTTCTGACTAATTGGTCTATAGGTACCATGTGCCACGATCATGGTTGAGAGCATCGAACAATTTACTCGTTATCTTGGAAGAAGCCGGAGGAAATCCGTTTGAGATTTCTGTGAAGGTACATTTGTCCACAATAATATGTGCTCAAGTGTCAGAATCCAACTATCCACCGCTCCAGAAGTTGGTAAATGCGGATCTCATTCGTGAAGAAGTTTCTGCTAATAATATGATACCTGAACTTCAGTTATATTGTCAAGAAGGACATACAATTTCCTCCATAACATTTGCTAGCTTTGGTACCCCACGAGGTAGTTGTCAGAATTTTTCAAGAGGAAATTGCCACGCTACTAGTTCCATGTCAATAGTCTCCAAGGTAAACTAACTCTATATTGGGTAGCTTTTCACACTAGTCCTTGTCTAGTACCTCTTAAAAGTACAATTGTGGACTTAGTTTTCTGCAAGAAAGCAAATGCTCCACACGATTCTGGCGTTGTGGACTTGGGTAATTTTCCAAAATGCTTAACCTGAGTATTACAATTACTAATTATTGTTACCACTGAATAATCTGTAGGCTTATAATATTATTGCTATCACTGGATAACGTATTATTAGCGGCCGACTTATAATGTTTTGATGAAAAAAATATTGCGGTTCACTGAAAGAAGAAAAGTGGGGAAAAAAACTAGCTTAATAACACTACTAGGCATGTTTAGCAAAATCCTACCATTTCCAGTGCCAAAATTAGTGTGGCCCTTCTCTATTTGATGTTACCTAATTTTTGGTTGTAGACCATCCTGACACTTTTAATATTTTGCAGGAATGCCAAGGGAAAAAGAGCTGCTCCATCAAAATCTTAGACAGTGTATTCGGAGGTGACCCATGTCCGGGTTTTGAGAAAACGTTGTCTGTGGAAGCAAGATGCACATCGCCATTGAGTGTTAGTTTCTTTCAAGAGGCTGTAAGTAGCTCCTAAAATGAGGTTCGGTGTGAATCTAGTGAACATAGGTCAAGCAACTAGACAATGGTACTAATCAGCAAGGGCCTTTCATCGTATTGTCTTTATGTAGAATGACAATTTAATATTTAGTTCATCATACTTGGTCTTTGACTTTTGAGAGCAAATAAGTAATATCAAGATCAATTGTTACGTGTTCGATCTGAGGGTATGTTATGGAAATATATTTCATGAATTCCAGAAAGTAGTATGTTATGGAAAAAGCTTCTGAAAAAGATAATTCGTAAGTTATTAAAAAAACGGTAAAACAATCTTTTTGAAAATTGATTGCTAGAAGAAACACCCTTGATCTCATTATTTGTTGTAGTAGGCTAGAGTTCAATGAAGATTACAAAATTAGCATATCTCTTTCGATGTAGAAGAGGGTGATTCTTCTTGCACCCCATCATTTTTCTTTCTGCACTCTATCAAAAACGTGAATGGACAAAAATTATCTTGGGATATTTTAAATAAACCCTAGCTCGACACGCCCCTCCTCAACACTAAGGACTTTTTTTCTAAAATTTTAAAAGCCACACTAGGCTTATAAAACAGCATATTTTACCATGATCATCGAAAGATTAGTTGATACCGATATCTCAGATTATCACCGCAAAGAACAGATACAACATACAAGCATTTCGGAAAGGCATATAAAAACACGTACTCGTTTTACGTATTTCCATTTAGTGTTTTCAATAAAATGATAAACTCTAGAATTAATTTTTAAAAAGTTACGATGCTTGCCAACTGTGGTTAAAAGGTTAAAAGGTTGCAAAATATTATAGTACTTAACTTTTTCATATGCAAAAGTACAAACCTCTAAATTATTTTCACGAAGAATAAAATTAAATCTTCCTACAAGATTTTCTACAAATAAAACAAAATAGAATTAAATGCTTATAAGGAAATAGCATTAACCGTCCGAGAATTGTAAAGTATTTTCAGGAAAATTCAGGGTTAGCCAAACATTTAAACCAAAAAATATTGCAGGGAAAGTTATCTAACCCTTAAAAGTTGAAGCAAACACCCATATTAAATAAAGGGTGATGGTGCTCCAATACACTTCTGAGATGACTTCTGCGTTTGAGAAAGCAAGCATATCATCATTTCACTTCAAACGTCTGATCTTTTTTGACGCATTGATAATGTTTTGACCAATCTCCGGGTGTTTAAACTCCAATAATTTATCAAGTTTAATAGAAGCTTCAGAGAAACAGTTATCATCAATACAGGTTTCCGATTTGAGAGCAAAATGAACCTCATTGACGTCTTCATCAAGCTGGAGACAGAAGAGGTGGCTGAAAACCTATATAAAGACAGTACAAATTAAAAACAGTGCTACAACAGAATTACTAGACCCTAAACACAGTAAAGACCTTGCTTTCAGTTGACAAGACATGGTGAAAAAAAAAATCCACAATCAATAACTCATAATTAACACAATAAATGTTTACGTACTCAATAACAACATCCAAGGGAAATAGTGAACGACCTAAAAATGTCTCTTCATAAAGAATGAAATATTATACCAGAAAAAATAGGTTAACATTTTCGATGATACTTAAAATAGAAATTGTATCGTTTGATACCAAAATGATGTCAGTTACCAAGAACGATATCTTCTCATATTAGCTAGATAACCAAGATTGTGCACATAATCATGAAATCAAGCACTAATCAAGTATTAGGATTACTGAATCAGGTTAACCTCCCTATCAAAACTAAATAATACTTTTTTTCATTGATTGTACATTTATTTCTCATGCCTACCTATCAAGACTTGTGCAGTGGAGTGTCTTTTGCAGGCATACCCTATCCCGCACATTTAAAGAGCGCATCTCAGACTAATGGAATCCGTGAAAGTCTCGGCCAAGTTGGAAGAGAAGACATGGTCTTGTAGGACCATATCAGCTCTTGTAAGAAGAGAAACAATATTTGTATACCATTTGCAATCTTCAACATAGAGGCCCTTCTACTACCCCAATACAGGACTAATTCTTATAAGTATATCGTATGTCCATCTCATTAATGCAAATCAAGATAATTAAACCAAGAATCAAATCGTGAATCAAAAAGAAAATTTTCATAATTGTAAATCATAACGCATAAAAGAAACAACTGAGAAATGAAAAAATACAATCTGTTTCAACCTCATGTCTATTGGCACTGTTAGGGTTGTCATATCAGAAGTATTTTTTTAGAACTAGGTGGTTTTGTCACGATCTGGTTTGAAAAGGCACTTCGATGGATTAAGAAATAAGGTATATAAACAACCCTTGACCTAAATTTCTAAATATGAGATTTTAGAACTAGTCTAAATAGGTTGGTGTGACTTCAGCCCCTACTGGCACAACAATATTCTAACCTCATGTCCACTTGAATTGTGAGGGTCACATCTGAAATATTGTAGAGCTTGATGGTTTAGTCACGGTTTGTCCTAACCTCATTCAGTTAAAGAGGGTGTTTATAAACCATCTTTGACCTAGACTTCTAAACAATGAGACTTTTGGGTGTGTTCAAACACAAATATATATTCACATTTTGAGGTCAAATAGCCAACAAGGTGTCATATAATTAAAAACCAAATGGAGAGTAAATAATAACAAAAACAAGATCAAACTAGTTGGCTTCCAATAACACAAATTCAACATTACTCCAAAAAAAAACAGTGATGTTGCCACAAAATGGGCTGGAGAGAGCTCTGCAGCAGATATGAAGTTAGAACAATTAGGAGAGAAGTGCGCAGATCAGCTGTTGGGGGGCAGCAAATAAGCTGCTTTTCTCCCTTTCTACACAAGTGTTCCAGAAACAAACCAAAAAAGCTTTTGTTAGTTAAGAAAGTTGGGTCATATGACTCAACTCGCTTTGCGTATGACCTGATTCTGTCCAGAATCACATGATTCAGACTATGAACACCATTCTTCCAATGCAGGCAGCAGTTCGCCTCTGGAGCAATTCTCATTGCTAGAGGTCTGAATAGGACGAATCATGTAGTTTACTTGATACTAACTACACTGATGCAGATGTCATTAATCATAAATAAGCATGAAAACTTTCAAACAGCTGAGATTTTCCATCTGAAGACTTGGCCAACTTGGTATTATATTGGGATTATAACTGTTACACTATTTCCATTTCACAAAAGAAATATGGTTTGACACCAACTTGAACTCTTCAAAATAATTATGAATTTATCTCAATGCCTATGAATTTATATTAAAGAATTACAATTCCATTCCCAATAGAAGATAAGTCATAAATGTTAGAAACAATCTTAGAAAATGGACTTTAAGCCTAACTCAACTTCACAAAACCAACCTGGAACTATAATTTGGTCATATCTTTAGTCAATATGAGATCTCCAACAAACCCCCTCATGTTGAGGATTGAACATTTCAAATGTGAGAATAGAGCGTGATCCCATAGCGGGTGGTATGATAAGCCCAACAAACCTCATTAGGATAGACAATAATATTCTTTAATAACATTTTAAAAATAGACTTTAAGTCTAATTCAACCTCACGAACCTCTTAAGAGAGGTTTGCATCCATTTATATACTATAATTTATTCATATATTTAGTCAATTTTGGATCTCCAACAACTGGTATGATTGATTGTTGCTACAATAGTACAATGGATCATAATTTGAAGCTTCTTTCAGGTTAAGGGATGTCATTGAAAGACCTTGAAAGATATCATCACCTTCTAAGTAGACTTAATTACCTCAGTGTCACTAGACCAAACATTACATATGCACCTAGAATGGCTAGCCAATTACTAAAGGCCCCATGTCAGAGTTATTGGAATGTTGTGATACACATCCATTGATACATTAAGAATGCACAACGTCACAGTTTAATATATGCACATAAAGTCAATCCCAAAATTGTGTTATTCTGGTGCTGATTGTTGGGACCCTAGATGTAGGAGGTTCACCTTTGGATGTATTCTCATTGATAGGAACTATATTTCTTGGAGGAGCAAGAAGAAGAAAATTGGGACGCCATTGAAAGACCTTGAAAGATATCATCACCTTGTAGGTAGACTTAATTACCTCAGTGTCACTAGACCAGACATCACATGCACTTAGAATGGCTAGCCAATTATTTCATGTCATTAATTGGATAGAAAAACTTCAAAGGAAAACATATGCTATGCTCTTGGGACTTTCATTTTTATACATGCTGCCAATTCCCGTAGATCTCCTTATATTACCCAACCTAGGAACCCCTGGCCATTATATGATAAATTTTGCTTCAGTGTTATAGATATCGGATAACGGATCATATTGGAGACCTCATAAAACCTTTATAAAGTTGTAACGAAAACCATAACGTCTTATGGCAGAAGGCGTTATGGAAGAGATAAAAAAATGTGTTGTAGATTGCAATAAGTATAATGTTTTAAATGGGCCAAAAGTAGGCCCAAAAAACACTAATTAAGTGGGTTTTGAACTCTTAATTAGGCAGCTCATGCAGCTGCAGTACATTCAAATTTTAATTTGAGTAATTAGGGTTTTATTAGTTAAACTTATTAGAGGTTTTTCAAAAATTAGGTTTAGGGTCTTCTATCTTCTTCATGTGCCGCACACAACAGTCCCTTCTTCATTTTCCGCCGCCATCACAGCATGCGCTGCCGTTGCTTCCACCGCACTAGCTCACTTGCGTCGCTGCCACCGTCTTTTTCTCCGCCTTTTTTGATATTTTTGTTAGCATCCCGAGATGCCAAAAGTGGCCACCATGGGAAAACCACATCGCCACCGCCTTCCGCCATGACGCCACCATAACCGAAAAGTGATAACACTGTTTTTCTTCTAACAAAAAAAGAAAAGGACAAACCTTGTATGATTTTTAGTATTGCTTTTCAACTATAATTGAAGTTTTACCTCCGTAATCCACATAATAAAGCTCAAGTGGTCAACGTAAGTTTCAATTCAAAAATACCAAAAGCACCAAAAGAACTGCATTTAAGTTTTTGACCAAAGGAAAAGAGAGGGGGAAAATAGAGATGATGTTAAACATGCTAATAATAAATCTTTAATCAAACAAATTACAGATCCAGACATTAAAACTCAAAATCCAAACTGAATACTATGGCACTCATTTGTTTTTTTACCTTTTTCATTTTTGAGAGAGCCATATCCTTAATGGCTTGGGACCGTGACACCAAATTGACAATGAAGAGACCGTCCTCCGACAGCTTATCCTTTACAGTCTCAAGAAAAAGCTCATCCAAAAATTCCGGAGCAGGGCATGTCAGTCCCGAGCTGTACAATATATGTAATAAATAAGTTGGATAAAAAGATATTATTTCAAATCCCTTGACGATATCATTTTTTCTTGGTATTCTTTAATATCTTAATGTAATAATTAAATGCATAATTGAATTCACTTTCAAATCCCTTGACGGCCTAATACCATTTTTTCTTGGTATTCTTTAATATCTTAATGTAATAACTAAATGCATAATTCAATTCACCTTGGGTCTGAAGAGTCAACATCAACAATAATAATATCAACTTTTGTAAGTTCTACACCAGCATGAGACACAGTAGGACTTTCATTTAAAGGAGACACTTCATAGCTACGGTCATTTCTTTTTTCATGAACTTGAGCCACTCCAGAACTGTCAATTTCTTGGACAAATTGGATCCCATCAGCTATATGCACCTGGATTCCCCAAATTAAAAAGACTCAATAACCAATATTGTGATCTCCTACGAGACTAATTCAAAAAATTCTTAAATTATTGTGTTTTAGTATTCTGGACAGTCCCCCCACCCCCACAAACAAAACAGAAGTTGTTCAGTCTGTAGTTGCACATTTTTACATACACTCACATTTGAAACTGGTGTTTAGAAAAGCAAAGAAAAAGCATGATATCAAAACTACTTTCAAGAGTCAACATTGTATGATTACTAGGGATGGATAATCTTTTCTTAAAATATTTACTGTTTCATGTGGATATTCGCTTCAATGTAAGTTAGCAATCAACCTTCACTTTGGTCAGTCCTAATTTACATTTATGTTCCACAACACCTCAAGAGAAATACAAAAATACATATTTAACTACCTTTAAGTGTTTATCCTCAACAAAACTGAAGTAGTCCTTTGCAATATCAACAATCACAGGGTCTAACTCCACAGTCTGTAGATAAAAATTGTTATAAAACCATGTGGTATTAATCATTCAGAAGAATAAATCATTAGGGACAAGGTCTGAAATCCAATTATTTTCCCTCCCTATAAAACAGGGAAAAACATATTACCTCAATTTCTAAAAAGGGGACACAACCATGAAGAAACATGGGAAGTAAACCTGCTCCAAGACCTATTATTACTGCTTTTACCTGAGATATGCCACTTCAATATATCAGCAATAATGAAAGAGAGAATGTTTTAGAGCACGTAAACTTGCAAAAAATTTGAAACAAGTTAATTTGGCATGTATTTATAATTACAAATTATTGGAAACAACAGTACTTATGTGACTGCGAAATAGTTTGTGCATCACGTGATAATTTATCCTTTCATACATGAATTTCCACTCCGACAAAGACAAAATTCCCTGAAGTTGATACTATATCAGACAAGTGAAATGGCCAAATCAGCATCAGGATAGCCAATTCCATCAATTTTATGCATCATACCTTCCCATCTACTTCAGATATGCACCAAAAAAGTAAATAATTATGTAGTTGTTCCAACACTATCTCTCCACCCACAAAAAGACACTCACTTCAACCATTAACAGTGTAAATAGAGCCCCTAAAGAGAATAGATTTTTACATAATCAGGACTAAAGTGATTAACGCTTAAAATTTTAGGGACTGAGGGTTTACTCATTCCCTAAAAAATGAAGATAAAGCAGAGATTGCACCATAAAAGGTTCTTGATAAAAAATTATATAAATAATTCGAGAATAGTTACTGTAAAAACCATCAACTACACTTTGAACATATCATTAACCAGTTGAATGATTAAATTTTCCAACAGTGGAAATATTTTATCGAAACCAGAAGTTCCTTTACTACAATTTCCCTAAATAAAAGCCAGAAATACTTGCCATTTTCCCACTCGATGCCATATTTTCCATATAAGAAGATATCAAAGTGAATCCAGAAATAATTCCTGTATGATAAGAACTAGCTACATAGCCATGATAGACTGTCAACTGATTACTTGCTCCTGCAAAAATCAAGAAAAAAATTAGAGGCAAGAGAAACACAAAGCAAATATTGCAAGCTAAAAACAGGAACAGTTTTGAAACTCTAAAAATCCTCTCTCTAATACTGTTGTTAAACCATTTTTAGCATATCATTTTCATCCAAAATCCTCTTTGCATAACAAACATTTTAAGTAATAATATTTTATGATTTATCTATATTATATAATGTAATTATATGCTAATTTCATATTTTTTTAAACAGTTTTAAATATTTCAAGTACTTTATAATCTTTAATAGAATAAAATATAAAAAATCCTCCAAGAAAAAAAATTGTACTTATCTATGATTAATTGATATTGTTTGGATTGGACATTGGCCAATCTAAAGTGCAAGCCTAATACCTACTACAAAGTCTGACCCAAAAAGCAACACCCACTCGGACCAAAAAACCAAAGAAACTCCTGTCTTACTCTATGACAGTCAAAATACAGTGACCATTGTTCATAATCCTGTTTTTCACAGTAGCACTAAACACATGGAAGTTGGTGTCTTTTTTGTTTGTGACAAAGTTCTCTCCAAACAACTTCAAATCTATCATATTCCAGCCTTGGATCAATGAGCAGATTTGCTCAAAGACAAACTCAATGTGACGAATTCTCATGCCTCTCCACCTTGAGTTTGAGGGGGGCTATTAGAATATCTTAGAATAAAACAAAATATGAGATTTATTTTCTCTCTGTGTATCTTTTGTTACATTGTTTCTCTCTGGTTTTTTATTTCCAGCTGTCCCCTTTGGTGAATCTGTTCAGGAGTATTTTGGTCTTTTAACTTTCAAGCGTAGCTTCTATAAAGATTCCCTCTCTATCCAGCTTTAAACGATAATCACATTAGTTCTAAGAAACATGCTATATGGATGGTTTTGGTAGAGTATTATGAAAATGTATGCCCAATAGGTGTCACAAATTGCTTATCTACCTTTCACATGATATTTTTTGAACCATTATGAGAGAAGTGTCTAGTTGAACCCTGTACCAATTAGACTAGGGGCCTATTTAAGACGAACTTTCCACAAGGACTTCTAGAAAAGAGGTATAAAGAAAAAAAGAAATTGACTTCTCCAAAAATTAAAACTCTCATATAGTTTCTCCAAATTTTATTTTTAACTTGTGCATAATCTCATTTTAACTTATGGGGAAGTCAATTTCATTTTTTCTTCATAATTTTCCCTTCTAAAAGTCTTTACGGAGAAGCTTGTCCAAATAGCTCTAAGACAGAATAATGAAATCAATGTTTTGACCAACAAATCTATTGATGATTTAATATATAACTCAGGCCCTCTCATCGGATTCACATTGTTAAGGAAGAGATATCCAATTCAGCACTAAAAGGTTTGTCCAATTATCAGTGTGAAATGAAGCATAGGAAGGAAGTCTGCACAACTTAATAGATTACACAACACTATCCACAACATTTTATAGAAGAAAAAAATAGCAACTGAAGGGTTACAATGAGATCATTACTATCAGGCCTCGTTAAATTTACATAGAAAATCAATTTTGCATCATGAACACATTCAAATGTAAAATGTGGCTAAGATTAATTTGGACATGCATCTCAATCATTTTCAATGGTTCAAATGAATTCTACCCAAATATAAAATAATTGAACACTTTATGATATGCATCATGTATTAACAAACTTGGGCTATGTTTGCAACACTTGCAGGAGTTGCATCAGCAGTAAACATTGAATAATTTTAATACACCAGAGGGAAGAGGAAAATAATTACCAACATTGTGTCTCTGAGATCCACTTTTTCTAGATTTGGGAGATGCATTGTTTTTCTTCCTCCCTGACTCACTAACCAATTTTGTAGGCAGCAGTTCACCTTTTAGAAGAGCTTCAGACTGCACCAAATTTGCAGCTCTCTCGAAAACAAGGCGACGAAAGACCAACTCTCTAGAAGGAAACATACAACTGACTTCACTATCAACATTTTCATAAATTACATCTTCAACAATAATTGATCCAGTTAATGAAGATGTGACCTGCAAAAGACACAACCATAAATGATATAAGGAGAATATGGGGATCATTTTAAATCAAGCAAGCCTTCACAAGAATTAGCATATGTAAAAAATAGGAATCACACAAGTGAAAGACTAGTGGATATTTCATTTTTATTTCTTATGGATAAAAGTAGCGTTTCAAAAAACTTAAAACAAAGATGTAAAATTATTCCTAGATCAATAAAGGTGGATAAAAAGAAAAATAATCATATTAAGAAATGAGACCAGTAGAGCCCCAACTCCCTCTAATGACCAACAAAACCAAGGGCTGAACACCATAAGAAGAAGCTTGATAAGAAGTAAAGAATGATGTCTCTTGCAGAATGCTGGAGATAATAATCTCACAGCCCTCTTAGGCTGAGAGAGACTTGAAGTACGCAAGGGAAACAAAAACTTAATTTTATTGATAAAAATTACACTCAGAGCTACTCTATTTGTAACAATCAATCTCTCTAAAATAGGGAAACAAAATATGCTAAAACAAAAACGAAGATTCTAAAGATACTTTATCTTAATACAAAGACCCCGAAGATATTTTTATCCCAATAAACCATTAATTACAATACTCCCCCTTAAGTTGGTAAATGAATATCAATCATTCCCAACTTGCCCACAAGAACCTAACCTGCCATGAGGAAACCCCTTAGTGGGAATGTTTGTTATTTTTAGTCCTATAGAGACATGGGTTGTAACCACAAGGCCTCTGTCTAGATTATCTTGATGAAGTGTCTGTCAATTTCAATATGTTTAGATAACAATTTTCTAATGTAAGGGAAAGAAGAAACTCTATGGAAGAGATAAATTCCTGGAGTGGTTGGGAGGCAACAATGGAACTTCCCAGCGATAGGCAAACCATACTACCTTACAACATAAAGAAACAAATCAATCCATTGCTCCAACTCAACCACATCATGATATAAAACCCTACAAAGAGGATCTTTCTTGACCGTATAATGAATCGTAAGATTCATAAACATTAAAAAAGTTAATATATACTTAAATATATAAGATATGTATACATGCAAGATATAATAAATTATATATATATACCACACAATTTCACCAAAACAACCTCTAAAAAAATAATGTGGTGCATACATGTTATTAAACAAATTCTGTCTATCTTTTTTTATTTACTCATTTTTTAAAATCCACACTGATTCACACAATACAGAATCGTTTCATTTCGCGATTCAGCGATTCTTTGTGCGAATCGCACGATACAGCTATGAAAAAGATTCTTCAAACGATTTGTATTGTGGGAGGGTGAAACCGTATCGTTTCGTACGATACGTATCGTGAATCGTAAGATACTAACTACTATGCTCTAGATCGTGTACTCTTAGAATTGTTTATATTATCTTATGAGCAAAAGTTGTTTTGTGTTGTATCCAAGGGGTTTATTTTTTCTCTTTCCTTAAGCTTCTATTTTAAGCTATTGATCCTTATAAATATACGAATATGAATAAGTAGAGAGATTTAAGTAAGGATCTCTTAAACTCTTTTTCTTGTATATTCTCTTTAAGTTACCTTGTTCATGAAGTATAAGAGTTCATTCAATATTGTTGACCCTATGGCTCAGAGTTCTCAGATTCTAGATTCAAGAGCAACAAATCACATGACTCCATTTCCTATTCGCTTCAACTCAAGTCAAAACAACTAGAGATCAATTTACTAGAGTTGCAAATGGTGGTGTACCCATATGTGGATCCAAGAATACAACTTTAGAACCATTCTATTAAAGGATTTTCTTATGTTTAACCACTATCCAATAATTTTCTCTATACCGAAACTTACAAAAGAATTGCACGGCTCATTAACACTTTTCTCTTATTGTTGTATTTTTCAAGACATTGTCTCTAGGAAGATGATTTTAATTTTTAAAAAGAAGAATGAGTTGTATATGTTCAATTCTAATGATAAAAAAAACATCCAACAAGCAACATCAAAAACATGGGCTAGTTCCCAAATATGGCTTCATCATAGAAGATGTGTACATCCCCCAGTTAACCTTCTCAAATCCTTGTTTCCTCATTTGTCTACCAAAGAGCCTAATAAGTCGTTCAAATAAGATATTTATCAATTGCCAAAGCACTACCAGGCATCTTATCCCATTAGTAATAATGAAAGTAATTCCTAATTTGAGTTAATTCACTTTTATGTTTGGGGAGTTATCTTGGAATATATTTCAACCCCTTTCTTGTCATGGCAAAGCCTGTGTTGGAGATTTCTTCATAAAGCATAACAACCTCCAAATTTCTTCCCTCGTTGTAGATAGTGGATTATAAGGATGCCCTTAATATCTTTGTATTAATTAGTAGAAAATATCTTTTGAATCTTCATATTCATTTAAACATATTTTTATTTCCTCATTATAGAGAGTTTAATTGTTACAAATAGAGGTGATAGAGAATATAATCAGTAATTTTTATCAATAAAATAATTATTTATTTTCTTACATAGTTCAAGTTGGTATTAGATTTCCATGTCGCCCTCTATTAAGACCACCCACAAGTATCGAGTCTCACTTGAGATTTATAGTCTTTAATGTGAAGAGTTGTGTTGAAGATCTCACATCTACTAGAGATATGACAAATTAGAGTATATAAACGAGCGCAAACCTCAATTTACAAGACTTACAAGTTGGTTTGTATGGTTGAGTTAGGTTTAAAGTCTACTTTCTAAGATCCCCTTAAAACAAAAAAAATAAAAATACTTCTTACAATGGTGGCAATATTTATTTTCCTAAGATTGATACCCTATTTCGATCATACTCAAGGTTCAAACCATGTTGGAATGTGAAGATTCTTCCTCTTTCCATGACTTCAACATGTGAAGCAGCATCTACTTTATACATCTTCAGATTTTGGTAATGATTTAGTTCAATTCACATCACAACCCATTCAAAATTCCATATATTTTGATATAGACAAAGGACCATGTTTCGTATTAAACACTATGCTATCAATGTCATAGCAAGCAGAAAAATCTTTTATCAATGAGAAAGTGTTATTTTAAGTCATTCCACATCTCTTTAACAAAGGAATAGAACATATAGTTTCAACTTATCTCAAGAACCATGGAATGTCACATCCAGGTCACAAACCGTCAATCTTCATTATCCCAACTCACAAAATTAGTGTCATGTGACCCTAGTCCTCCACCCTCAATGTTATCTTATCTTAACCATCCTTTGAGAATTCTCTAAATTTACTACATCCACTGCAAATGATTTCATCCATCAAACCAATAGGTACCCACCACATTTACAAGATCATTAAAACCCTAAGGGATGAATTTCACCATCAACATTGTAAAAAAAATAGGAAACAATGCCGTAGATATACTCAAAGAAACCCATTTGGCAAGAGAACTAAAAAACTCGACTCTACTCAAAACAGGGCCAAATGGGAAGTTATCTTCTTATGAACTCAAGGGTGAGTTTCCTATGGCAATGGCGGTAAGTGGGAGTCTTCAGAAATACATATGTGGGTTGTGGCATATGGTGACTCCTTAGAGGACGTGACTAATAAGCATTGTGATTGCTAACGTGGGGCGCATCTCTCTAGCCCACCATCAACCCCAACAATAGAGGTAGCTAGCAAACAACAATGATATGTGGTTGTTTCTCTATTTGTATCACAACAAAAACAAGGAAATACTTTTGTTGGTAACAGTCACAATTATTACATTGAGCTCCTCTATATGTAACAACCAATCTCTCTAATACAACAGAGTTCACTAGATCAAATTCAAAATAACAAAACAGAAACAGCCTTATGTTTATTCTTACTAACCTTGTGAATGATGTTTCGTTCCTTGAGCCCCTCACTTGCCATCATGAAACTGTAGGCATGTATTCAAGAGTTTGAGAAAAAATGTAATTCATTTAGTGTTAAATGTGAGTTTGTTTCAGCTTATTTTGAAGAAACAGTAGCTTATTAGTCAACTTCTAAAGAGAGATTTTGACAAAAACAAAGCAATTCCACAGGAATAATCTGAACCTAACATGCTAAAAGTAAGACAACAGCACATGTAAAGAATGGTTTACAGTATAGTAACTGCTATAATGCATAAGAGAACATGTTTAATATTTTGGTATCCATAGAAAACAGGAAAAAAACTAATTATGTTAACATAAATAAATGACAAAACACAAAAGTGCAACTGTACAAGATACATACGGTATTTGAGCTCCATTCTCATTTCCTGCAGGTGCCAGTGGTGTAACCAATGGAGACAAATCCTTCTAAAAAGGGATGACAAAAGCAATTCAGTAAAAACAACAACACAGTTAACATTTAAATGCCATGTACATGAAGTATAACTTAAGAGGATGTTTCTACCTGAATCTCCTCCATGCTGGTATCTGAATGGCTGGCATCCAAGAAAACCTAAACTCACAGATCAGCCAGGAAGCTTCAATTACAAAAGTAACGTGACATACTAAAAAATACCCATAAATTGTAATTTTATTAATAGCATGGTACCATTATGAGGCGAGCAGCTTTGGAGCTTCTAACCACCATCCACTGTCCTTCTTCAGAATAGAAAAGCCATTCCCGTGCACGAATCTGAGATTTAACATTCAGTCAAGAAATTCAAACAGAATAAGTTCATAATTGGAAGTCCTAGGTGTAAACTGCAGATAGATATCAAAGAAGAGTTGACATCCTGTGGAATCAGCTCTATAAATACATATTGATGCACATTGTACTCAAAATAATAAATAAATAAATAAAATTAAATGAAAAAAAAAACCTAAGAAATAGTCAAAACCCCTTCTATCTGCCAACAAACCAGTATCCCTACCTCTATAATTAAACATGCACACTCAAAAACAAAACAACTATGCAATCAACAAAAATGTAAAAGACATCTCTGCTAAAACACACCTTAGGCACAATGAAAATCCCACAATGATATGTAAAAGGGTCAGCCAGTTCCTCAGCATCAAGAATTACAGCTCTATAAGAAAAAGTAGAGTACCCTTGTCCACCCAAAGATATCTGCAATCGCCGACCTTGAGAAAGCTTTAGCAGATCCTCTTGCAGATCTTCCACAGAATATAATATCCCAGAGTCACTAGAGTACTTTTCACGAATTTCATTCTCATTTTGAAGGGCTTCACTAAAACCAGAAACCTTGCAAAAATGATAAAGAAAACAGAAACGGAAATAATAAAAAGTTAAGTTAGAAATAGAATATCTACAAGATATCTTAGAAAACCTTCACAGTATTTTTAAAATATTGTGCATATATTATATTACTAACTGGTCCTCTGAGCTCTAACTAAAAAGCGATCCAGAGAGATGTCACCAATTATATTGCGTTTCCTAATCTATTTTCCTGATGAGTTTAGGATTAGAAATCTTTTTACTTAGTGGTTTGAACTTGCATTAGCAGTGCTATATAATACATGGACTAATTCTCTGAATAAATAACCATAAGTACTTTGTATCTTACATCAAATGAATTCCATATCACAATATTCAGAGCCCTTTATCTACTCCTCCTTCCTATATAAACCTTACAACTTTAACAACTAACATTAATAATCCATAAATCCTTATTTCAAAGAAAGTTCTTATGCCCATGAGAACTCAACAAAAAGTAGAAATAGTGCAGATATTCTACCTGTTGCGAATTACAATTAAGTGAAGAATTATGAAGCAATGATGTAATCTGATGCATTATAGTAGATAGCTCCTTCTCCACAACCACCATAAACGTTTGAAGGCTAGGTTTAGCAGAAGACTTTAAAGGTATGGCATCAACACTCATTTTCCACCCTAGTCGGAACTTCGAGAAAAGTAGATCTGGAAACCGTGAATTAATTATATTTCCGGTCACACAAAACCAAGCATGACAAAAAAGGAAAAAGATAGCATGAAAAAGAGTAGCAAATCATTTCATTGCAATGCAGAGGAAGAAAACACTGATACAATCAATTGAAACAGAAACTAAGATAACAACAGCATATCCTCTAGTTTTGATAGCATGTTTCTTTTATAGCAAGTCATACAGGAGTTAGGAAGGGTTATGTGCTATAAACAGTTTATAAGGGTAACTAACAAAACCAAAAAATAAATTATGACTCCATGTTCTGTGGAGTTGAGGAAGTGCGTACTCCATGCAACCTTTTTCCAAGTATCACTCAGCCAGCATTCATATATTTCTAATACATAAAGGAAAGTTCGGAATGCAGGTACCACGTATGAACATTGTTCCATGTATATTTTACTGAAAACTAATGTGGCTTACACACAAACAAAGTGAAAATCAAGGCTACCTGACATCCAATATGAAAAATAAAATAGAAAAGGACAGTCAGATGGATGTTGTTAACATGCTTGGAAATGATACTTCGTATGATAAGAATGAGCTGAATGATGCCTGTAAGAACAAACTCAACACTACAACTAAACCCTATCCAGATTCAATTAACGAAAGACAATTCAAAGTTCAATTAAAGAAAAACAACGGTTCTGTAATTGAAGCAAGTACTAAAAGCAGTCAAAAAACACCATCACAACTTGTTAGTGACTTCAATTATATTATCTGCATATCACATTTTTTTCACTAACATTTTATAGTAAGAAATTCTTCGGAGAACTTACTTAGTACATGAGATTCAGCCAGAGTGAGGCACACAAACTTGCCCCCAGGCTTTAAAATTCTCTTCACCTGACAATTAAAAAAAATACCGACACAAATTAACCAATCCACAAAATCAATTATTATTTAGGCTATGTTTGTATCACTTCTCTACAAGCAAGGAAAATAAGAAGGTAAAATTCATTGAATTTCTTTGCAATTAAACTGTAATAGAAGAGTGATCTCCCATCCAACTTCTCCAAAAACTAATGTGCTTTGACTTGGGGAAAGCCTAATCCATTTTACATTCTTATTATATTCTCTTAAAAGCAGCAGTTCAACTTTAATAACAGAGCGTTCTCTCGGCCAACTTCTCCAAAAACTATTGCGCAAAACAAAATAGAGAAAAACCTACCTCAGATAGGTACTGCTTCCCCAATTTGGGGCCAAGTTCGGGCTCCATCAGAGCATCTAATCCACCTTTATCAATAACCGCAATGAAGCTCTCGTCCTCGAACTGCACCATCCAAAAGAAGAACCGGTAAAAAAAAAAAGCCACAAGAACAGCAAAACAAAAAGAGCGAGCGGGGAGGGACCTGCATGGCAGTGATGTCCATGACGCGCCAGCGCATGAGCGGGCGGTCGCGGACGTTGCGGCGGAGCATGTCGGAGATGACGACCTTGGAGAAGTCGACATTGGTGATGGCGGTGTGGCCGGCGTCGTAAAGGTGCTCGGAGAGGCGGGAGTTGCCGCAAGCGGGGACGAGAAGGG
>Ga0123341_1000516_pt1 | contig 23848 bp, 16 predicted proteins | sample Turbeapinknodule_FD_89959 | JGI IMG/M metagenome (GOLD analysis project Ga0123341, IMG submission 89959) | Root nodule microbial communities of legume samples collected from Mexico - Turtle bean Mexico pink nodule | ecosystem: Host-associated > Plants > Roots > Nodule | place: Mexico: Nepantla...
CTCATAAATAATGTAGAAAGATAAAATATGTGATTTTATTATTTAAATCTAATGTTATTCCGATAATAAAAGATAAATGAGAGAAGATAAACTCAAAAGTCTATATAAATAAATGATAACTCTGAACAACTTAATTATTATTCTAACACTAAACACTATACTAATTAATTTTATACGGTTATTAACTTGATAATCTCGTAATATTGTGAAATCTCTCTCCATATATTTTGACTTCCAAAAGTTCCATTAAAAAAAATGGTGTAATATTTAATAATGTACCTTATAAATTAATTAATTAATTACATAAATCATATTTAATAATGTACCGTTTTAAAATAATAAAATTCATTCTATAATAATTGGATGATAAATACAATTAATTTAATTCCGGAAGATTTATGTAACAGTAAACAACTTAAGGACACGGAAGTCAGATTCAGTGGTCAAAGAGGTTAGAACCAGTGGGCCACGCAACAAATTGAAGGCGAAGCTCCATTTACATGTCGAAATCAGAAAATTAGGGTTTTCTTCTCCCGTGCAATTCCCCTTTCAGACACTATGGTTCCACAGTCAGTGATATCGCAAGTCTCCGACTCACGTGGCGTGATAGCCACCGGTTCCACCCACGCGTTCCACGATTGGCTATTCGCATGTCACGGGTTCTGGCACAATGCCATTCTCATCATTCCCTCCTTCATTTTCCTCATGTACCTGACACTTCAAGCCAGACACACCTTCCTCAAACTCTCCCTTGCTCGCTCCTACATCATCGTTTCGTACAACGCATCGCTCTGGCTCGTCACACTTCTCAATCTCGCTTGGTGCTTTCTCCAGGTTCGTTCTAATTCATGTATAATGATTGTTCTGTTCATATGTCAATTACCAATTTCTATGCCATTTTCCATAAAGAGATTTCATGGGAAACGTTTTTTTTTCACTTATTTTGTAGCAGAGTCCGTTAATTAAGCTTTAAAATTAGTTCATGAGTATAGCAAATGTTTGCAGAAATGTTTCGTTATTTGAGTGTCATACCTAAGGAGTGGGATTTCATTGTACTACTTACTTACACGAGTGCCTTGACTAGGGATAGAAGAAGCCATGAGTTCTTATTACAAAAATTAAATGAATAAAAAGTTAATATAAATTAATGTTCAACTTTTGGAGAAGTTACTTTGACTTTATTTTATAGTTATGCTAATTTTAATTTAATTTGATTCATTTTAAATTATTTTTCCTTATATTCACTTAAAAAATTAATTTATTGTAACTTTTTCTTTTCCCCTGACGTTTACATTTAGTAGTGCTAATTGATGAAAGTTGCTTCAAAATAAAGAGAAACAAAGTCATTTTTTGCTGTATTTTTCATTCCCGAACTGTAATTTTTAATAAAAATAGAAAAAAGAAGGAGAAGTGAGTATATTATTTATACGATCAAATCAAGTACTGCTATATAATAGAGTCTCAAAAGATAAACAATTTATTTTCAATCTTTTAGTTTCTTTGGTTCAATTTTAAGTTATGTTAGTATGAATCTTTTTATTTTTCTGAGAAAACTAGTAATTTTCCGTGTATTTCTCTAAGGGCTATAATGACTTTTTATGGAATTGGGTTAATTCCGTATATTTAGCATTTATATGTTTCGGCTCTTATGGCTATAACCTAATTGCTTTAGTTACAATATGGAAATTGGCGGTACGAAACTGTCAAAAATATCACAGGGGTTATTAATCCGTCACAAATTGTTCTCATAAAATTGAAAAAGAAACATACAAAATTTGTGGTTATTTCATATTGTCTGAAAATTTATAAGATACCTTTCTATTTTGTAACAATTTAACGTGATGAAATTAAACGCTTGACAACTAGACCCAAAATAATATCAGAAGTGCATGTGTTTAGAGTAAAAAGATAGTGTCTGGGTATGGAAACCAAAAATAGCGCTAATATAGGAAATATATGAAAAATTAAACCTAAAAAGATTTTTCAGATAGGACATAATTCCTGTACGAATTGGAATTTGCTTTTTCTAATGCTCATTTCTTGTTTACTAGGATTTTCTGTACCTTCACTTGAGACTAGAGTAGTGGTTTAATATATGTTTTATTTGATCTTTGGTGACTCCAGGCATGGGAGTGCACATCTAGAAGAGAGTTGTCATGGAACTTGCTGTCCTTGTTTACTACTTCCGGAATGCTGTTTTTGGAAGTGAGCTTGGTGGCTTTTTTACTTCAAGGAAATCATGCAGGTGGCTTAGAAGCAATGAAACGGACTTTTGGTATCTCAACGCTCGTTGTTGGCCTGGATATACTGTTGAAGGTATTTCTTTGGGTTTTTACCAAAATACAAAAGTCTTGTCCTTGGTTAAATCATGTTATTATAATGTGACCAACGCTAGGTGGAGATAACAAAGCACGTTAGAGCTCTCTCACTTGCCAAATCAACTTATTTTTTTCACGCCAAATGAAAAAGCATGCAGATTTCCTTTTTGTTATCGAAATCTGTGCTTTACTTTGGCACTGCATCGTCTGATGGAAGAATGATTGCACCTTTTTTCTTGTTAGGCTATATATCTTTTTGTATTTGGGATCCCACTATTCGTCGACAGCAATGAAAATACGAATCATGTGAAGTGGAACTTGTTGGTTGTACACAAGCTGTTGCTCACTGCTGTTTACGGCTTCATAATGTTCATGTACCATTCCGGATGGAGAGAAACGTTGCCTGGTGAGTGTTTTTTTAACATGCGTTTTTTAACTTTTTCTGGCTTCCTAATTTCCTTTCCTTTCATGCAGCAAAAATTGCCTTTTACAAGTATGTTGCTGTCATGTTCATTTTTAATGCGGCTGCGACACTTGCTTGTGGCCTCACTGGAAATGGTGTTGCATTTGGTTTCTGGTTAGATCCTAATTTAACTGAGAAGAGATCCGTTTTGAGCTGTCCTTTGGCAACATTCTCTAAAAGCCTTCTTTATTCTTTGTTCACAGGTTGTATCGTGTCGCAGTTGTCTTTTACCATGCATTTTACCTTCCTTTTTTGTTTACAACATTCCAAACAGACTTTTTTCAGGTTAGTGCCGTTTATTTTCAAACATTTTGCTATTGTTCAAACACAACTTTCCTTGTTAATAATCATGTTTTTGCTTCGGAATTTCAGGAAGAAAATTTTCATTTGGAAAACGTGTATTATTCCGAGATGAAAGATGCGGGTTTCTTCGACACGGATTGGGAATGATGTTATCAGCAGTAGCTAAATTAATGTTGCATCAGTATCAGGACTATGCAAATGAAATAACTATGCCAGCAGATTGCAATATCATGTACAAAAATGTTTATCTGTTAGAACCTCAACTGTTCTGTTATTTAATGAAAATGACTTTAAACGTATATGGAGTTCTCCCCGCTTGTGCTGTTGAGGTTCCTTTCCTAATTTTAGCAATAACCTAATTATCTTAATAATCCAGCAAGAATTGAGAACTAAATAAAATTAACATAAAATGTCAGTAACATAAATAATCTATCTCTGATAAAATTAACATATCACAGACAGAAACCACTTAATGCAAAAAGACGACTCAATATAACTAATATCCAGAAGCAAAAGGTTGGACTAACTTGTTTTTGTTCTCAGACTTTTTTATCACGCAACAACAGTTCACAACTAAAACACTCTAGACTCAAAATTGCCCCACACCATAAACGTTGACCGGTACGGAGACTATGAGTTCATGTTTACTCAAACCTTCTGGTACATGTTTATTCTAAGAACTCTTCTTGTCAATGATATCTTCGATAAGATCAGCAGCTTGCTGAACTGTAGTGATGGTCTGTGCGCTCTCTTCCTCAATGGCGATACCAAATGCTTCCTCGAGTGCCATCACGATCTCAACCTACAAATATTTAAACGAAATCCACAATCATTCACGGCATATGTAAGATAAGATCGTAGATACTATACTGAAATGTTAGGTGTTGCCGTGGCGTTTCTCATTACCGTGTCAAGGGAATCAGCTCCAAGTTTTTGAAATGTTGATTCTGCGGTCACAGTTTCACCTTCAGCCACGGCCAACTGCTTCTTTACTATTTCGCACACCTTATCTACTGTATCTGCTTTAGCCTGCTCAAAGGTGTTTACATAAGTATGAAAACATTATAAATACAAATATAAATACACACACAGACAAAGAGAGAAGGCAGGTCCTAGTCATTTATGGCCTGTTTTGGTAAAAAGTCTAATCAAACATGGCAAAATTTGCTTTCTAGCCCTTTTAATAGAAGCTAAACCGGCTGGTAAAACTCAAACAAGAGAAGATTTAATGGATCTATTTACATTGACGGAGGGATAGAAAATATATTATTTCATTGATTGCATCACATTTGTCAAATGGTGTTGAATATGGATTAATTAAAGGTGTGCACATAACAAACAAGCATACAGTTCCCTACATGTAAAGCCCTTCACAAACTTAATAAAAGCACAAGATTCCAAAAACCAGATCATTATGCAATTTACGTGTTTCTTCATTTCAAACCATCTCTTACAAATCATAAAATTTATGTATGCTACTAATATACGGTGCAGAACACTAATGGTTAGTTGAGGTTAAGCGGTAATTAATTAAAATAAGGATGAGCGATCTCATGTTTTACTTACGCATACTATTTCACCATTCACATAACATTTTTTCTCAATCATTTCTCAGGCACCCTACTTCAGACAGAGACAGTTCATGAAGAACAATCCGATCTAGAAAAATCATATCAGCAATAGACTTAAGAAGTCTAAAATACAGTGATTTGATATCCACGCAAACAATAGTCGATCGCGAAAATATGAAAAATCATAAACCGCAGTAGCTACTTACAGCACAGGAAATTTGAAGGCGAATTTGTCGCGGCTGGGAGTTAAAAGAAACATTCTTTCTCCCAAAGCTGGAAATCAAACCAGATCTCTGGCCTGAAAGTGAGGTGAAGGCCTGTTCAACAAAATCACCCATACAAAGATCATTAAAGAATTAATTAATGAATAAAAAATAAAACAACAAAATCCAATTGTAAGACATTAAAGTGTTTTTTCGGAGTTTTTTTTCATGTGAACAAACTTAATTACCATTATTCATATGTGCAGAATCTAACACACGATTTTGTCCAAAATTATCATTTTTTGTCCAACTCTTCTCACTAATTCAACCAGAAAAAAAAAATAACAAAAAATAGTGTGCACTTGTTGGGCATGTAACTTGAGAAACCCCAAAATCTTCTGATTTTTTCTAAAAGCCTTTCACAGTTAAAATAGACAAAAATTGAAGTGAAAAAAAAAAATAGTGGAACTAGCAATCAGTGATCAGTCGGTGAAAAAAACAGCAACAAACAAAAAATTAAGATTCAGAAGTGTCGGTCACAAATCGCGTCCTATAAAGAAAAAAAATAAACATGTAAACAAACGCATCGAGGACTTTGCCGCGAGGAAGGAGCAGATCAGGAAGGGAACGAAGCGCGGAGCAGCAGGTACAATTGATAAGGAAGAGGAGAAGGAAAACGATACCTGCGTTTGAGAAGTGAGAGATCGCATGGAGAGTGATGTCCCCGAGAGTGCATTGGTGGCCATTGTGGTGTGTTGTGAAGGTGCAAAGGCGCAGAAGAAAAATGGAGAGAAGAGGTAGAAGGTGGCGGAGAACGCGAAGAGTGTGATGAGAGAAGATATATATAGCAGTACCCGTGATTGTTGGCTGCAGGAAAGTGTCCTCTCTTTGGATTCGGAACCTCAGACATGGCTAATCTTGGGCTGGGCTTTGCACCTTTTCTTTAAAACTCTCACTTTTTGGACATTTTAAAATACTCAATCTACTCCCTCCATTTCCACCCTTTTCTCTATTGCTTTATAAATTATTTGTACCTTACTTTCTCTTTTCAATCATTTATTTTTTATGAGATTTTTTTGAAAATAAAAAAAAAAGAATTTGAAATTAATTTTTCCATTACAAAAAAATAGTTTTCATAATATATTATTTCTTAAAAAAAATCGATAATATTTTACAATGTGAAAATTTTCCAGCTTAACTAAAATTGAGGACGAAGTAAGAGTTTATTCAGTTGCGGACAATGTTGTTAATGAATATTTTAAGGTTTAGAATTTAGAATTTAGAATTTAGGGTTTATAATTTATGATTTAAGATATATAGAAAGAATATATTTATGAAATTTTGCAAACGAAGGACCTACTTGTTTATGGCAGGACTTATGAAGATGTTTTGTACAATTCTGTTCCCATGGTTTTATCTAATCTTGGTGACATGCATGCTACAATATAAGTCTTATGGAAAAAAATTGGTGCAAAATTTTATGATTTTGAAATGAATATTTCGAAATATATTTTAACTTATTTTTAAAATGTTATTTTATAATAATAAAATTATTATAGGATGTTTTAGGATGACTAACTTAAAATAATTAAAAAATAATCATGATTATATATTTTTAAAATATTTCTGTGATATTAAAACTTTTTGTAAGAACTTTAAAAAATGATGTAAGACTATGATAGTGTAAGGAGGAATAATCTGCCGAATGCTACTGCTTCCTAGTCCGTATGAATTGATTTTCTCCCAATCATATTATATTATATGGAAAAGACAAAATTAACTTTTAGGGTTTTTGTTTTGAAATTCTTTTTTCCTTCATTTGCATACACTTTTTTTTAGTTTTTTTTTTCACTACATTTTTTTAATTTATTGTGTTTGATTGATTATTTACACTCGTATGTTGTGGTTCATTGGTGTTTTCTAGTGTTTTTTAACATCCATTTTCAGGGTCATTCCTTTGTTGAAAAAGGTAATATTGGAGTTTCTTTTATTTTTGAATTTAGGATTCCAAAATGTATTAATGGAATTAGGAGCATAATTTGGAATGGAATTAGGCGCATAATTTTTAACTTTTAGATTTAGGAGTACGTAATGTATTCTCATATTATATTTTCCAAAATGAACTTTCATAAACATAACTAATATGTATAATTTGGAAATATATTTTTGGAAAGTTAAACAAATTGATCTTACCTTTCAACAATAATGCAATGCACCTGAAATGGGGTCAAAAATCAATAAAAAAAAAATCATGAACCATCATATACAAGTGCAAAGAACCAAGCAAACATGGTGGATTCAGAAAACGCAGACAAGACGAAAGAGAAATGAGAACTCCAACCAGCAAAACAGTGCACACGAATAAAAAATAAGGAAAGTCAAAACTTATTTTTAATTTTAAAACCCTCGAGTGTAACTTTGTGTTTTCCTTATTGTGATTAGGTGCATGAAACAATAATCTTTACCGAATTACCTTGATGATGGACTCAAATCAAAGTATGATATAGGGTTATTTATATTCTCCCTACACTATTATTTTGGACTTGTACCCAACATGTTCGTGTGAAAAAATCAAAGCACCCTTAATAAAATGAAAATTAGGGTTACACTTAAGTGCACACAACCCAGCAACCAAGCATCGTTCATTGTTTTTTTCATTGAGGCAAAGACGAAACCCTTAAATACAGACAAGGAAGACAACATTCAGGTAGCGTTTTTTAGGGACTTCAGCGGCGACAGAGAGTGAAGGCACCGGAGAAGGAAACACGTCGCAGATGTATGAGTCTATTGTATCCATTAACAATGCTGGAAAAAAAACATATAAGTTACCTTTTGGATATTAATCTCCATATGCACAAAAAAACTCTTCCAAATGTAGAAATCCGAAACACATATAACCATCTAGGATATTCATATCCAAAACTCAAACCCAAACCTGAAATTTCACTTACCCGATTGTGCGTTTAGAAGCTTAAACTGAAAATCTATTTTACTTATGGATTTGTATATCTGAAGTTACTAGCAATGCATTATGGACTTATGCATCCTTAAGTCAATATCCAGACTTCCATATATCATTATCTGCGAACATCTGAGCTAAAAAATATGTGAAATGAAAGATGAATGTGCGAAAACGAAGATGAAACAATGTCAATCGGAGTTAAAAATGAAACATTTCTTCCACCACCACACCAACAACACCTCCTTTATACTTCAAACGGACACCAAACTCTTTTGCACATTTTTTTCATAACAAAGAAGACAAGGGCAAAATAAGATTTTAAAAGTTTTATTGGATGCACATCCAAAATATACGATGAGGAAGAAATTGCCATAGAATTAAGGCTATTTAAATACAGTAATTTCAAGGCAATTGCTTCTTATACCCCTCAATTTGAACTTACTCTCACAAGTTTTGAAAAGACTATTTTACCCTTTTTTAAAGTGACTTTGAGATTACCAATTTTTTTTAGAACAAACTTTATAAAATTAATTAAATACATTTTCAAAAGGACTTTCCTGAATAATTTTTCTAAAATATGTATAATAATACATTCTCAAACTTGTTTTCTAGAATAAACCCTAAACAAATATTTCAGAACACACCATAAAGAGTTTTCCATATTTCATGTCTTGGAAAACTGCACCCAATTATAGGTGAAAAGAAGAAAATACCATAAAAAAATGGGTATATATAAAATTACATTTTGGATCCCTTTTTTTGAACTCAATAATCTCTTATGAATTTTTTTATCCGAAATAGGATTTTGATTTTTGTTTATGGATTTTTATATTTAGAATACAATAATCTCTTCCGGATCTACTTTTACAGAATGCATTATTTTCAATTTCGAAATAAAGGGTATTTTCAGAATTTTAAAATTTTGTTAGGTGTAGGTTAAAAAATGTTGGGTGCAGGAAGCAATTGCCATAAAATTTTGTTGTTTTTCTTCTTCTAAGTGCACTATGAGCTACTGTGATTGTGGCGGTGAGACTAGTAATGGGGTGCACGAGGGATGAACAGACGGGGCAATTTGGTCATTTCATTCAATTTCGGGGTGCCAAATAAAAATGGGGTGCACGAGGGATAAACACACGGGGCAATTTAGTCATTACATTTAAATTGTGCGTGTGCGGAATAAAAATGGTGGTGCAGGAAGTAATTCCCTAGTTTCAATTCAGATGTGTTGGTGTGGATCGGGGTGAGGCAAGGGGAAGCAAGAACGACGAGTAGGACTAATCAGATTCAGAGTGTGTAGTGATTCTGATTCTTTCGTTTTTCATTGTAAGCGAGTGCGTGTTAGAGAGAAAGCGAGAGAATGGTTCGGGAAGTATCAGAGAGTTGCGTTGATAGCTTATTGACGGAGATGGTGGCGTGTTATTGCAATCGATTCTACGCCAACAAGCCTGAACTCGCTGCACGCAGGATCGAGGCCATTGGATATCAGGTCGGTCACCAGCTCTCTGAAAGGTTGTTTCCAGCCCCTAATAACATCATCAAATTCCTATTTTATACGATCTCTGTACCTTCATTTCGATTTCAATTTCTCTATGGAGATCTGTGCTCAAAAAACACCCCAGTACCACTGATTTCAGTGAGTTTACGCAATTCCAAGAATAATCCCTAAAATCAAACTAAGCTAAATTTCTTAGATAATATCTAGGTTTATTGTATACCTTAGTTGGCAAACCTTGGACATCACTGGATGGTGGTGATAATTTAGGGTAAGTTAGCTCTGTGTTGTTTTTGTATGTAATGTAAGAATTCTCCGTTGTGGGTTTCTGAGGGAATTATTTTGAATTTTTAGTTAATCTGTGAAAATTTGGTTTGTTGATAGGTATACCATGGAGCGGCCTCGGTTCACGGATCATCTGGAAGCAATCAAGTTCATCTGCAAGGATTTTTGGTCTGAGCTATTTAAGAAACAGATAGACAACTTGAAGACAAACCATAGGGTGAGTTCGGAATTGAATCATGTGGGAGTGTATATTTATTATTATTATTATTATGTAGTTTTTGATTGGGATGTATTTGGTTCTGTTGCAGGGTACATTTGTGTTGCAAGATAATAAATTTCGCTGGCTTGCACGCATGTCGGTTGATCCATCCACTGATACTCCGGTTGAAGATAGTACTTCACCTACGGCTGAAAACAAGGCTGCACAAGCAATGAGCATGCATCTTTATTTCCCATGCGGGATCATTAGAGGAGCTCTTTCCAACTTGGGAATTCCTTGTGCAGTTTCTGCGGATATATCAAACCTTCCTGCATGTGTGTATTTCTCCGTCTCTTTTTTTCTCTAACTCATATTAGAGAAGTACTTTTAGGGATAGAGAAGTGTTCATTTTCTTTACGAATGTTTTTGGATGCACAAGTTATTTGTCCTTCTTAGTTGGGTAAAGGTTATCCATAGTTCTCAATCGTGTGTAATCACGATGCTATATTGATTCAGTGTTGTGTTCTGGCTTCTATATTTTTCAGAGTGCGGAGAGTTTTTATTAGCAGAAGTCACATACATAGCCTATAACAAGGGGTTAAAAAATCCTTTTCCCTCACTCTTGTTGCATCTTTTGATGTATGTTAGGGGGAAATCTCACAATTTTGATCACTTTCATTCGGCCAAAGGGTTTGAAAATTGAACCCTTGTTTCATGTTCAGCATATGGAATTATGATTCCCTGCCCACTGTTTGGACAAAACCCATTCCACTCACTGCTATTTGCATAGTTTCCAGCCAAGTCAGACTTTTTCCGACCTTATCTTTGTTTTTCTGACCAGTCCCTACTCTGCTCTATGTGTAGACTGTTCTTTGCCTGTTTTTTTGGTGTCTTGACTGGATTTTTGGACGATTACGATTCTTTTTATTATTATTAATAATGAATATGTTTTTAATGTTATGCAAACTTTTACATTTAAACTTGTATGTGTAGCATATTGATATAGATTATTTATCCTAAAAATAAGAGTTTAGTATATAGTAGTCATTCTGCTATCCCATATAGCAATTTTGGGGTTGGAAATTCCACGTGGCTAGTTAGGATTGGTAACTGTGATCATCTAATATTGTTGCAAAATAAACGTGTTAATAATTTGATCAGTTTGGAAAAAAAACTTTAAATGGTTTCCAGTCTAGTTGATATTTAATGGCCAAGAGTGTGAAGTTTAGGAGTGCGAGAGCATACTTACTTTTTCAAGTATCATGTTAGATTTTGGCTGTAGTTTTCTTGATCAAATTATGTTGGGCGAAGTAGAGCAAGTTTGTATGTATATTTGTTTTTAATTACATTCTAATTTCTATGCGTTAACAAAAATATATCATATACAAACCCTTCATCATTGACTGATTAGCTGCAGAAAAACTTGCATAATTATTACAAATTTTTAAACTCATCTTTGAATTAAAGGATAACCCTTGCCCTTCAAAACAGCTCAAACAAAGGGCCCCTATATGCACTGGGGACTTGAGAGGCTCATGTACTTGCTTCTATGATTAGAATTTGCTATTCACTTGGTCATAAGACTATAGCTTTGCTGTGTACCAAGGTCACCATCGAGCAACAGAAGCAAGTCTGAATTTTTGTTTAAAGTTTTAGTCTATTAAGGGCCTGATTGATGATAATCCTGTTATTTACTATGTATTTATTATGATCTGTACTTTTCAGATCTTCATGCTATGGGATAAAATTATTATATAGTGCTGATGATAAAGTGGAAATACTGCAGTTATTGCCTCAGTTTAAGAAGCTTAATTTTTGCATTGTTTCTAGAAAAAAATATGTTAATCTCTATTTTTATTAACCTGTGTTTGTTAATTTAGAACAATTTAAACAAGATTGTTTGTCCCCATACATGTAGAATATAAACATTATCCAGCTGTGTTTATAAGCCCTAAATGTCACTGTTGCAGGTTTACGTATCTTAGTATAATCAGTCTTAATATGGGGTAATGATGCTTTAATTGTCTTATCTGCTTCTTTTGCTATATTTAATTATGGCAAACTATTAACATTGCACTCAGCAAAAAGAAAAACTATTGCAGTACGTAAATTCCTTGGTTTTGAGTCAACAATGCAGTTATAAATTGTTTGTTTGAAGTTTAGTTGTGAAGTGATGAACTTTAATTGTTGGGAATAATGATACTTAGAAAATATTACATCCTTGTATCACAAGATAAAATGCATTTAGTACTCATGGGTAATAGTCGCTAGCCTAGGACATATATATAATAATTATCTTGAATAAGAATGCATTCTCATTCTTATATCTCTGATTTTATCTCCTATTGCCCTCTAAACCCAAATACAAGTATGTTTAAAAATTTGTCTTCTCTGCATGAGTTGCTCTGACAATCTCCTTTTCTACATCATTGAGCAGGTTCATTTGTGGTCCGTATAAAAGCTTGATAAGTTCATAGTTGTATTACTGATGGAGGGGAAGCATTAACATTATTCAAACGTTGCTTTAATGTCTGCAAGCGCTTCTGTCATCGACTGGGTAATGTTTCTTTACCAAATGAACTATATCGACTTGGCTATTGAGATAGTATTTTGATAAACGAAGATTTGGTTCTTTCAGATGCAAATTCTATAGAGTATGATAATATCGAATTATTGTGCTGTGTGGAAAGACATCGAGAATTTCACCATTGTAGCGTTGTACTCTTGTATTCAATGGATGTTAACCTCATAATTTTAAAATTTGTATCACTTTTTTTTTGCTGCCAATTTACTCGAACACGACTTCTTTATGAGTCTATTTTAAATTGATCCATTATAAATGTTTGATTACGACGAATTTAATGTAAATTTTTGCCATATTCTATAGGATCCTATACCCACCTCCAAGAATTTGGATCTAACTGGACGAGTTGTAAAGCATACCATTATCCATCCCATTTATCTACAGTCACAAGCCAATGACATCTTTTCATCAAATTAAACTAACTTGATTACTAGCAAATTAGGTTTGATTTGGATAAGATATACTAAAAACTAAAATTTAATATAAAATTTAAAAACTATTATTCTTTTTCTTTTCCATTTTGATATAGTTTTCCATATTTATTTATATTGTATTTTTATTAAATAATTCATGTAAATAAATTGAATAAAAACTTAAATTAAAAGAAGAAAAGATATTAAAGCATCAAAGAAATAGTAAACAACTTAATATATGTTGTCTTTTTCCATTGGTATCTTTTACGACACACATAAATAATAAATAAAAATTAATAATTTGTTATATTAATAGATGATTGGGGATGAATTTAAATACCAAAACACAATACTTATTTAAATGATTTGAAGAGTTGTGTATTATTTCACAAATACGTTTTCAGTGGTTTCTAGACAAAAATGGGAGACATATCTAATAAAGATTCTTTGCTATTTAAGTAAATAAAAATACAATGATATAATATGTGCGGTAGTTGGTCTTTAGACAAAAATGGAAGACACACTTAAAAGGACTCTTGGTCTCTAGACAAAAATGGTAGTTGGTCTTTAGACAAAAATGGAAGACACACTTAAAAGGACTCTTGGTCTCTAGACAAAAATGGAAGGCATATTTAAGTCAATAACAATACGTGGGACGCAAAGTATGCAAATTTAAGAGTATAGTTGGTCTAGACAAAAATGAAAGGCACACTTAAAAAACTCTTTAATATTTAAGTCAATAATAATACTATGTATAATACATTGTATTTTCTAAAAAGTTTGTATTTATATATTTTTTCTTTATAATCGGGTTAGTAGTATAATAATATAATAATTATTTATGACTCATAAATAATTATTTAATAAAAAAAAAAATTAAGTAGGCAGTCATAATTCTTATTAATGGTAATTAAAATTTTGGTATGGAATATGCACAGTTACTTCTAATTGTGAGTATTAAGATTTTATGACTGATAAGTACTAGGTAACCAAAAATTATCAAATTCATATTTTTAATGAATTTTAGTAATAAAAAATGTAATTAATGTTTAAGTGTCAAAAATTAACAACTCTCTCCCAACTACTGTCTTAACCATGTTGCCAACCCAAACACGTTTGTGACTAAAGTCAAAATATGGGAATTGACAAATCTCATTCAGTACAACAACAAAGTCAAAAAGTGATGCATTCAAAAACCTAACTTGAAGTAGCTCACTCATTCTTTTACATATAAATCCAAATCTTGTGTGATGTTGGATTTTTTTATAAATTATTATGTTTAAGGAAAAAAAAATTAATATGGTGAAAATATTGTCATATATTTATTGGTGTTTAGATTAGAAGTGAGAATGGAAAGAAAAAAAAATAGAGTGAAACTGGATGTGAGAAAATAAATAATTTTGAATAAAAAGTAATATAAAAGTTTACAGTAGATTAGATTGATGTGATCCATTTTTTTTTTAAAAATTGTGTTATATTAAAGATCTCAATTATTCATACAAATATAATTAATTTAAATAATTTAAAAAAAGTTGTGATTACTAAATTTGAATGAGAAATTATATACACTAATAAATTGAATCTAACACAATTTATTACTATATATATATATTTATTTATTTAAAAGTACTATTTTGTGCACAGTTCTAATTTGAATTCAAGTTCCCAAAATGCAAACATAACTCCCATTTTTTTTTTCTTCGCCTAAATGCATGCATTCATTGAGAGTAAATTAGTGAATGTACTTTAATTTGTCAACTTTTTATATTTTTATGAGATTCATCATCTTCTTTGAATTTCCTCAAGGGATTACAGAAAGAAGTCATGTATATCAACTTTAGTTAAAAAGAAAAACAAGTTTAGTTGCCTAATATTAATTATTTTTTTGGTCCAAACAGAACAGTTAATGAAAATATAAGAATATGTTTACAATTCATTACTCAAAGGATATCAATAAACTATAGGAACCAAAATAAAACTTTTAAGAGGAACTATATGAAAAAGTAATGGCTAGTTAAGCAATAAGAATTTATTAAAACATCTCTATTGGAGGGGTCATAAATTTAAGATTTGAATCTTATAATTTTTACATTTGAAGAATGTTAGCATGACTATAAATGTACGACCTTGATTTTTAAATAAAACTCTAGGTGACAGTACTACAAAATATATTTTTACATTAAAAGCAGTTTTTTTCCAAATAAATATTATTCATCCAATTTTTTTTATTGTGAGTGCCTATTCCATAAAACTCTAGATGATAGTATTACAAAATAATTTTTTACATTAAAAGCAGTTTTTTATTTCAAATAAATATTCCAGGCCAAACTTTTTAGTAAATTAACTTACATTTTTTAATGTCTTTATTACACTTTCAAACTTTAAATTACTTCTGTATACTTTTAAAATGATGTTAAAAAATAAGTTATATTATTTAATATTTTAAAAATTTAAAAATTTAGTTAACAGAATAATAGGATAAATGAAATAGTAATATTATTATTTAACAAGTTTCATCTGATTGGTTTAAAACCTGTGACTTGTGAAAGACTGAAAGAGGTAGTTGAAGCAGATTTAGTTTTAAAATCATAACTTCTATCTAATACAGGTGGAGCCCTGTCAGCTTGAGATAACTACTTACCTCACTGAGAGATCTTGTTCTTCATTTTGCTTCTCTTAACAAATTAATCTCCTGTGTAGTTCTTGTTCTTGACTTGTTTCAGAAATCTAAACAAATGGGTAGTGCTAACCAAGTATGCAACATTTGTGCTCCAATCACAACTCAACAACAATCTGTATCTGTTGAGCAGATTTTGAATGACATGAAACATGCAAAGACAGAAGGTGCTGATGCTGTGGAGGTTTGGTTGGACTGCATCACCAACTTCCACCCTCTTCTTCACCTCAAAATCATCCTCCAAAATAAGCCACTACCCTTGCTTATTGCTCACAGGTCATTCATCTCACTTCAGATGTTTCTTTTAATAATTTTGTTTTAGTATGATAGGATTATCATCTATTTTCATAGTCAATTTTTTAACTTTACTACAAACTTATCCTGCTTTCAGATCTTACTCTTTGCTTGTAAGGTCAAGTGTCTGTATCTTTCTTTCACACTCTTAATCTTTTGCATTCAACGTGTTTGTTCTGTTTACTTGTTTGAAGGCCAACATGGGGAGGTAGTTTGCACAAAGGCGATGAGATCATGCGATTGGAAGCATTGCAATTAGCTGTGGAATTGGGGGCTGATTTCATAGAGGTTGAGCTGAAGGTATAGTTTTTTCTGCATTGGAAATTGTTTTCTACGGGAAATTGAAGAAGTTATATGAACGTGATAGATGCTTTTTGAGATTGATAACCTTATAAAATCCGCTTATAAGTTTTGGTTTGTACCAGTTATATATTATAAAATTTCCTTTATCTTTTATCACTTTCTTTCACGTTTAGATCATCCAATTCGCATGACACTATATATTTAAGGATGGTCTGATAGCTTGTGGCTTAATAAAATCAACAAACTCTTGTTAAGATAGATCTAAATGACTTTGATACCATATTATTTAAGTCTAACTTAATCTTATAAAACCGGTTTATGAGGTGAGGTTTGTACTCACTTATATACTATGAAATGTCATTATCTCTAGTCGACGTGAGATCTACAATATTGTGAAGCACAAATTTTATTATGAGAATGATTTATAAAAGTTTATTATATCTAATAAATGTAATTTTAATTGTCATCCATATAATTGCAGTTATATATTTATTATGTTATAAGAACTTGAATACATTTGTAAATATATAGCACCCATTGCATCATGATATCTTTGAAATAAGCCTATCACGTGTGCATTTTAGATTGGCCATGGCATATAGAGAGTAACATCCCACTTGGGTGCTTATCATTGACAGTTAACTGTATATATACATGTAATGTCTCCTTTACTTACACTGTATGGCTGTTCAGGAAGCTTCTTGTCTTCCTACCTTGGTTGAACATAGGAGAAATCATAACAGTCATGGAAAAATAATTGTTTCTTGCTATGTGGATGACATCACCCCTACGCAAGAAGAACTCCTTCAACTTGTTGCACTCATGCAAGCAACTGGATCAGATATCATCAAACTTGTTACACATGCAGCTGATATAACAGAAGTTATGAGAATATTTAGCTTGTTTCCCCATTGTCAGGCATGAGTTTTTTTCTTTCTTTTTTCTGAATCTTGTTTTCTTGGTTTCTTTAAGTGTGGAATTGAATGATTTTTGTAAAGAAGGATGTTTCTAATGTAAAAAGATGGAAACCTGACAACCAAGACTCTTCTGTTCAGATCTTTTCAACATTTTTTTGTTATAGTAAAATTAATTTTCTCATTCTCTGTTTCTATTTTATAATGTTTTCCTGATCTGGTAAGAATCTGCAGGTACCATTGATTGCTTATTCTGTTGGAGAAAGAGGACTGATAAGCCACCTTCTAAGTCCGAAATTTGGTGGGTTCTTTGTCTATGGATCATTGGCAGGAAATCCAATCCCTGGTATGCCTTCTCTTGAAAGTCTCAAGGAAGCCTATAAATTGGAGCGTGTAAATGAAGATACTAAAGTTTTTGGGCTCATCTCAAAACCAGTTAGCCACAGCAAAGGCCCTATATTGCATAATCCTTCCTTCAGACATGTAAACTACAATGGAATCTATGTCCCCATGTTTGTTGACGATCTTAAAGAATTCTTTAGCACCTATCCAAGCCCTGATTTTAGTGGTTTTAGGTATGTCACATGTTGGTATTAATCCACTTACAACTTGGAATCATATATTTCACTTTGCGGTTAACATGAATGATTGTGTTTAATAGTTTTGTTATCGCTTCTTATTTGGAAAATTGTCATCTACTTTTGTACTGCAGTGTTGGAATTCCCTATAAGGAAGAAGTTCTAAGGTTCTGCGATGAAGTCCATCCACTTGCTCAGGTTTTATTCTTTCGTTCAACATATGGAAATGTTCCATAGTGCTTGTCTTTTACCAACATCATGGCTGAACATGTATTTCCATAGTACTTCTTTGTCTTTATCTTTAGTTAACGAGTGATTTCCAACAGATGACCAAATGTTTTAGTGGGGAATATAAACATAATTGGAAAGTATGTCTTCCATGCATTAACTGATAGTTTTTATGTATTTTTCTGTAAGAGTTGGACTCTGATGTTATTCTGAAAGATTAGTCTGTCTAAATTAGTTCAAAGAAAATTAATGTTGTAACGTATGCTGTTAGTTGAAGCTAATGGTGCTCCATTGAAATGGACTTATGATGCGGTTGTTCTTCCATGTAATGAATATTTAGTAATGTATGATCAAATTGTTTCATTTCATGTTCCACAGTCTATAGGAGCTGTTAATACTATCATAAGGAGAGCAGGAGATGGGAAGCTGGTTGGTTATAATACAGATTGTGAGGCTGCAATTGCTGCAATTGAGGATGCACTCATTGGTAAGGATATAAATAGATTGATGTAAGTCTTGTAAACTTTTTCAATTCCTTCTTTCTGGGCAATCTCAAATTTCAATTGGTGTAAGTCTTACTAATACTATTTTACCGATTCCTTGAATGATTTTTTTTGTCAGAACATGGTTGCAATGATGGTGGAGCATCTTTAGGTTCACCCCTCGCTGGTCGATTGTTTGTGCTAGTTGGTGCGGGAGGTGCAGGGAAAGCACTGGCATTTGGTGCTAAAAGCAGAGGAGCTCGTCTAGTAATATTTGACATTGATTTTGGTAAAGAAATAAGGGATATATTGTGTATAATAAATTTAATTTTCCTTTGATCAATCAAGTTTGATACCTTGATGTTGCATCCACTGATTTTTCACGAAGTTAACAGTTAACTGCACTAGATCTAGGGGCTATGTTTGCTATTGTTGTGTTCCTGATTCTTGGCCCGGTCTGAGAAATTCACAGCAAGACCAATTTGGTGAAGAAATATTTTAGAGTTTTTGGGTTTATTGTGGCATACAATCATGCTTTTGAGCTATGTTTTAATATGAACTATGTATTAGAAATCCCACATAAGGATATTTCATATCATATAATATTTAGAAATCTCACTTGTTAATATAATATCAGAATTATTTAGAGTCTATCCTAATCAGAGTTGGTTAGATCTTATGAGTCAGTTTTATAAGGTTGAGTTACACTTCTCCTTCTAAATACTATGCTCCTTAGAATCTATCTCATACCAAACTTCAACACAGTGAATTGTTTTTCCTCTGTCCTGGAGTTTCTTCACTTTTTTTTTGGTCAAGGGCTTTTATTATGTTATTCTGTATGTTATTCTTATCAATTTTGCATTGACAAATGCTTTCTTATTCTCTAATTTGTCTAAAAAGACAGAGCAAAATCTCTTGCCTGTGCTGTATCTGGTGAGGCTCAGCCCTACAAAGAGTTGGTCAACTTTCAGCCAGAGAAAGGGGCAATTCTTGCAAATGCAACACCTGTAGGAATGCATCCAAGTACTGACAGAATTCCGGTGGCAGAGGTTCTACACTCTTTATTCAAATAAATTAGGAAAAAAACACAGATGCAGATTTTTAGTGTTATTTTCTATTCAGAATTGAAACCTCGTTATATTGATCTGCTTGACTAAAGTTTTCATTAAAAGTTAACCTAAGTTATGAAAATGAAACTTCACTTCTAATAAAGAAATGTAGCACAAGCATTCAAGGAATGCACTCTTAGTTGTGTCCTTAAAAAAATGTTTGATGTGAGTTTAGTTATTGTTGCTTGTGTCTTCTTGAAGGGAACTTTGGAAGATTACTGGTTAGTGTTTGATGCTGTATATACACCAAGAAGAACAAGATTACTGAAGGAAGCAGATGGTGCAGGAGCAACAACTGTGGGTGGAGTAGAAATGTTCCTAAGGCAAGCTATTGGTCAGTTTAATCTTTTCACCGGCCTAGAAGGTACAATCTTCTTTTTCTCTTTTCACGGAACCTTTTTTTTATCCCTCAACTCTATTTTTAGTTATTCATTTGCACTCTAAAATTCAAAATTCTTAATTTTTGTTTATTTGAGTAATATAAAAGCTATATAGAGCAAATTACAATAAGATCTCAATAGTTTAGGTAAGTAATATTATTTACATGAGCGTTCATTTTTTTAAACTTTACAAGAAATTTGAATTTAATATCCATTAGAAATCAAATTAATATTCTTTTCACAAGCCTATAATTCGTATAGAATAGAAATATGGGACAAATACTTCCACCATCACTACTATCACCACCCGAACTTTCCTTGCACATAAGGTAAAAAAAAAATCCAAATTACAAAATCCCATCCATAATTATTCATATCCATATTAGTTTTAATTCATTTAAATGGATTTATTTCAAATTCAAATTCATATTTTTGAATTTTAAATCCAATCCATTTAATTGGATATGGATTAGATACATTTTTGAATTATCCAAATTGCATTTTGGATGGATTTTGACTTGGTCCGATCCAAGTTAAGTCAAGACAATCTAGCCGATGTCGAACCGAGCGGGTCCGGGTCAATGTCGAGCCGAGTGGGCCCAGACAGATTTCGAGTCGAGCTGGCCCGGGCCAATGTCGAGCTGAGCAAACCCGAGCCAATGTCGAGCCGAACGAGCCAGGCCAACGTTGAGCCGAACAAGCTCGGGTCGATGTCAAGCCAAAGGAGCCCAGGTCAATGTCGAGTTGAACGGGTCCGGACCTATGTCAAGTCTCCCGTGCCAGGGTCGATGTCAAGTCGATTGGGCTTGGGCCAATGTCGAGCCAATATCGAGCCGAGCAGGCCCGAGCCAATGTCGAGTCTCTCGAGCCTGGGCTGATGTCAAGCCGAACGGGCCCAGGCCAATGTCGAGTTGAGCAAGGTCGGGCCGATGTCGAGCCGAACGAGCTCGAGTCAATATCGAGCCGAACGAGCCCGAGTCAATGTCGAGTCTCCCGGGCCTGGGTCGATGTTGAGTCGATTGGGCCCGGGCTAATGTCGAGCCGAACGAGCTCGAGTCAATGTCGAGTTTCCCGGGCCTGGGTCGATGTCGAGTCGATTGGATCCGGGCCAATATCGAGCAGACCGGGCCCAAGCCAATGTCGAGCCAAAAAGGCCCAGGTCAATGTCGAGCTGAGCAATCCCGGGCTGATGTCTTGTCGAACGGGCCTGAGTCAATGTCAAGTCTCCCGGGCCTAAGATGATGTCGAGTCGATTGGGCCTGGGCCAATGTCGAGTTGTCCGGGCCCGAGCCAATGTCGAATCTCCCAGGCCCGGGCATATGTAGAACCGAACGGGCTCGGGTCGATGTCGAGTGGAGCGGACGCGAGTCGATGTCAAGTCGATTGGGCCCTGGCCGATGTCGAGTCTCCCGGGCACAGGCCAATGTCGAGTCTCCCGGGCCGAAGTCGAGCCGATTGGGCCCAGGCCAATGTCGAGCCGAGCGGGCCCGAGCCATTGTCGAGTCTCTTGTGCCCGGGCTGATGTCGATTAGAGCAGGCTTGGGTCGATGTCAAGTCGATTGGGCCAGGTTCAATGTCGAGCAGAGCAAGCCCAAACCGATGTCGAGCTGAACGGTCTCGAGTCAATGTCAAGTCTTCCGGGCCTGGGCCGATGTCGAGTCGATTGGGCCCAGACCAATATCAAGCCGACCGGGCCTGAGCCAATGACGAGACAAACGGGCCCAGATCAATATCGAGCTGAGCAATCTCGGGCCGATGTCTTGTCAAACGGGCCCAGGTCAATGTCGAGTCTCCCGGGCCAGGCCGATGTCAAGTCATTTGGGCCCGGGCCAATGTTGAGCCAACCGGGCCCGAGCCAATGTCCAATCTCCTAGGCTCAGGCAGATGTAAAACCGAATGGGTTCGGGGCATTGTCGAGTGGAGCGGACCCAGGTCGATGTCAAGGCGATTGGGCCCTGGCCAATGTCAAGAGGAACAGGCACAGACCGATATCGAGTCTCCCGGGCCGAAGTCGAGTCGATGGAGCTCAGGCAATGTCGAGCCGAATGTGCTCGGGCCGATGTCGAGTGGAGCGAGCCTGTGTCTATGTCGAGTCGAATGGGCCTTGGCTAATGTCGAGCAGAGCGGGCCCATTCCGATGTCGAGTCATCCAGGCCTGAGCCGATGTCGAGCCGAACGGGCTCGGGCCGGTGTCGAGTGGAGCGGGTATGTGTCTATGTCGAGTCGAATGGGCCCTGGCTAATGTTGAGCAGAGCGGGCCCAGGCCGATGTTGAGTCGTTCGGGCCTGGGCTGATGTCGAGCCAAACGGGCCCAAGCCAATGTCGAGTTGAGTAAGCTCGGGCCTATGTCGAGCCGAACGGGCCTGAGTCAATGTCGAGTCTTTCGGGCTTGGGCCGATGTCGAGTTGATTGGTCACGGGCCAATATCGAGCCGATCGAGCCTGAGCCAATGTCAAGCCAAACGGGCCCAGGTCAATGTCGAGTTGAGCAATCCTGTGCCGATGTCTTGCAAACGGACCCAGGTCAATGTTAAGTCTCCCAGGCCTAGGCCGATGTCAAGTCGATTGGGCCCGGGCCGATGTCATGTCGATTAGGCCCAAGCCAATGTCTAGTGTAGCAAGCCCGGGCCGATGTCGAGCCAAACGGGCCCAACTCAATGTTGAGTCGCCCGGGCTTAGGTCAATGTCGAGGGAGTGGTCCCGGGCCAATATCGAGTCGACGGGCCCGAGCCAATGTCGAGTCTCCCGGGCTGAAGTCGAGTCGATTGGACTAGGGCAAATGTCGAGCCGAGCGTGCCCGAGCTAATGTCGACTCTCGCGTGCCCGGGCCGATGTCGAGCCGGGCTCGAGCCGATGTGGACTGGAGCGGGCCTGTGTCTATGTCGAGTCGAATGGACTGTGGCTAATGTGGAGCAGAGCGGACCCGGGCTGATGTCGAGTCGTCCGGGCCACGGCCGATGTCGAGCCGAACGGGCCCGAGTCAATGTCGAGCCGAACAGGCCCGGGTCAATGTCGAGTCTTCCAGGCCTGGGTCGATGTCGAGTCGATTGGTCTCGGGCCAATGTCGAGTCGTCCGGGACTGGGCCAATGTCGAGCCAAACGGGCCCAGGTCAATGTCGAGTTGAGATATCCCGGACCGATGTGTTGCCTAACGGGCCTAGGTCAATGTCGAGTCTCCCGGACCCAAGCCGATGTCAAGTCGATTGGGCCCAGGCTAATTGCGAGTTGAGCAAGCCCGGGCCGATGTCGAGCCGAACGGGCCTGAGTCAATGTTGAGTCTCTTGGGCCTGGGTCAATGTTGAGTCGATTGGTCCCGGGTCAATATCGAGCTGAACGGGCCCGAGCCAATGTCGTGCCAAACGAGCTCGGGCCGATGTTGAGTGAAGCGGACTTGTGTTTATGTCGAGTCGAATGGGTCCTAAATAATGTCGAGCAAAGCAGGTCCGGGTCGATGTCGAGTCGTCCGGGCCCAGGACAATGTCGTGTTGAGCAAGCCCGGGCCGATGTCAAGCTGAACTGGCCCGATGTCGAGACGATTGGTCGCGGGCCGATATCGAGCCGACCAGGCTAGGGCCGATGTCGAGTCGAACGAGCCTGAGTTAATATCGAGTCTCTCAGTCTTGGTTGATGTCGAGTCGATTGGGCTCGGGTCGATGTCGAGTCGAACGACCCCAAGTAAATGTCGAGTCTCCTGGGCCTGGGTCGATGTCGAGTCGATTGGACCCGGGCCAATATCGAGCCGATCGGGCCCGTGCCAATGTCGAATCTCTCAGGCTGGGGCCGATGTAGAACCGAACGGGCCCGGGCCCATGTCAAGCCGAACAGGCACAAGCTGATGTCGAGTCTCCCGGGCTGAAGTCGAGCCGATATGGCCTGGGCCAATGTCGAGCCGAGCGGGCTCGATCCAATGTCGTGTCTCCCGTGCCCGGGTCGATGTCAAGCCGAACGGGCCCAAGCCAATGTCGTGTTTGTTGGGTTTAATAGTGCCAAAGTTCAAGAGGGGGGGTGAATTGACCTTTTAAAACTTCTTCGCAGAAACAGTGTTTAACCCAGTTTTGCAGAAAATAAATCGATTTATGTAAAAATGAACA
>Ga0123341_1000517_pt1 | contig 23811 bp, 17 predicted proteins | sample Turbeapinknodule_FD_89959 | JGI IMG/M metagenome (GOLD analysis project Ga0123341, IMG submission 89959) | Root nodule microbial communities of legume samples collected from Mexico - Turtle bean Mexico pink nodule | ecosystem: Host-associated > Plants > Roots > Nodule | place: Mexico: Nepantla...
AATTAAGACTATATAATTTTAAAATTCAATATATCTGAAACTGCAACATTTAAAATTAGAATTAAAATAAATCAAAATTTTAAAAACGAGAATTTAACAATTAGTAATTATGAGAGTACAGAAAGCAAAAGCCCAATTTCGGCCCTTAGAAGGTAGCGTTGAAAAGAGAGGGAAAAAAAAAAAAAGCGTGAGGGAGAAGCTTTTAATTTAAAGACTTCTCCTAACCACCTAGCGCCAAATTTAATAGACGAAAGCTTCCCCGTCTTCATTCTCTCTTCATTCTTCTTCCACAGAAGAAACACAAGTGAGTTTAAACCATGTCAGATTCACAGTCCAGTACTGAGATCTTCACCGTTCGGATTGTCTCCATCGACTATTACATGGCGCCGCCAATCCCCGACGCCGATATCTGTTATAGTAGCTTCCACGGTACGAATCCAGCCCTAAGTTTTTTTCACTTTCCAAGAACAATCGAATTCTGTCCAAGAACGATCGACAACAATTTAGGGTTCATTCCGCGTTTCAAAGTTTCATCATCTCACTGTGCACTAGTTTGCGTTTCATTGTTTCGTTTTGTTTTACTTAGGTGGAAAGGTGAACGAGGTGCCTGTGATAAGAGTGTATGGTTCTACTCCTGCTGGCCAGAAAACTTGCTTGCACATGCATCGAGTAAGATCACACGTGAAATTTCTTTGTCGTTTAAACCATATTCGGTTAGAAACTATGCATTACTCATTGCTTCATATTTACTTCCCTTTTTTCCTCATTAAGTTTAATTTCAAGTCCTAGCGTTTTTTTTTTACCATAAATGCAATACACACAGTTTTACTATTTTGTAATAAGCGAAATCTTTCACATGGTACTGTTCTTACACTAAAATTGTTTATTCTAATTATTCATCGCAGGCTTTACCCTATTTGTATGTGCCGTGTTCGGATATACCATTTCAACTGGACCAAGGTAATAACAGGTCACATTGACCGGTATCTTTTTTTCTCTATATCAAGCGTGCGTTTGTATATTCATATTTATATTTGAATTTCTTTGCTTTCATTCTTTTAACGATTTTAGTTAATAAGTTACTTATTTTTTAAGTTTTAACTGTTTTTACGTGCTGGATGCAAATTTTATTTAGTTTTCTTTTCTCTCTTTTTACTTTGTAGGCTAGTTTTAATCATCTGGATGATGCTTTTGATTTATCTAACTTTCTTCCGTATTCATGCTTCAAATAAATCTCACATTTTGATTTACTTGATATGCGGATTAAATTTTGTGGTCGTTGCACAGGTGATGCATTCACCTATAAGGTAGCTGCGTCTCTTGAGAAAGCCTTAAAGGTATCCTTGCATGAGTTAGAAAGTGTTTAGTAGCCTCTATTTCAATTTTGTGTGTGCTTATGCTTAATATATACAGTTTCTTATATTAAAGAATAAAGATGTGGCGTCACATTTGGTTGCAACTTTTACAGCTTAAAGGCAGTGCTGGTTCGACAAGACAACATGTACATGGATGCAGCATTGTACAAGCAAGGAAATTTTATGGCTATCATTCACATGAGGAGTTATTTGTAAAGATATACTTGTATCCACTATCCTGATATTTTGTACATATTTTTTATTTGTGATATGTTTCCACATGCATAGTTGCACGTCATGCATATATAACACTTGTATCTACAAACTAAGATAATGGCATGCTTAAATCATGAAAACCTTCGTACTCCAAAAAAAGTTAGTCTTGACTGGTGCCTAAGATATTATCCTCAAGATGTTTCCCGTGCAGCTAGTCTTCTCTTGGTACAATTTCTGGACATTTCTTATAAGTTTGATGCTTGTTTCAAAATGAGCAATTTTTTGTTCACAAGTGGGAAGTATTTATTGAATTTAGTACAACTGAATTTGCTATTACAATGAATAAGCTTTCATCCTGACATTTTCTTTTTCAGGCTGGTGCTGTTCTTGATAAAAGTTTACAGCCATATGAATCACATATTCCATTCATTCTTCAGTTTCTGGTATGTAGATTCGTATGATTTATTGCATCTGAAAGTTTAAGTGAAACTAAAAATGATATGATGGTTTTCTGATTAAATTATCCACAGTCTTTGCATAACATCGTACAAACCTGAAATTTTTTATGTATCTGGCAGCATTCATCTGCAAAAATTAATGAGTATAATTTTATGTTTTCCATTTCTTATTATTTATATGGTTTGGATTTACTTGGTTTGGTTTGGAACATCCAGCTGCTGTCATGTGCTTGGAACTTATGTTATTTGTGCTGCATTTATTCTTTTATAATTTACTCATTTCACTTTTTACATTTTGATAACTAGTTGGTTAATGGTTTGTGTGAAGTGACATTTGCAATTTGTTGTACATAGGGGGTTATTAGGATAAAAGTATTCTAACATCCATAGTAATTAGGAAAAAATATCCTTAGAATCTTCACATTCATTCCATCAGAGAATGTGATTGTTACAAATAGAGGAGTTGAGAATGTAATTAGCATGATTGTTATTAATGATATATTTATTTATTCCTCTCATTTTTGAAGTATGTTCAATTGGTTTATTGACATTTCTGTGGGCTACTTATGTGAACAGATAAACTGAATGTATATCTCCATGAGTGTTGTGTACATGATTGCCTTTAGTCCAAATGCAAAATTGTTTAACACATTTTTTTCCTAGTTTTGTGGTTTGTAAATATAGACACTTTGTTTTGTTGTGTTAGGTTGATTACAACCTGTATGGCATGGGTCAATTGCACTTATCAAAGATGAAGTTCCGCCGCCCCTTACCCGACACTTGCAAGAAATTAAATATTGATGGCCAGCATAGAAAGGTGTGTTGACTTTCACATTTTTCATTTTCAAAGTCCCTCTAAATTCCCTGTATTGTTTAACTAATAAACTGCTACCTTTTTCAATGATATATATGTCCCTTATTTGTATTTGATGCTGTAATATTTTGATTAGGCAGATCCACTTGCTCATGCATGTTTAGAGTCAAAATTGTGGGTGTCTTCCATGATTCCATCTGAGTGGATATGGTTAGCCCCAAGCAAATCCAGTGCTTCTTCAAAAGATGAGGCTCACTGTCCTAAACGCCAAAGCATCTGTGAGCTTGAAGGAGATTCTTCTGTGGATGGTTTGTCTGGTTTCATGGCCATTCTGACACAAACACAAACCTGCATGCACATGTATATACTTAAATATGTAATGGTGTCTTCTGCTACTGTTGTTTTCCTCATGAAAACATATCTGTTGTGGCAGAGATTCTTAATCAGCAGTTTAAAATGTATTCATCTCTCTCACAAACATGCTCAGATGTCAACATGGTTCAGTCACTTGTACCAATATGGGAGGTAGCTTATCATCACTGATCTTTCTGTATCTCTATTTTGCATGTTATTTGTTTGGGTTTTATCTAAATTAATTGCCTTAATTGTTTCAGGAACAACAGAAACGGACTGGGATTCATGAGGCTACCATGCCTTCTGATCCTGGCAAACCACTTCCAGAAGATGTTATGAAACTTTTCTCTGTTGGTCTTGACTTTGAGAAAAAATTTATTGAATTATGCAGTGAAGCTGAAACCTCTTTATTTTGTACTCCTCCTGGGAAGGAGTGGAGGTTTGTGTGAAGTGATTTATTTTTACATGATGGAAAATTTATTATATTTTGCTCATGTTGTGAAGCATTAGAACCCTTGAATTGTTGCAGTGAAACAGACATAATAGGCTCAGCATCACCCCCTGCTACATTATGCAAAAATGCCAAATTTCAAAAGGAAGGGACTGACGCCAATCTTGAAATGTTGACTATGGGTGAAATTCAGTCAACTGAAATGATTGGATCAATGGACATAAAGGCAGTAGCTTTTTCTATGACCTTTCTTCTATTATGAATGAACAAGATATTTTCATAATGATGCTTATCTTGTTCTTCAACAAAATAATCCTCTTCTGGGGTTGGGTATTGTTAAGAAGTTCTTATTTCATAGGCTCTGTGTGTGTTTTCTCCGTATTTTGTATATGCTGCCTACAAAATGACAAAAGTACTCTTCCTCATCCCTTTCTTGAAATAGATCTTGCTGTGATTAGTTGCTCTAGTCAGGATCCCATGGAAGATCTACTAAGATGGATTGTTTTATGTTAAATCCTCTATCTTTCTGTAATTGCTTACTTGTAATAACCTACCTTCATTGCTATTTTATATTGCTGATTGTTACAAGAGTTGATAAAGATTATTTAAATTATTTTAAGCAGTTAATATTTTCCCTAGGTTTTTTACTCATTGATTCATTGTTTCATATTATTTATATTTAAAACTGTATTTGTATATTTTCTCATGAACTATTGTAAATTTCAGAAGAGCCTGTTATTGGAATAATGAAATAAGAACCCATTATTTATTTATTTTTCTTAAAAACAGTCCTGCAACAATATCTGAAGGACTAAATGAAGCAAAAGGATGTTAGATTTATCATGGCACCGTTCAACCTTTGATTTTCTTTTAAACAATTTGGTCTATTAAAATTTTCTCTTGAATTTCTGTATTTCCTGCTTTTTAGGCTGCTGATAAGGAAGCGAAAAATCTTCTTAAGTGGCTTGCAACTTCTCAAGCTGCAGAGGATATAAACTCTGATGATGAACTTGCTTATGAAACAATCTTGACTCCCTTGTTGCCTGCTGCAACAATTGATAAGGTGCTGGAGGAAGCTAATATGGCTTATGAGAGTGAGTCCCAGAAGGAGTGTCAGGATATTCTAGATTCAACCGAGGATATGCTTGAGTTGGAGTTACCAAAGGAAAAACCTTCTCTTTCCTTTGATAACAATTATTGCATTGGAACTTCATCAAACATGAAATTACCCCAAGTTGATGGTTCTAATGATGATGAGTTCTCAGGTCAATGCGGTGGTCTGGTTGGATCCCCTTCTCTATCAGAGATAAACAGTGAATTCAAAAGTGCCTCTGAGTACCATGTTCTGCATACTACTGGCACAAGTACAGTTAGTAAAGATATAAGGAACAAAAAATGGGGGTCTTTGCCTCTATCCACAATTGATCAGGTTAATAACAACGGAGAACGAGCTACTTTACTTGTGACTCATCCAGTTGAAAGTGATATTGGAGATTATGCTCACTCAGATCGCCTGAACATAAATGAGGTTAGAAATAGTGCTTGTATTACAAGGAACAAGGACAAAAATGGTTCAGATTCAAAAGAAGTACACACATCAGGTAGTTGTTCTTTACGGGACTTGATGAGGCGAAAGCGATTTCACCGAGTTGAACAAGCTGAAGACGAGCCTGGAACTACTAAAAAGCTTCTTTTAGACAGACATGAGGAACCAAATGAATGCTTTTGGCAAAAACAACTGGATTTAAAAACAATGCAAACTGATGAAGAAGAAATGGAAGACCAAAATGCTAATTTATTTCATGGGAAACTGCCCCTTTCAACTGGAATTGACAGTCGTTCACAAGCTGGTAGGCCAAAAGATGGATGTTTTGAACAACATGAAATGGAAGGTATAGAAGCAAATGCAGAGTTGAGGAACTGTACAGAAGGAGGTTCTGCATTAATGCATGATGGACCAGGCCTCCATAATCCTGAAAAGTTATGTTCATTTGATTCCATAAATCAATCTGTGGCATGCAGGGGTGAAAACCTTAAGGTTGGCTTGACTTTTACAGACCATGTAGCTTCTGATGCCTATATCCTAAGTCCCTTTGTAGACACACGGTTGAGAACAGCTGCTGTTCATGTAGTCAGAGCTCCCGAGAGGAGTCCACAAACTGATTCTTCTGCTTCAACTAGTGTGCAAAACTCGTTCATTATTGATAGCGTGTCTGGTAAATATAATTTTGTGAATCAAAGTTCTCCCCAAAGCTTATCATTTGTGCAACATGATCAGATGACGTTTTGTGAGAATTCTGTGAAGAAAAGTGATGCAAAGGATGTGCAAGTATTGTTTAGTGAAAAGGTGGATAATCAAAAGGTGGGTGAAAATTTGCTGCATGAGATTATTGGCTCTGAACCCACAAGCAAGAACCCTCCGGCTGATGAGAATCTTGAAAGTAGAACAACCTCTAATACCCATTTACATTTGGTTGAAGACAGCTCAGATGAAATGCCAGGTTTTAGCTTTATCCTCATTGATCCAATTTTCCCCATTTTTTACTTTGTTTCCATTGTTTCTAGTTTTTCTGTATACATTGAACTGGTTTTGGGTCTGTGTTTCTCCAAAGGAATTTTGGTGAATCTGTGATGTAGTCTCATAGCATACCTTGTTAAACAATTGAGCCTATCTCAATCTAGGTTATGTATTAATATTCAGCTGCCATTTTCAATATTTTTCTGTGGTGCTTAACCTACCATTTTCTGGAAGGGCCAGTGTACAGCTCTTACAAAGGACACCGAGATAGTGCTTTTATTTTGCTCTATTTGTGTAGAAGTCCAACCATTTAGAAAATTTTATAGCAAATATCCTTTCATTGACTTCTTACACTTCATCATTTGGATTGAATGCTGATTTAGTTGAAATTGCCACATTGTCAATAAATTTTCACGGGTGGATACCTGCATGTTTGGCATTGTTTTTGCTGGAAGACAAATAGGAAGTAGTACTGTGAATGTTAATATCTGATAGAAACTCATGAGGCTAGCAAACAATTATTTTATTAATGGACATCCTACTTTTGCACTGGAAACTTGTATATATGAATCTTGGTGACTTGATATTGACCCACCCAGGAAGTAACCTTTAGTTGGATAGGGAATTTCCCAATATCCAGAATATTCAAATACATTAAATTTGAATTGTTTTCCTTTCAAATTGTTTATTTTTTAAAGATGTTTTGTTTGGATAGAACAATTCAAATTTATTGAATTTTAATTTTCTTGTCTGGATAAAGTATTTCAATTACCACCAAATACACAAATGATCACCAAATAACACTAGTGACGTTGATAAAAGAAATCCCTGCAAGCCTCAACCAAAAATAATCATTACAAACTTCAACTGAAATAATCTGTTCGACACACCGAAAAATAGATCCATTGACATTTGTCAGTAAAACCCTAACAAAGATCAACTTAGTAGCTTTAACCTACAATGGCAAATAAATAATCCCAATAATGTCTAACAAAAATATCCTCTATTGATTTCCATTAGAAAACACTGACATTGGCCAAAAAATAGTCTTATTGGCATCAATAAATAAAATTTAGTAGACAATCTATTTTGAAAATATGTTTTTTATAATAATGTGATCACTGAGAAAATTGAGAAATTATACAATTAGAATGGGGAAAATCGAGTTTCATAGTCAAATAACGCTCTTAGACCTAGATTTATTTTTCTTTTGCTTTCGTCTTCCTCATTGTAAGTTAAACCTTTTGGGTTGATTCCCTTATGATTTCCCATTAAATTCTGAGGTTCTGTTCAGTAAAGTTTTGTTTTTCAACTTTATGTAACAGTTTGTTTTAATCCTCTAGTCTATTTGAATTCGAGTTTCTGTCAAAGGAACTGTTTTTGAACGCTTGTTGATAATTCAGTTCTTTTTTTAATTAGAATTCTTGGTTAGTTCGCTTAGTTCTAATTAATCTCTTGTTCATTTAGTTCAAGAGGTAGAAGAAAAACATCTTACGAGTAGACATATGGAGACGAGTGAGATACTAAATACATCCGTAGATTTTGTTGAATTTGATTGACGCTTGTTTGATTAAGTTTGACATCTTGTGTGAATTGAAGGATGATAATATTGGAATAACCAATGAGGGATTCATGGGGAATAAACTTGGGAGTCAACCTGCTCTGTCTATTGTTTTTTATCATCTACTTTATTTTTTGGACAACAAATTAAAACCTCCCTTTTACTTCATTGTTATTACTAATCTTACTATTTTGCAGATATGGTTGATATCAGTTTGAAAATAGCATTTCCAATGCTGGTTGTGAAAACTTTGACTAATGTTGGTCGAGAAACAGTTTTGATTTACATTCCGATCGATGCTGGTTGAGAAATAATTTTAGTTGATATCAATCGAAAAAATCATGTTAACTAACATCAAATTAAAAATAAGACTAACTTAAATTGGAAAAAAATAACTTTGTCAGTGACAATAACAAAAAACTCCCATTGATTTTAACCTAGCAACACCAACTTGGGCTGAGTTGAAGAAAAAATATGAAGCATTTCAAATTTTTACTTTTTCGGGGGAAGTTGAAATTCTCTAATTCTAAATAATCAATTAATTTTATAAATTCCTAATGTTGTAATTTCTTTTAAAATTCCCTCTTCGAGTAACATATTTTGTCATAAAGCGTTTCAAATTCTCTACAAAAACGAATGACCCTATAAAAGTTCTCCATAGTTCTGCATCCAAACACACGACAAAGCATTTTATGAAATTTCTACACTCAATCTTTGTATGTTATGTAGCCGATACCCATGTGGTGGAGGAGACTTGGTGATGGTTATTGATTATAGTTTGTTATGCTTCTAAGTTTTGTGGTCTGATCTTATTGTGTGTTTGATGAAACATCACATCGGCTTGTGTTTATTAGTTGAAGGGGATGATGATCTGGATGTATTTCTTCCGATTTCTGCAAGGATTTCTAAGAAAGGGATGGAAACTTGCAATGAGTATGTTACAAATAAAACCTTTACATCTAATGGGACAAAGGTTGCCACCACTCACTATCAAAATGATGGCTCTCACCTGTACCTATTAACACCTAAAATGTTGCCTCCTTCTGTGGATACTGTGCATAGATGGCTACTTTGTAATGAGAGAGGTATCTACTAAACCATATGTGTATTTCATACTTGATCAGTGATTTGTTTTCACCCATATTACTTGCTCTAGGAAATTCACTAAAGAAAAACGTTGGCTTCATATCCAAAGGGTAAAATGTTTTTCTCAATTCATTTTATAGGTTGGTCACTGGCAAAATGTTGGTTTTCTTTTAGCCAGTTATCATTGTTAACAAGAGATAGTATAAAGGTCAAGAATGGAGTTCACGTCTTAGTCGGACAGACACTGTTTTTAATTTTAGTAATTAAAGAGAGCTTGCTTCACAAGCTTTTACAGCTTATGAAAAAAATAATAATAATGCATACAGCTAAATATACAGAACTTAAACAAATAAAAACATTTTTGTACATCTATAACAATTATGACAGGTAACCTACATATGGTTATAGTAATCTTCTTCTCTCTTCAGGGCATATTCCTTATCATGTACATCAAGAACCTGATGCAGAGAACAAGGATAAATGTGCTTCTGAGACTGAACCTCCTCTTAGGCCTAAGCTGCATGAAGATGCTGATACAGAAAAGAGGGCTCCGTGCAATGGAGAAGGACAAACAGAAAGAGTGAAAACACACCTAGATGACTCACAAGATACTCCTCAGACATCAGCCCCGGATGGAAAATCAATCTTTACCCCTCTAAGTCAAACTGGATTTCGAGACCCTGCAAGTGTTGGCTGTGGACAGCAACTGACATTACTTAGTATAGAGGTATTGGAGATTGTACTCTCTTTTTCTTTTCAAGCTAAGACGTCCGTAGCTTCTAAAGTTCCTTCACATCAATCAAATTTTCATGTTGGATTCTGATTTTAAGATCTCATTTTAGGTATTTGGTGTTGAAAACAACTTTTTCCTGTCATTTCCTATGAACCAGATCCTTGATATGGGTTACAGTCAAGTATGATGTTAATAACTCAGCCATCATGTTGAGTTCTTTTATTACTATTATTAGATACTTTATGGTGTTTATTAAATCAACTTGCTATGTTAGAGTCAAAAGACTAGCCATTAATTTTTTATTATATTGAATTAAAAACGAAGGATACTAGTCATTGTTACCTGCTTATACTAATACTTTAAGGGGGGATCAAAATATTTTTATAAGGATTATGGAATATATTAGTCTTTTGGTGCTTGTTGCTAAAAGGTAATGTGTTTTTTTTTTTAGACTTTTAAGTTTTATCATCCTTGGACTATGTTTTTAGACTTTAAATAAGCTTTTGCTGGTTTTTCTAAAAATGAAAATCTTTATAGGATTGTTTCTCATATAGATCTAAGTCTAACATGACTGTAATTGGTAGATTCTTGCAGAATCTAGAGGAGACCTTTTACCTGATCCTCAATTTGATGGCATCAACATTATAGCCCTTGGTTTTCAGAACGATAGTGCTTCTATTATTGAAGTTCTAGTTCTTCTACACAGTAAATTTGTACCTTGTCGGAGGTATGGTGATGTCTCTTTGTGTACCCATTTTCTTTCTTGATTGGTCTTCTATTGTTACAAAATTTTTGTATATTCGTATATACTATATCTCTTACAGGATGATCACATCTAAAAAATTGCTGTTCTTATTCTTCATTTGTTTGCAGAAATGTCGATGGTCTATCTGGCTCGAAAGTATTGGTTTTCACTGATGAGAAGCTATTGTTAAAAGAATTTATAAAGATTGTGTCTTCATCTGACCCAGATATTTTGATGGGTTGGGATATTCAAGGGAGTTCTCTTGGTTTTCTAGCAGAAAGAGCATCGCATCTTGGTTTGGGATTACTTAATAATCTGTCTCGCACTCCTTCTGAGTCTTTGAATTCTTCTGAAGATATGAAAACTTCTGAAAAAGAAATCTTGGAGCTGGACATTAATGACACGCCTAGTTTAGATTGTTGTGTGCCAGAAAATTCAGTAATTGAGGATGAATGGGGACGGACACATGCTAGTGGAGTTCATGTAGGAGGCAGAATTGTCCTTAATGTATGGCGATTGATCCGTGGAGAAGTTAAATTGAACTTATATTCTGTTGAATCTGTTGCTGAATCTGTTTTGAGGCGGAAAGTTCCTTCATTTCACCATAAAGTGCTGACAAAATGGTTTTCAAGTGGTCCTGGACGAGCCAGATATCGGTGTATCAAATATGTTATAGAGAGAGCAAAGCTGAACCTAGAGATATTAAACCAACTTGATATGGTAAGGTAGCATTATAGGCTTATTGCCAAAATAAGGATTTACTGTTTAAGTGCTTGTTATGGCTACAATTTTACCAGAATCTAGTCTAACTTGGGTGCATTTAAATTTCAAAAACGTGTTCAAGTTATTTTAATCTCTCTTTAAATCTAATGAATGATAGAGTAATAGATGTGTTCAAAGAGAGAGAAAAGAATGAAACATATGGTGAATTTGTTTCTCAAACATGCTTTTACTTATAGAGTCAAATACAGAGAATAACCATTACTACCATTATCATAAATGTACATACAAAATCTCTTGATATTTCCCTATTTGCAATAGTTCTAACAAGGTCATTGATCCATATTGTTTATGCAAGCCCATGTCTACTTGGATTCCTTAATTAGATTTATACTGCTTTAAGTAACAGTTACATTTTCTTTAATTTGTAGATTCTTGTTTGTTTTTCTTCTGCAGGTGAATCGAACATCAGAACTTGCTCGTGTCTTTGGCATAGAGTTTTTCTCTGTTCTCTCTCGAGGATCACAATACCGTGTTGAATCCATGTTTCTGAGGTTGGCCCATACACAAAACTATCTTGCTATCTCACCTGGAAATCAACAGGTTCTCACAAAGTTCCCTTATTATTTCCTTTTCATTTGTAGATAACTGAATATGATGTTGAATGTTTGTAATTGTATATGGTGACATTAGTCCGGAGGTCTTTTCCTTATCTTGCTTGACAGTGTTGAGTTAAACTCTGTAACATTTTCAATTGTCCACCATCCTCCTGACATGATTTCATTTGTCATTTGTAATATATGCTTTTGCAGTATTCAGTTATTTAATATTTCATACCATTTTTTATTATTTTATTTCTTTTAGATGATGTTCTTGTAACTAAGAAACCCTTATTTGATAAACTGGTTTTCCTTGACACAAGGAAGTAGATATCAAAACTAAAATAAAATACAAGTTTTAATAAGATGTTCAAACATTTCACCAACCTTTCCTCTGCTGCCACAGCCAACTCTCCCATCAATACTCTTCCAAGCTTTTCCTTCCCCACCCATACCCAAAAGAAAAATACTCATTATTTAAAGAGGGGGAGGAGGGAGGTTCTTCAAATTTATAGTTCAGAGCATACCCTGCATGTCTACTACTAATATTGAATGCAATAGGACAACCATGTTGAAACGTGTCATTTTCTCTCCTCATTTTTCTAATTTCTTGTGTTATTTTAGTTACGAGAAAGGAGATTGGATTTGATAAAGGAAAAAAGTAACAATAAAATGTTCTTGGGTGGGTTTTGTATTCAGTGCATCACGAGGTTACTAATCCAATCATCTTGTTTAATAAGTTTTTATCTCTATCAACATTTGTTTCACTTATTCACCATTGAAACAGTTTCGAGATGCATTGCTGTTCAACTTATCAAGTTGTCCCTTGTATTTTTTGTTATTCCGATGCTTCCTTTATGGTCTTTTTAATGTTTGCTTTTATCACCTGTACCCAAGGGGTTAATAACACGTTTTTTTTCTCATCTAGGTTGCTTCTCAACCTGCTATGGAGTGCCTTCCTCTAGTAATGGAACCAGAATCTGGATTTTATTCAGATCCTGTTGTTGTGCTTGACTTCCAGTCTTTATATCCATCCATGATAATTGCATACAATCTTTGCTTCTGCACTTGTCTGGGTAAAGTTGTGGGATCAAAGGCCAATACACTTGGGGTCAGTCCATTCTCACCAGAGCAACATGTCCTGCAGGAGTTAAAGGATCAAATCTTGCTCACTCCAAATGGTGTTATGATTGTACCTCGCAAGGTGATTCAGTCAATATTTTTTCCTTTTCCGATTCTCTAACTCTTTTGATATTTTGAAGTCCTGGACTTAATATTAATGGAACTGAATGAATGCCATAGATTTGACAGAACTGTAAATTGTGGGGCTGGTTTTTCATTAGCTGATCAGTGTATTCACTCTATCTTTTATTTTTCTGTATAGTTTCCTTGAATCTTGACCCACTGTTTTCCATCTTCTAATTCATTGTGCAGACACAGATGAAGCATTCTTGCTCCTAATATTAATGGAGCTGAATGAATGACTTAAATTTGCTGAATTTATAATTAATGAAAATTATGTGGATAGTTTTTGTTTAATTGGTCATTGTCCATATCCCAAAGACCATACACACAGAATTTTGTTTCATCAAAATTAGTACTAGTTGTTTTCATTTCTCTGTACAACAAACTGTTACGTTACGTCAACATTTTCCTATAACCCAATCAGTATTTGTATATTTTGTTTGTATCTTTTAGCCACAGAAAATGTTTCATGTATTATTGTAAGTAACTCTTGTGGAAAGGATTAAGTAACTTTAAACTGTACTGTACTGTGTCATACAGGTTCGAAGAGGTATACTGCCCCGCTTATTGGAAGAAATCTTAACTACTAGAGTTATGGTAAAACAAGCAATAAAAAAATTGGCTCCTACAGAGAAAGTTCTTCAACGGGTATGGATTTGAATTGGAATTGAATACCTTTTCATTGTGCCCAGTGCTTTTATGAGTACAAAACTCTAGAATCTATGCTCTTTCGTTTTTGTTAGATGTTACATGCTTAGTCCATACTTTTTGTATGTTTCTTATCTATACATACATAACCTTATGTGTTCATTATACATAAGGGATTAATCCTATAACTCTTTATTTTTACTTTATTTTCACATGGTATCTAGAGTTAGACTAAAATCCTTGACTTCTTGGTGAACCTACAGTTCACCGGTGATCTTTTTTCCGCCACCGCCGTTGTTCTACCACAATCGCCGTTTGGACCGACGACACCTTTGTTTAGATAGTCTCGGCCAGGTGACTACCACAACGCAAAGATCGTGACAATCAGAACTTCAACATGCCTCTCCATGTCGCATCACGCCCACCACTTTTCGCCATGCATGGTGGGTGTCTGAACAAACCCTTTTTTGATGGTGATTACCAATGTTGGGATCGCCTAGTCGTCCTTGTTGGATCTACCCTTATCATCTTGATCGAAGTTGTTTGAATTTTTAGGGTTTTTCTCTCCTTTTCATCTATGGTCTATTTTGTTGCCACTATGCCTAATTCGTCCATCTATCACAAGTCAAGCAAATGGCATCACAAATGTGAACATTGTCATAAGCTAGGCCATAGAATTGACAGGTGTTATGTCTTACATGTCGTCCTCTTTGATCTGCTGTAGTTATCCAAACTGCTCTTTTGCAATCCTATACTTTCGGCCCTACTTCATTTGATACTTTAGGATAGCCTGCTATTTTCAATGAACTTCTCAAATTGTATGAGGATCCTCATAACTCTACTTCTACTATGTTTGTTGCACACACAAATACATCTTTTGTTGGCCTCACTCACTCCAATTCTTTTGGTCCTTGGGTTCCAGATTCGGGTGCAATAGATAATGATATTTATGTTCCTAGGTCTTCATTTAACTTATTATTCATTAGTCGTCTCATTCGTTCCCTTGATTGTGTTATTTCTTTTACCAAATGTTTTATTTTTTTACAAGACCAGAGTTTGGGACAAATGATTGGCATCAGATGTGAGTCTCATGCTCTTTATCACTTACGAACATGTGCACATGATTGCACGGTAATGGATTCACAATCTTTCCTTTATGCGTAACTAGGTCATCTTAGTCTTGCCAAGATTCAACAACTTGTTCCAATTTTTTCCAAGTTATCGAGTTTGTCTTGTGAGTCGTGTCAATCAGGAAACACAATCGTAGCTCTTTTCTTAGTAGTGTCTCACAACGTGTTTCGTCTTTTTTTGTCTTAGTTCACTATGACACTTGGGGACCAAGTCGTGTTAAGTCCAATTTAGGATTTCAATATTTTGTTATTTTTATTGATATAATGCCGGTGAGTATCTTTCTCATTCTTCATCAAACTCATGTGCTTATATACCTCAACAAAATGGGATGACTGAGTGTAAGAATAAACATCTTGTTGAAATAACTCGCACAATTTCAATTCACGGTGAGGTTCTTTAACGTTATTTGGTGTGATGTTGTTCTTAGTGTGTGTTATCTCATTTATCGCATGTCATCTTCAGTCTTAGATAACAAAATTCGTCATTCTATTTTATTTTCTCATGAACCTTTCCATCCTTTTCCTCTTAAAGGTTTTGGATTCACATGTTTTGTTCATAATTTTAGTCATGGTTTTGATAAATTATTTGTTAGGTTACAAAAATGTATCATTTTAGGATTCACTAGATCAGAAAAAGAATATAAATATTTCTCTCTCTCTTTCAACCGCTATTTCATTTCAGCAAATATCACCATTACCGAGTCTTTCCTTCTCCTCTTGTGTTTCCATCTAATCAAAGTCAATATCCCAGTTGTTCGTGATCCTCCTGTTGTGTCTAATGCATCTAAAGATCTCCCACCTCCACCAACCTTTTAGGTGTACAATTGTCGACTGACTTCCCATTGTCCTTCTAGTGCCAACTTTTCCATCCCTTCCGGCTTCAACAATTGAACCTATTTTTCCCATTGTCATCTGTAAAGGTATACGCTTTACCTGTAACCCCTCTCCTCATTATACTCCTTTAAGTTACCATAGATTATCTCAACCCTTTTATACATGTCTTTTGTGTGAAAATCTGAAGATGGTGTCTTAGCCCATCCTGGTTGTCGCCAGATCATGCTTGATGAAATAAGTGTTCTTTTGAATGGTGGACCTTGAGAACTCATTCCTTTACCTTTTTGGAAATCTGTTGTTGGATTTTTGCTATCAAAGTTCGTCTTGTGGCCAAAGTTTTGATTTGGACTAAGGTGGTACTTTTTCTTTAGTGCAAAAGATGGCTTCTATTTGCTTGTTCATAGCCATGACTGCTCTTCAACGATGACTTCTTTATCAACCGAATATCAAAAATACTTTTCTTAATAGGGATTTGCAAGAAATTTATATGGAGCAACCTTCAGGTTTTGTTGCTTAGGCAGAGTCTTCTGGATTGGTTTGCCATCTTTGCAAATCTTTATATGGCCTCAAGCAATCTTCTAGGGTTTAGATTTGAAAATTTAGCAATGTTGTTCAACAATTTGGTATGACTCCCAGTGTGACAGATCATTAAATTTTTTATCGTCACTCGAGTGTTGTATCTATTTAATAGTATATGTTGATGATATTGTTTTTATAGGCAATGATTACGATATCTCACAGGTGAAGCAACACTTTTGTTACCCGTTTCAAACCAAAGATCTTGGCAAACTCGGATATTTCTTGTGGATTGAGTTACCACAATCTAACAATGGTATTATTATCTCTCAAAGGAAGTATGCATTGACTATTTTGGAGGAAACTGGATTAATGAATTCAAGATCTGTTGACACACCCATGGATCTCAATGCCAAACTCCTACCTAATCAGGGGGAGCCTCTCTTTAGATCCTGAGAGTTGTAGAAGATTAATTGGAAAATTGAACTATGTTAATGTTACTCGTCCTAACATGTGTAGATCAAATTGAACTAGTGTGGTGAATCAATTTCTTAATTCTCCATGTGTAGATCATTGGAATGCAGTCATTCGTATATTGAAGTACATTAAAGGTTCTCTTGGAAAAGGTTTGCTATATACAATAATCATACTAAAGTTGTTTGTTATTTAGATGTTGATAAGATAGGATCTCTTTCTGATAGAAAATCCACTTCCGAATATTGTATCTCCATTGGTGATAACTTGATCTCCTGGAAGAGCAAGAAACAGATCTAGTACAGAAGCATGATATAGAGTTATGGCTTCAGTTACATGTTAGTTTATTTGGCTTAAACAATTACTTAAAGAATTTTGGAGAGGTCACTCAAACGACAATCAGACTGCTCTTCACATTAGCTCAAATCCTTTCTTTCATGAAAGGATCACCAAACATATTGAGATTGGAAGATTGTATATGGAGACATCCAGATTGAGTTTGTTAATTCGAATGATCAATTAACAGATATTTTCACTAAATCTTTTACGGGACCTAGAATTGATTATATTTGTAACAAACTTGATACATACAATTTATATGCACCAGTTTGAGGGAAAGTGTTAGATGGACTTAGCCCATACTTTTTGTATGTTTTTTTCATCTATAAATACATAACTCATACACAAGGGATTAATCCTATACCTCTTTTTTTACTTTATTTTCTTAGTTTAATATTTATTGCTCATACTGTACAAAAGAAAACACTAAATTATGACTCTTGTAGTTCGGAGGATATTCTGAAATCCTCCAAAAAAAAAATTGAAAACAAGAAATTGAGAAATTTTATAAAATATTCCAACCAAATGTATGCTAAATATTTTTAAGTTATTAGTTTATGAACTTTCTTATATCTGATGTGTATTATGTAGGGAATGATTCTTTTATTTACGTAATTTAATCGGTTAAATAGAATTTACCCAGTAATATAATTATCTTTTCAGATATTTAATGCGAGACAGCTTGCTTTGAAGCTCATAGCGAATGTAACATATGGCTACACTGCTGCTGGATTTAGTGGTCGCATGCCCTGTGCAGAACTTGCAGACAGTATTGTCCAGTGTGGTCGTAGTACACTGGAAAATGCTATATCATTTGTAAATCTACATGAAAAGTGGAATGCTAGAGTTATCTATGGGGATACTGATAGGTAACTACGTACCAGGTGTAATTAGATTAAACTATAATGTCTCCTGTGATTTGCCAAAAGCATACCGAGGTCTCTTATGTTGGGAGTTCACTGATCTTCATTTTCAATTTTAGGGATTGAATTAGAGAGATTGGTTTGGAAGAGAAGTTGGGTTTAGAAACCTTCAGATCTGAAGTTGTATTATTACTGCTAAAAGCTCACTCTATTCTTGGACAATCCCCTTAAAATAAAAGTAGCAAACAAGTAAAGGTTACGATACGATGAAGATATCCTACATGAAAATTACATAGAATCCCCTTTGTATAACAAGCTTTTATTGTCAACATGTTTTTTTGCCAATAATTTCATAATTGTTAAGTCATTTCTTTGAACTCATTTTTTTCCTTAGGTAATTAAATATTTTCCAACAGCATTTAGGTACAGTTGGCTGGGTTCTGTAACGATTGAAAGATAGCCGGTGGTTAATTTTTACTGTAGTATCATTTCCTTGCTTCATGATTTTTTTTAGTGTATTAAAAAAAACTAATAAAGTGATTGTATTTTCTGCAGTATGTTTGTTCTCCTTAAAGGACGCACTATGAAAGAGTCCTTCCAAATTGGAAGTGAGATTGCCTCTGCCATCTCTGCTATGAATCCTAACCCTGTCTCCCTAAAGATGGAGAAAGTTTATCACCCATGTTTCCTTCTTACTAAGAAACGATATGTTGGCTACAGTTATGAAAGTCCTCATCAAACTGAACCAGTTTTTGATGCTAAAGGTATTGAGACAGTTCGCAGGGACACATGTGGTGCAGTTGCAAAGATAATGGAGCAGTCTTTGAGGCTCTTTTTTGAGCAACAAGATTTATTGGAGGTATAAATACTAGTAGATTATGTCTTTTATGCATCACATTGAAAGTAATAGTTGTTTAAAAATTGTTATAGAGAGAGATGAGAAACGTGTGATGTATTCCTGTATCAATTACACAGCGAAGCCATAACAGGTCATAAAATGCAAAGACTATAGCTACCCTGATTATTGTAATTACTAGGGGTGGTCATGGATCGGATTTTTCAAAATCCAATCTAGATCCAATCCAAATCCAAATAAATGGATTGGATTTAAAATCCATATCCATTTTAACTAGATCAAATTTAAATGGATTTTTTTTAAATCCATTTACCGTGGATTAAATCTAGATTCAATCCATTTTGTTAATTAGATTAAATCCACTTTGTCAATTATATTAAATCCGTTTTGATACGGACACAGACTAACTTGGCTCGAACTGGGCCTAAGTTGACTCAACCTGAACGCGGACCAACACAGTTCGACATCGACCCGGGCCCGGACGACTCGACATCAACCCGAGCCTGGATGACTCAACATCGGACGGGCCCGGACAACTCAACATCAGCCCGCGCCCGGACGACTCAACATCGGCCTGCGCCCGGATGACTCGACAATGGCCCGAGCCTGGATGATTCGACATCAGCCTGAGCTCGTTCAACTCAACATCGGCCCGGGCCCGCTCAACTCAACATCGATCTGGGCTCGCTCCACTCAACATCGATCTGGGCCCGCTCCACTCTACATCAGCTCGAGCTCGAACAACTTGACATCGGCCAGAACCTGGACGACTCGACGTCGGTCCGGGCCCGGTTGTCTCGACATCGGTTCGGGTCCAAACGACTCGACATCGGTTCGGGTCCAGACGACTCGACAATGGCCTGGGCCCAGACAACTCGACATCGGCCTGGGCCCGCTTGGCTCGACATTGGACAGGGCCCAATCGACTCAACATAGACCCAGGCCCGCTCCACTTGACATCGGTTCGGGCCCGTTCAACTCGACATCGGCCCAGGCTCGGGAGACTCGACATTGTCTCGGCCCAGACGATTCAACATGGGCCCGAACCCAGACGACTCGACATTGGCCCGGGCCCGCTTGGCTCGACATTAGCGGGGGCCCAATCGACTCGACATCGACATCGATCCGGGCCTGCTCCACTCGAGATCGGCTCGAGCCCGGACGACTCGACATCGGTTCAGGCCCGGTGACTCGTTATCGGCTCGACATTGGCCAAGGCCCAATCGACTCGACATAGACCAAGGCCAGCTCCTCTCGACATCGACCCGGGCCCGGGGCCAATCAAGTCGACATTGGCCTGGGCCCGGGAGACTCGACATTGGCTCGGGCTCGAGAGACTCGACATTGGTTCGGGCTCGTTCGACTTGCTAGCGGCCCGAGCCCGAGAGACTCGACATTTGCCCAGGCCCAATAAACTTGACATCGGCCCGGGCCCGTTCGGGTAGACATTAGCCTGGGCTTGCTCAGCTTGACATTGGCCTGGGCTCGTTCGACTCGACATCGGCCTGGCCCGGGAGACTCGACATTGGCCTGGGCCTGCTCCACTCGACATCGGCCTGGGTCTGCTCAGCTCGACATTGGCCTGAGTAGTTCGGCTCGAAATCGGCGCAGGCTCGGCGACACGATATCAGCCTGGGTTGCTCTACTCGATATCGACCCGGGCCAACTTGGTTCGACATCGACTTCGGAATGCTCGGCTCGACATCGACTCGGGAATGCTCGGCTTAACAACGGCTCGGGCGCGCTCGGCTCGAAATCGGCCCGGGCCAGCTCGGCTCGATATGGGCCCGAGATTGTTCGGTTAGACATCGGCCTGGGCCCGCTCGACTCGACATCGACTGGATTGTCTTGGCTTAACTTGGATCAGACCAAGTCACAATCTATCCCAAATGCAATTTGGATAATCCAAAAATGTATCCAATCTATATTAATTCATATCCAATTAAATGGATTGGATATAAAATCCAAAAATATGGATTTGGATTTGAAATAAATCCATTTAAATGGATTAAAACTAATATGGATATTTTTCCTGCCGGTTGACTCAAAACACCTTCGTGTGCCTTTTCTGTGATGAACACCTGAAAACACAAAGACAAAGGGCGCCCTAGCGGCCGTTTGCACTCCGACGCTCAAGTCAGTATTAAGGCTAGGAAACACAGAAACTGTATAATCTTGCTACTGTGTATGTTTAGCGGCGCAAGAGACTTCTCTCTTGTCAAGTTTGTAACCTTGCGATTTATAGACTGAAACTAGGGTTTCCTCTCTACCTGAAATGGGCTTTTTCTGATGGGGCGGGCCCAACACTGTTGTTACCGTACTCTTAGGATAACCTAGCGTGTGGGGTCCCTAACTGGAGTGCGACCTCTGGCGAGTGATCACATGGGTGCCTTCTCGTGCACCTGATATCTGGGGTCACCCGCCTCTGGGAGTGCCCTAGCTGTTCACGTGCCATGCATGTAGCTCACCCTTGGAACACGACCCTCACAAGTCATATCTTTCCAGTGGCTTTACACTTTGTGTTACGCTTGAACGCGTCATCCACTCTATACGCACGGGTTCTCGTGATCTAGGCTTCTCCCTTACAGATGACTGGTGTGTGATCTGGGATCCACCTCTCGTGGCCCATCTCTACTGTTTGGGTTTCTGATGTCCGACTTCTCCACACTGTCTAGTGACGGTACACCCTGATGATTGATGTCTGACCACTCTTGACTCCTTGGCGCACATGCTTTGCGAGGCCCACGCCTCTCGTGGGACCCGATTACATACTAATATCTCTTTTTTTCACAAGTTGAGGCACTCACCCATCTCATTCATCCTACTTAAATTTTATGGGTTACATCTCCCTCTATTTCTTTGTTGTCTTTTATGCTGGACCCTAGATATTAAGCGTGTTACTTTGTGCAAATTTTTTGCTGCTACATAGTGTGAATCTGGTTCAATACGTGTCGTGTATTTGTCCACACTGTTTTCTGCATAATTAGTTTCTTGGATGTTGTATTCACTTTATCTGATTTTATTTTTTTGTGAAAATATTGTAATGGAAACTGTCTTGGTGGAAAGTCAATATTGTAGACCCTTTGTACAAGCAATGTCTTTGTTAGAAGAAACGATGTAAAGAAACAGTAGAATTCCAATTATTTGTGCTGGATACTTCATCTGAATTCATGCTTGTTAAAGAAGTGAAAGGAAAAACAGAGACATGATAGGCAGAAAACCCATGTTAGGACGGCAGTGATTAGTGTATATGCTTAGTGCATTAAATACAAATAATTAGAGGATATATAGTTTCCTCTAGATCAGATATTTTGTTGCCTATAAACTAGTACATAATAAATGTATAATATTCATCAAGGCTTGATACTATTTATTTGCTGCCTGCAGGTGAAGACTTATTTGCAACGTCAGTGGAAGAGGATTCTTTCGGAGAAATTCTGCCTTAAAGATTTTATTTTTGCAAAGGAGGTTCGCTTGGGTACCTACAGTGCAAGAATGTCATCACTTCCTCCTGCTGCAATTGTGGCCACTAAGGCAATGACGGTTGACCCTAGGGCAGAACCACGTTATGGTGAGAGAATACCCTATGTTGTAATCCATGGAGAGCCTGGAGCCCGATTGGTTGATATGGTTGTGGATCCATTGGAAGTTTTGGCAATTAATTCCCCGTTTAGAATAAATGATTTATATTATATTAATAAACAAATAATACCAGCTTTACAGCGGGTATTTGGACTTGTTGATGCTGACCTCAACCATTGGCTTTTAGAGATGCCTCGTCCCACAAGGGAAGCTTCGGCAAAGCATAAATTAACTTCAAATTCCCATCGAACCAGAATTGATTATTACTATCTTTCAAAACATTGTGTATTATGTGGTAGGTTGGTCCAGGCATCAGCCCGTTTATGCAGTCAATGTTCTGAAAATGAAGTAGCTGCTGCAACAGCTGTAATAAGTAAGACTTCGAAGTTAGAGAAAGAGATGCAACATCTTGTTGCTGTAAGTATATTTGCATGTTTTTCATCTATTGTTTATTGTGTTAAGGATATTCTAGAGATTGTGTAGGTTTAACTCTTCTTTCTTTCTCTTATTTCACTCGTGGGGGGGAATTTGCTGTAGTATGATAGGCTGTCTATTACTTGGCTTAGCTTCTAGTTTTCGTTTGCATTTGGCTCTGTCGATTTTCCACTTGTTTGTTCTATATCAACGAACCACCTTTTTACTTTTAGTAAATCCCTCAAATTTGATTCTTTGTGTGATGCTTTTTCTTTTTTGCACTGTTGATGGTTATATTTTTAAAACTCTTGTAGATATGTCACCATTGTGGAGGCGGTGATAGGCTTCTTGAAAGTGGTGTGAAATGCACGTCCATTTCATGCTTGGTGTTCTTTGAGAGGCGGAAGGTTCAGAAAGAACTGCTAGCTGCCACCCATATTGCTGCAGATACAGACTTGTACCCGAGATGCATAGTGGAGTGGTTCTGAAAGCTTGTTTTGCTTGCTAGTGTAACATTTTCCTGTACAAAATTGTAAAAATATCTCTATTTTTTGATAAGTCAAATCAAATTTGTATAATTTTGTAATGTTGTAATCAATCAGGTGTAAAGTTAAGTTAATCCCCGAGGATGTGCATTCATCAATGCTGCAAATTTTCTTTTACAATTTTCTTTCATGAACACATAGGGTGTGTATTGGTGAGATTATGTCTCTGCTTCCTGCACACAATCCTAGATTGCGAGTGTTTTTAATATTTTCCCTTAAAAATAACATTTTGGCTGAAAAATTAGTTCCGAAATATATTGAATTGAAATGTTTCGGTAACCTTTTTTAAAAAAGATCAGTCTGAAAACAAAAAAAAAAGATGTTTTTTAGATTATTTTTTAGGAATATTTTAGCTAAATTTTATTTAGTTTAAAGCTTAGACAACTGTATCATGAGAACGCATGCTTTCTACAATTTTTTTAATGATATTAATTAATTCTATAAAATCATAGTATGTGAAATTGGACTATTATATCTGTTTTGCTTAAAACTTAATTAAAATGTTTAAGGAGTGATATTTTTTACAATATCATTTACTGATGGAGTGATGTGCATGATAAAATTATTAGTGTTAAAATCTGAATGTGAATGTGAGTACGTTAATAGTGTTAAAATGAAATTATCACTAAAAAGAAAATGCTGGAAAAGCTTAAAGGTGTTTTTTCCCTTCTACTTCCTTGTTTATAATCAATTAATATTAAAAAAAGCTTTATTTCACACCGTATATAAAATAATTCAATTGAGTTATTGTATAA
>Ga0123341_1000518_pt1 | contig 23770 bp, 15 predicted proteins | sample Turbeapinknodule_FD_89959 | JGI IMG/M metagenome (GOLD analysis project Ga0123341, IMG submission 89959) | Root nodule microbial communities of legume samples collected from Mexico - Turtle bean Mexico pink nodule | ecosystem: Host-associated > Plants > Roots > Nodule | place: Mexico: Nepantla...
CATTAAAAGAAACTATTACAATGTGTTCATTAGAGTTATATTAGGGTGATTATCAAATCCATAAGAAAGAAATAGAACCAATTCCAAATCAGAAAAAAAAAATTAGTAGTAATTAGATTTGTTGATTATTATGTCAGATATCAGGCTCCATAATGAAATTTCATCTTATACATGAAAATCATTAATCTTAATTTGAAACTAAATGAAACTGAAATTAAAAATCTATATTTTAATTATAATGTGATAGAAGGTTCTCGGCAGTTTTAATTTTTTTTTTCATTGGTGCAGTGAACGCATGTTTCTAAGAATTAAGGCATGCTTCTAAAATCCCAAATAACAAAATGTTTGAGACCCTAACAAACTCTAAGACACTGGTGTATATAAATTGAAATTGAGAGCACGAGTAAACCATCACTGGAGGGAAAACCAAAAATGGCGCAACTTGGTTTCCCAGTCAAATTACAATCAATGTCATGCAAACTCTCTCACAATCACATTCACATTCACACTCGTAAATCCTCTTTCTTTTCTCACTCTCTCCCTCCCTTTCCCACTTTCACCACCAAACCCTCTCTCCATCTCCGACCTAACCACCACCCTTTATCCGCCTTTCGCCACCGTACTATCGCACTCTGCAACTGCAACAAATTAGGTACTTTCTCCGGTTAACTTGGATTCGGCGTTTTCTCAAACACCTTATCGTTTACTACGACTTCCAACTTCACGCCTCCTCAGTTGCTCTTCTCACCTCCTTCACTGCTTCTCTGTTAGATATCATCTCGCAATTGGAAGGGAAACCGAAGAAACGAGTCAACGGTATATTCTGGATCATTCTCCTCAACATTGGCGTTTTCGTCGCAGACCACTTTTTTCATGTAATTTTCTTGTTATCTTTATTTACTATTATCTCTTCTTTATTTCTCTTTTTTTTTATCTGTATATTTTTTTAATTAAAGAAATACAATAAATTTCCATAGTTTTAGTGAATTAATTGTTATCTATTTTTTATCTTTCCATCCCACCGATCAGAAGACTTGCAAGAATCCAATTAACATGTTTTTTTTTTTTAACTTTACACATTGGAACAAGATTTTTTTCAAAAAATCATATACTTCAAGAAAACAAAATCTAAAACAAATGAGAAAGTAATTTGGCTTAAATAAAATACATGTTGACTCTTTCTTCTCCCTTAAATTTAAGAAGATGTACTATGGTGCTTTAAAGTGTTTTTATTATTCTATTATTATTTTGCACACTAATAGTGATAATTTAGCTGTTGTAGCAAAGGCGTCGTTTATAGATTAGCACATGTCAAATAAATTGACCAAGGTAGTGTGTTAAAGTGACGAAGTACTATCTTTGTCTGACAAATGCAGTTTTATAAACCAAAAAAAATAAAAAACTTAAAAGATCAAACTGGGCAATAAAATATATCGAGGAATCATATTTGTGTTTTGACTTTGCCAATATGAAATTACTTCACAATCTCTCTTTCTTTTTTCCGTTTTGGTCCCATTTCTTTGATCGCATTGAAAGAATGGGAGGAAGGAAAAATAAAAGTAATTGTGTTTCTGCACATTCTTGGGGTGTCAAATGGATGGAAATGAGAGGTAGAACAAGAAGAGAAAAGAGAGACAAGGAAGGTTAATAGATGACAGATGGAAGGTAGAATGGAAAAAGAAGACAGATTAAAAAAACTACGAATGTTAAAATCTATAAAAGGAAAATAGGAGATTTTTTAAAAGGGTGTGAAACAAGTGACATTGCATAAACAGGGTTGTTTCAGTGTTTGTTGCATGATGTATGGTTTTATATCATTTCTGCAAGGTTAATGGGGCAAAGGCTTTGTACTTGTACCACCCTCGGCCTGCTTGGTACCAGTTTGTCACAGCTACATTTTGTCATGCTAATTGGTGAGTGCCTTCCTCTCTCATTTCAGTTTTTCCCTGTTGTTATTTTTTTTTTTTTGGAAGAACATAATCTGGATCGAGTTTCTCAGATGCTTTTAATCAGAATTGGAGTTTTGCCTTAATATGTTTTGTAATAAAGGTTTCAATATAGGTTGATATGAAATTTTAATTATAAAATTAGACAACTACACTAAAAGCACTTAATGAACTGTATCTAAGTGTTTTTCCATTCTAAATTTGCGTTGTTCCAAATAAGGAAGCGTAAACACCTCAAAATAATAGTCTAATCATGTCTTATATGTCGGACACTTTGAGTACTCTTGGCTGCATTTTATGAATATATTATACTGTTATACTTTAAGCTTTAAGCTTTGATATGAATAAAGATGAGAGTATCACAATAGTTAGATGACTAGCAACATTTTTTATTTAAGCAATCATCACTTTTTTAAATTTGTTCTTGTTTGATCTATGACTGTGTTTTATATTCAATTTATTTTTCTATTTTTGTGTACTACTTTCTCACTATCTCATTTTACAATTGTTCAGGAAGCATCTTTCTAGCAACCTTTTCTTCTTGTACATTTTTGGTAAGGCTGTAGCATGATCACTTGTCTTTCTCGTAAGTGAGTTGTTATGGGATAGATGCTTGAGATGTTTTTATTTTGTTGTTTCCACAATAGGAAAGCTTGTTGAAGAAGAGGAAGGGAACCTTGCTTTGTGGCTTTCTTACATTCTTACTGGTGTAGGAGCAAACCTCGTTTCATGGTTGGTTTTACCTAGAAATACAGTTTCTGTTGGAGCTTCTGGTGCTGTTTTTGGGTTATTTACTATCAGTGTCCTTGTAAAGGTACCTGGAATTGGATTCTAGAGTTCATCTGTTTGCGGTATTTCTTCCAAGTTTTAACGGTCTAGCTTTTAATTAATACAGATGTCCTGGGACTGGAGGAAGATCCTTGAAGTGCTTATACTGGGTCAGTTTGTTATAGAGAAGGTGATTAGAGATATTGGAACTTAAGGTCTTGATGTTACTTTTTCAACATGCATCCACAATCATGTGCCATGCTACATAAATGGTTGAGTGATGATATATCATCGCTCTCCACTATAAACACCTAACTGACATTTTTCATTTCCGTCTGTTTCTTTTTTTTATTGCATCATAATACCTATTATAGCCACTCCACTTTCTCTTTCTAGGTGTCAAATAGATAAAAGGTATCAATAATTCATGTTTGCATATGGTTTCCTATGCATGTGATGTTTTTTGGGGTTTTATCGCACTTCTCATTAATATTTGTCATTTCCTTTTGTCTCTTTTTTCATATTACATTATTACTTATTGATTATTTGGGTTCAAGTATAAGTTAAAATCCCGTATTGTACAGAAATGAACAAGTTTAGCAACGTATAAGTGAATAAAGCCCAAAATAGTTTAGCACAAGTTTTTAAGTTGAAAGTGATATTATGTTCTCTTATGAGGTTTGCTGTGGTCTATTGGTGAATATCACTTCGGTATTTCTCCCTTTAATTTTACACAAGTGGTATTAGAGTTGATGGTAAGTGATAATGTTGAGCATAGATATTACAGTGTGGTCATTTTCTGTTATATGTTTGCTCGTGGTCTGTTGGTGAAGATCTCCTTAATGTTTCTCCCCTCAAATTATCCAACAAGCGTTACACCCCCTTAAAGTGTGATGTCTTTTCTCACTAGGTGTCAAATAGATAAAAGGTGTCCTTCAATCATATTTGTAAATGGTTTCCTATTTGGACTCATTTGTTTTTTGGTTTATGCCAATCATTATTATCTATCAGTGCTCTGTATGATTGATCTGTTCTTTGTGTGTGCCTAGGTTATGGAAGCAGCCCAAGCTTCAACATCTTTATCAGGATTTAAAGGAGGCTATGCATTGCAAAGTGTAAATCACATTGCACATCTTTCTGGTGCTCTTGTTGGTGTGCTTTTGGTTTGGCTTCTTAGCAGAGTTCCTTCTGATGATTCTTCATACCAATAATCTACGCAGTTCAATAAAACAGGCCAAACTATACCTTAGCTAGACCAATATTTCAAAATCACAAATGTGACGTTTTGCTTCTTCTGCTACCGTTGATGCTGGGCGTTCAAATAACAGCAGTATCAATAGTAGGGGTGTCTTAATAAGAACGCTTCACTATATAGGCTTTGTTGTTGCAGAAACCTTGGTATTGAGTTATGTTTAAACAAAAAGGTGATTGAATGTCTATGGAATTGTATATAGCGAGGAATAACGTTACTCGCATATGTTTTATGCTCATAATTTTTGCCATTTTATATTTTTAAGTAATCTCCACTAAAGTTCAGTACTCATTGTATATAATTGTGAATATGTAATATGAAATTAGGCATTTAGAAATATACTTAACCATAGTGTGGGGTTGTACTAATGTGTGTAATGATTTGGATAAATTGCTCTCTTAAGGTTTACACAAATCTCCCCCTAAATACTTTACATCACATTATTCCTTTTAATTATCTAAAAAATATGAACATTTTTAGTTTAAATCAAGTTTCTTGATTTAAAAAAATGCAACAAATTTCAAAGTTCATTTAAGTTAATCAATTTTTAAAAGTGCAACAATGTGACTTTTTCATACATTGATATTAATGTCATTGGCTTTATAAGTTATCACTGTGTTGTTTTTACTCCTAATTAGATAAAAATAGAAAGCTTCACATTATTGTGTTTTAAAAAACTGAAGGAATTCATTGTACATTTCATTAATAAGATGAAATTGAATAAAATAAATAAATAAAAACTAAAAAAACCTAAGCCTTATGTTTTATATTTTACACTAATCCCTTCGTTATCTGTGAAACATTACTTCCTGATTTTATACTAATCTTAAATTATCCTTGTTAAAATATTGCAAAGATAGTAACGATGGGTATTAGAATTATTCTATATTTACCCTGTAAAAAAACTTACACCCATTATTAGCGAACGTCAAACCTACCAACCATAATTGCTCTTCGAGTTGAATATCAGTCAACAAAATTCTATTCAAGGCATTGCTGCTGAAAGTTCTTTTAGTGTGTTTTTGAAAATCAACCAAGAGAATTAGAATCCGCTCAACAAATTTCCACTTGCATGTATAAGTAGCTCACAACAAATTTCATTTCTCTTAAAAGGACAAAAAAACTAGATAAAGAAGTTGAGTGATTGCCTTAAACCTCAAGACCCACAAAGTCGATAAGTTTTGCCTTACGCCTTCATTTATGTCTTAGGGTTTTGTCTTTTCATTCTCATCACCTTTTCCCTTTCTTCTTGTTTTCCCTGAGCAAGTTGTTTGGTCCATTGAATTAAGTACACTACCAAACTTAAGAAATTTGAATACAAAAGAGAAATGTGCATTTATAAACAACAATAACTCCAAAAATATCACAATACATTCGATCTCAAAAAAATAAATTTAGTAACTCTAACCCTAAGAAGATTCCCACGGGACACGAACTTAACCAAGTGGTTAAGTAAGTGTGAAGGTTCACTTCGTAAGGGCAAAGAGAAAAGGACAATTAAGATGGTGTGGATGATGCAAAGACGGAAATTAAAGAGCATAAAATGAAGCAAGTAATGAAGAAGATGACCGAATGGAAAAAGACACAAACAAGAACATAATAATGAAGAAAGTAAAAGGCGAAATGGAAAGGAATGGAAAAGATGTGATGAAGAAAGCTTATGGAGATTGGGAAAGATGAACACGCCACTTGGAGAGTGGGAAACTCCAAGATAAGTGAGGAAGAGCCGTCATTTGAAATGCTCACACACTCAAGATAAGACCCAAAACATTTAGGAGACAACACCCACTAATCACTCAAGCAGAGTTTCTTAACTATATTCAAAATCTAGGTTCAAAATACATGAGGCAAGACACCATATTTATAGGAAGGGGTGTCTTGGTGGGCAAGATGGGTGAAGGGTAGAAATGGCAAGGGAGAGGAGCTGCCTAGGGTGTTCAGCATGGTCAAAACCGCACCTTTGGGCATAGCTTTAGAAGGTAGGTTAAAAACCCTAATTCTAGGTGCCTTGTCTTGAAAAAGTGGGTTTGGTACAAGCCCATTTCGCTAAGTACACTCCCTTTTATGCTATGTGAACCTACTCTAGCCTATTTTGTTATTTGGACCCCAAAGTGAGTCCAAATTATTATACAAACATGTTTTTGTCTTTTAAGAAGACCAAAAGAAAGAACAGTTGATGTTCTGGTGTATGCCAAGTTCTTTTTCTAGTGAGGTTCGTCTGATATTTGGTGGGGCCTTGACTTGATTGCTGAGATGACTGCTTACGGTGTGAATTGTCTCTTGAGTCCTTGGTCATCTTCTTAGCTACTTGGATTGTATCATAACTAAAAGTTCAAACTCGCCCAAACAAGTAATAACTTGCCTAGGTGAGAAGTAACTTAGCCCAAGTCAACTAGGTTAAATATGAGGCGTGATGCATAACCCTAAACATCATTGGGAATAGAAAGATATAGAAAACCCTAGAGGAGGCAGCCGTCAAGGAGAAACATCATGGATGTTCTTTTATTGCTTTCCATGCTTGTAATGGCCAACATGAGTGGCTAATTCTTCCCTCAAATCCTTAGATATGATTGGAAAGTATTTCTAATAATCTATCCTAAAAGATAATACTTAACATATTTAAAATGTCAATTGTTTTATAACATTTGTTCGTAATGATAAGGAATTTTATAAATATGTGAGAAATCGATATTTATGAGACTCTCTTAAAAATTTTGTATGCGAGGAGTCGATATAAATGAATTTTATATGTGCATCAATATCAATCAATACTGAATATTATAATCTGTTGTAAAAATACAGATGAGTGAGAAGGATGAACCCCAATCCCAATTTTTCCAATTAAATCAAACAATCTCTTACTTTGCCTTATTTACATTCTTGCAAATTCAAACAACAAATTCCCAACAAACTTTTACATATTGTTTTCTATTTAGTGAATATTATATTTGAGAATTTAATTGTTTCTTGTGAGTTAGATATCCGTCCTTATGGACAAATTTATTACTTTTGACACGATACACTTGCCATAAAATAGTCGTCATCTACTATTACACAAATTGAATGGGATTTTTCCAAAGGCCTTTTCCCAAACAACAAAGAAGTAAAATTAACACAAATACACAAAGGTTCCATGACACAATGAAAAGAAATTACATGAGCTATGTAGCTCAAAATTGTTCTTCTTTTTTGTTTGTCAACTCCTCTCCAAAGTGTTTAGTCTTCTTTCTTCAATCTTCACTTGTTTATCCCCTCTACGTGAGCACTTATTTTTTGATCTTTTCCATAATTCAACAATAAAAATTTAGTTTCAGCTCAACAAGACCAAAACTCCACAATTGAATTCACCTTAAGATGCCAACAAGTAAAATCAACAAGTTCAATTTAATTTTATAAACTCAAATGGATTAAAATTGACAAACCGCAAAGAGTAATTTTAAGGACTCAATGTAAGAAATTAAAGCCACAAAAATAGTAGGCACTCAAATTTGGAAACCTAAAAAAAGCACTAGAGTAGATTGCAAACAACAAAAACAAGACTAGAGAAGTTCTTGCAGTTATACTTCCAGGAATTATGTAAATTTTTCTAAATCAAATTTTATTCCCAAATTTTAGCCACAAATTTCTAACAAAGTAGGTATTCCACTCACAAAATTTCAGCTTAAAATATGCACTGAGTTAATTGCAAAAAATAAAAAACCGAGAGTAATTTCAGAGTATCGCTCGAGCTTTTTCAACACTCAACATCTAGGCTTTTACAATTTATCATTTATTTTCCACTTTGTTTTTGGATGTGCCTTTTTAGTAGAAGATCATTAACACATTGAAGCTCTCAAATATAAAATTTCATGTAATTTGGATGTTATTTAGCTCACAATAATGTTTTCAATTCAGTGTAAAATTCTAACAAGAAGCAAAAAGAAGGAAACCTATGGAATTGAAAGAATAGTATGATATACTCAAGACATAATGGAAACCTAACTCTAAAGAACTTGTCAATGATCTAATAATAAGCTAAGAAACTCAAATTCAGAAATGGAAAAGCATACAAAGGCAAGACTAAACAATCAAATTATTGAATACTTTGTGCAGACTAAACAATCAAGAAACTAAAATAAAAGAAAGTACTACTAGAAGTTTGCAACATATATGCAATGAACATGACTTGGAAACATGGATTAGATTTAAAACTCAAATTAAAAACGCCGAAACAGATATTGAAATGAATAAAAAAGAATCAAAGACTCAATAAAAACAAAAGCACATATAGCATAAGTATGAAACCTAAAACACATGTTTGGATGGTTCAAGATATAATAGATGATTTTAACCTGTTAGCAACACTATGAATACATAATATTTGGTGAAATGAACTAAAAAAAAATTCAAGACATGTAAAACAATATGAAGACAACACAAAAAAACTAAGAAGGAAACAAAGGTGAAGAACATTTAGCTTGAACCAAAACCTTGTTTTAGATACAAAATGATGCAAACTCGATCTTGAATCCTTGCTTGTTTTGAAGTTTATAATTTTGAATGGATTCTATAGAGGCGATGTGAAAGCTTTATGGAGGTATATGTCAAATTAGAAAGGTGAATTTGAGTTGTGGAAATAGGGGTTTAAAAGAGGTCATACCAACTTCTAAAGAGTCCTAGGCTAGACACAAATTGATGTTAGCATAGAGTGAACTTGAGTCAAGTGAGACAAAATTTTGGCATAAATTTCTTACTCAATTCAAGTTGAATTTACAAGAGACCTAACACATTTAGTTATAGTGCCAATGACAGCCAAGGTACATATTTTAACTCTAAAAACTTTCCACTCCTGTTCTCGTTAGTTGACCTCGGTTGGATTGGATGGAGAGCTCTGTTTCTGGTCTGTCTCCTCTTGGTGCACTGGAACAACGCTACGCTGGGACAGAGGGGGCTCTACCTATTGACCACACTCCGACGATCAAGTCAGTGAGAGCATACAAAATAATAATCAGTTTCGGTCTCAAGTATTCAGAAACAACATACCTTTCCCGGGGGTCTCAAGCCCCTTTTATAGTTATCCCTTTAACAACTTTCACTCACGAGAATATAATCTCAACTAAAAGCATATATAATAGAAAAATATTTTGTCTACGAACACCTTTACTTACAATGCTAACAACAAAAGAGAATCTCGTGCACCTTTATTTACGGGTGCTTGCTACTTAATTAACAATTTTATTAGCATATATATTCAATTAACAACTTATATATTTATTAATATATATTCAACTAACAACTTTATATTCACATATATATTTAACTAACGTATGCATTATAATAACATATGACCAAACTTAATATTTTTTGTTCTTTAATTATTCTTTACCGAGCTTACCATTAAAACTAGGTCGAGCCTATAACCTGCCTTTTGGATCCAAAGCCGAGCTGACCATAGCAAAATGCTTGGACCAAGGTCCCGAGCATTCTTGCCCAACTCCCATCTGACAAATGACTTCTTCTCATTGGAGCAAATCCTCTCAAATTAGAGGTTGACAAATGACCATTCTTCATTGATAGAAAATCCTTTCTAGTAAGGAGATGACATGTGGATCTTCGTGTCTTTATTGCCTATACTTAGGTGGATTCCTCTTGCTTCCTATACCATGCTTACTATTTACACTCTCTCTTCCTATTTACACTCTACTCTACTTAGACCAAATACATGATCCATGAAAATTAGTTAAAAAATAAGTTTAAATAAAACCTACATTACTCTGTACAGATTTTCAATACTAGAAAAATAAAAAGACTTTCCAAAATGTGAGAACAATTTATATATATAGTAATATAGAGAACAAAACTCAAGTGATTTTAAAATAATAATTAAAAAAATCTATAATAATATATGATAGGAATTTTCTAAATTAATGTGCACAAATAATTTGTTTATTTAACTCTAAATAATATTTTAAAGTCACAATATAAAATTCAAATGATGAATATCAATGTAAAAATAATAAAAAAGAAATTAAAAATAATGGAGAAAAGAATAAAAACAAAAATTAACATATATAGTAAAAAGAAACCTCGCCTAGATTTAATAAAAAAAATAAATACTCGCATTCTGTACACAACAAGACTTTAATTTTTTTTTTAATTTTATGTAGTTAAAATAATTTATTTATCATAATATAATTTTAATACAATATATAATAAAAATATCTAATTATCTCATTTTTATATATATTTATGAAAACTCACAAGAACGAATAATAAAGAAAAGATGAAATTTAAAGAGCAGCCAGCCAGAGGCGCTAGGCCCATGAATAGTAAAAGTTAAAGTACAGTTTTACCCTTTTTCTGCACCGAATTCCCATCATTGATAACTACGGATGTCAAACCCAACCTACAAATTCATTCTTATATCTTCGCCGCAGACCGAAGTTCATTCCTTTCTTTTTTGTTCCTCCCATTCCTCAACAAACACGAGTCCTAGGTTTTACAGAGAAATACAAAACGATAGAAGCCAAAGAAGTGCCACTCTTCTTCCACCGCCAAAAAATCATCTTCTGTTCGCTAAATGCTAGGCCCATTTAGATAAATCCCCAAATAAAGAAAAAAGGGGGTTCCGATCATTTTCATGATCACTAAATAGCGATTGTTTTCGGGAAGCGTTGTTGTTTGGATATGCTCAAGTTGTGGAAATGGTACCAGAATTGCTTGGCGGTTCACCCTGTTAAGACGCAGGTCATCAGCTCTGGCTTGATTTGGGGTGCTGGTGACGTAGCTGCTCAGGCAGTTACGCACTACACTGCCAAGGCCCATGCCACAATGGATGAGGTATTGTGGTTTTGGAATTTCTATTCTTCCCTTCTAAGATTTTGATTTTTTGGGGAAAATGGGTGTGTGCGTGTGTTTTGCTTGGTTTTGGGGGAATGGTCATGGCTTGGTGGAGTGTGGCCTTCTGGTCAAAATAATTAGAAGGATTTGCGATTGTTTGAGCATGTTTCTGACAATGGGAGGTGGAATGCATGGAGGAACGAGGGAAGGAGGGGATTTGTGGTTGTTTATTGGAGGGGTTTTCCTTGTAGCATGTGATCTTGGTCTCTAGTTCAGGCAAATGGGTGTGTTTGTTTTGTGGGTTTTGTATGGATGGTCATTCCTTGACGGGCTGCTATGTGGGTTTTGGTTGCTTTTTGTAATGAGGTTTTGGGGGCATGCAAATTGACTATAAATAATTGCATGCCAAGGTTGGGTGTATTTGAGAGAATAGCTGGGAGTTTGGTTTTAAATTGTGGCTGTGGTTGAGGTTGTGTTGTGATTACAGATACATCTGAATTGTTGGTTTGGTTGTTTAATGAAGGTAATGAGGGAACTCTCACGGAAAGACGTGGATTTTTTTCCTTGACTCCCCAAGTTGAAGGGACAAAATTTGGTGTTGTGAATGGCAGGAAGAGGTGTCATTCCATTCCTTTTGGAAAACTCCCCCAAACACATTTTGTTCATTCCGTTGTTTCCATTTTCCATCCATTAATTCAAAATCATACCTTTAGTTTTGCACTTGAACCGTAGAAGGTAGTTGAAAACTATGTTACTGCTGGTTGAAATTTTTTTCAATTTTAAAATCACATGGCAACATCTGGTTTGTTTGGTAACTATAGATGGGAAATTTCAGTTCATTTAGCTAAAATAGTGAAACGGGAAATAACTTGTCATGGTCACTGTTTTCTGGATAGGGTGAATCTGAAAATGACATGCATTTTAGAGTTTTATACTAGAAGAATTGTGGATAAACCATGTGTAATTTGGCTCTTTCCTTTTGACTTTGGTAACACGGTGTACCTATTCAAGGACAAATACTTTGGTGGTATTTTAAAATTGTCTAGTTCACATAGTGTATGATGTGACACTTAATTATTTGTAGACTAACTATCTAATTAGCTCATTTCTCTTGTTTAATGGCAATTTTTCTCAGGGTGACAATAAAGAATTAAAGATCAACTGGAAACGGGTGTCTACAACCAGCTTGTTTGGGTTAGGATTTGTTGGCCCGGTTGGCCACTACTGGTAAAAGAACATGACCTTTTTATGAATTTTATTCCCCAGTTGTTTATGGTCATTGGTATTATCCATGGGTTTCTTTGTTGATTCTTAGATTCCAAATCAACTTAGTTTACTAGATAGATTTGAAAGTTCTTTTAGTTCCTTAAAAATTACAATTGTCAGTTTTGTTCCTTTTAATATTAAATACAGTTCTATCCAGTGTTACCGAAAATCGGTTATGGTGGTGCCATGGTAGAAACCAGTGGCGAATTTATAGCTTGCTGCTAAAACATAGCGGTGGCGGTGTTGGTTTCTCATGGTGGCCGCTTTTTGCATCAAGAGATGCTAGTGTTGAGTGAAGATGACGAAAAATGAAGGAGGTTGTGCGGCTGCGTGAGATCCATAAAAAAAACGGAGGTTGTGTGGTGGCACGAGACCTACTCGAAAACAAAGGAGGTTGTGTGACAGCGCGAAACCCATCTGAAAACGAAGGAGGCTGTGCAGGAGCCCGAGGCCCATCCAAAAACGAAAGAGGTTGTGTGGTGTGAGAAACCCTACTGTTCTATTATCTTCCTTTTTGGGTTATCTGGCCAAATATTCATTTTGTTAAAAGGAGTTGAGCCATACCTGACCCAATTCAAACATTATAATTTAAGTAACCTAATACCCTACCTATATACAAGAGCCTCTCCTTCTTTCTTTTCTTGTTCACTCTAGCTGCTCTTTCCACTCGTCGCTACTCACTGCCACTCACCGCCGCCAATGCCCACTGTTGTCGACGCCATTGATTGCTAGTGTTTTTCTTTTTTCAAAATATTTTTGTTCACTTGAAACTTTGTTCCTATTTTTTCTTTTCTTTTCTACTTCCACTATAATTATCTTTTGAAAAATATACCTATTTTCCCACAACAATATTGACCAATGACTAGGACACTTCAAGAACATCCCTCGGAAATAACCTGGGTTGGAAACATTGTCATCCAATGGATGAAACAAACTTAAATACAATTGAATGTAATTAATGTGGTAAAAGTTATGAAAGAAGGAATTACTAGAGCTAAAGAACATTTGATGGCAAAGAAGAGCAATGTTGTTGCTTTCACCATGACTTCTAAAACTGTGACAAAAGTTTGGAAATTATTTAAAGGAAAAGCAGTCACCACTTCCATCTATCTTGTATATAGTGCAACCTATGATAACAATGAGAGGGTAGATGAAGTTGAAATTTCCACACCTAGTAATGATAAAGGTTGAAATAGTGGTGGGAAATAAGGACGATATGCTTTGTAAAGATCCAAGCACTACAATAGAGAAGACAAAAAAGGAAAAGTTGAGGCAAGCTAATATCAAAGAAGCATGTGACAAATTTAAAGGCATGAGTTCATCATTATATTGCTTGATTTTGGTACCAAGCAAGACTTGTCATTCAACCTTGTAAGATTGAAGAGTTTTCAAGATATGATTGATGCTATAGGTGCTTATGGACATAATTTGCGAGCTCCTACTTATCTTGAAATTAGACTTCAACTTCTCAACAAGGAGGTTGACTACATTGGGAAGTTGTTGAAAGATCATACATTGTAGTGAAGCAAACATGGTGTTCTATTAGGTCAAATGCATGGACTGAATGAAAGCAACAATGTTTGATAACATTTTGGTGAGCTCCCCAGTAGGGACAATGTTTGTCAAGTCCATTAATGGTTATAAATTTGTGAAGACAGGGGAAAAAACTTGCAGATGCTTGATACCCTTGTGGAGGAGATTGGAGAAGAAAATGTTGTTCAAGTTATCATAGATAATGGAAGCAATTATGTTTTAGTTGATAAATTATTGGAAGAAAAAAGACCTAATCTCTTTTGGACTCCTTGTGCTACCTATTGTATAGATTTTATACTTGAAGACATTTGAAAGCTCCTTTGATAAAGAAGACAATTCAAAGAGGAGTTAATTTGGTTGGCTTTATCTATAACCATTATACTTCCTTGAGTTTGTTGAGATAATTTACAAATAAGAGGGAATTGGTAAGACATGCAGTTACAAGATTTGCTACCTCTTATTAATCAATACAAATGTTGCATCAAGAGAAGGGAAATTTGAGAATGATGTTCACTTCAAATGAATGGAGCAAGAACAAGTTGTCTAAGAAAGCTAAGGCGAGAGAAGCTACAAAAATTGTTCTTATGCCTTCATTTTTTGGAATCATGTCGTATTTACTCTCAAAGTCATGACTCCTCTTGTTCATGTACTTTGCCTGGTGGATGGGGAAAGAAAAGAAGGGGCTATATATATGAAGTAATGGAAAAATCTTAGGAAACAATAGTGAAGTCATTCAATAACCATGAAAGTAAATACAAGAATGTCTTTGCAATCATTGATAATAGATGGATATGCCAAGTTCATCGCCCCTTGCATGTGGTTGGTCACTTTGTGAATTCAGAGTTCTATTTTTCCAACCTTGAAATGGAATATGATTTGAAGGTTACAAATGGATTGTATGCTTGCATCAAGAGGTTGGTGCCAAGTAAAGATGTGCAACAATTTTTTTTAATTGAGTTGACTCTTTATAAGAGTGGAAGTGGACTCTTTGGTAATGACTTTGCCAAAGAATCAAGGAAGACCACAACCCTAGGTTAGACACTTAAATGCTTTCTAAATTGCGTTAAGATATAAATTATATCTTATAATGGTTACATCCAAAGTTACTTTCTTTGTTTTTATAGCTTAATGGTGGAAGAATTATGGGCATGCGACTCCCAACTTACAAAAGCTAGTAATCAAGATTTTAAGTTTGACATGTAACTCATTGAGATGTGAGCGCAATTGGAGTGGAGCAAGTAATAATTATTGTTTAAGACATGACTCATTTTATTATTATTTTTTTAGAATGTAAAAAGAAATTAATTCACATTTTACTTATGCATAATGCATATTCATTAAAAAAAGGAATAGGTTGGGCCACAAAAGGTTGCATGATTTGGTTTACATAAAGTATAACTAACAACTTGCTCAAAGATACAAAATTAGGGATAAAATAGACCATATTGTACTAAATGACATTGATGAGTGTAATGAGTGGTTAATGGGACAAGTAGATAATGATGATGATAATGAAGAGGGGAAATGAGTTGGTATTTTATGATGATCCCACTCTTCACGGGCAACTTATTATGAAGCTTAGGTGTTGGAGAACCCATAATTTATACAAGGAGACAAACAACCAATAAAAGAAAGCAACCATCAAGTGGTGGTATTGTTATTGGATCTTCCCATGCTTCTTAGAAAGGTCTAGTGCAACTTCAACCCCAACAAGGAAGGGCAAAATGAAGATTCAAATTGGGGTTGAGAATGAATTGCATGATAACTCTAATTTCAAGTTTGAAAAATTACTTAATTTTGATAAGAGTTTCTATAAGGGGAAGAGGAGAAGGGATATCTCCCGTTGTATAATTTTGAAGACAATTATGCTGGGATTGAAGAAGTGTCAAATAATTAGAAATTTAAGACTTTTATTTTATGTTTTGTTGTTATTTTAAGTTTTGAACTTGAAATTTATGGTGTTTTGATTTGATGTTATTGTTATTTGAATTTCTAGACATAATATTATTATTAGTTATGATTGTCTCTTTCATTATTTTTGCATTACAATTATATTTTTTTTTATTTTTAAAAAAATTATCTATATGTATATATTGTATTTCTTTTGATCGCAATGTTTTTGTCATAACCCATTCCCTTATAATTTCATAAAGGATTTTTGGGGTCCCCAATATTTTCTGTTATCTGATATCGATAACACTGGATTTATCCAAAGAAAGTCATTATGCTTTTGCAGTCTCATTAGTATAAGTTATGTAGTTCACATGAAACAGCATTTGCATGCTACAGTTGTGGCTGTCTGCCATGTCAGATGATGATGGTTACTATTGTTGCTAATCAATTTAAAGGACTGACTCTTATTGACTTGCAATCATTTTTCTTTTATCATATAGATTCTAACCATGTACTTAAGATGAAAATTTAGTTATTGATGGACTGATAACTTCCTGATAAATTGGGAAGAAAATTGTCCTCTCAAATTCAGGGCCAAGAGCTCTGTTTTGGTTTCTGGATGCTTGAGATCTCCAACTGACTAAAAAGGAAGGATTTCAAACTGTGTATTTACTTGTGTAGCATTTTGTCTGATTGGTGGCACTTTGTAGTGGTATGACCTTCTCCTCGGCTAAGGGCTTTTTTTATCTTTAAGGGGGAGCATTCCAAATTCTTACAAAAAGCTACTAAAATCATATTTCTAGCTGATGGAGAACATCCAATACTGTTTGGTTTGAGAAAACGTTTTATGTTTTTGTTTGTACTAATGAAAATGTTACCTTGTTTTCACAATTTTTTGCCTTTAAAATTATTTGCAGGAAACAAAGTGAAAATAAGTCGGCATTTTTGTAATTAAAAGTGAGAACAGAAAACATTTTTGCAGACCAAATGATTCCTTCATTTGAAAACAGGAAACAAAATGAGAAGCTTGTCATTATTTGTAATTTAAAGTACAGACAGAAAATGAAAACAATAAACTCTCAAGCCAAATGGTGCCTTAAAAGTGTTAAATCAGAAAAGGAAAGACTTGTACACGTGATATCTGCTAGTTTTTTGTTTGTTCTTATGGGGAAAGAGGGGCACTGGCAAATGCTATATATTTTCTAATAAACTTATCAATTCTCCTTGTTCTTTTGCATTAATTATTGTAGGTACGAAGGTTTGGATCGGTTTATAAGATTGAAACTCATGCTTAAACCGAATTCCTTCCGTTTTGTTGCCACTAAAGTTGCTGTTGATGGGTTTATCTTTGGACCATTGGATTTACTTGTGTTTTTTACGTACATGGGTTTTTCTGCTGGAAAGACTGTTCCTCAAATAAAAGAAGATGTTAAGAGAGATTTCCTCCCAGCCTTTGTTTTAGAAGGAGGCATATGGCCAATTGTTCAGGTTGCAAATTTTCGGTTTATACCTGTGAGGTATCAACTCCTTTATGTCAACTTCTTCTGTTTATTGGATAGCTGTTTCTTGTCTTGGGTTGAGCAACAGCAGGATGCACCTTGGAAACAATGGTTGAAATCACTTCTACCTTTGAAGTAACAGAGTTTGATTTCAGAATCTCTCAATTTATTCTTGGAGTTGCCAGATGTTGGAAGTTCATGTTGGAAATGACTAATTCATTTTGCTTGTAAACACCATCCAGACTTTCAGAATTTAATTTCTGAAATTGATGAAATTGCTTTCACATGATTTACATGATTAATGATTTTCATCTTGAATACAAGTTCACACATTTTTTCCATTGAATAAATTGAAAGCTTTGTTAGCTTATCACTTTCTAGTCTTTGTTCACACTTCTAAGGAGATGGAAGTTATAACTTCTCAACAAACATGTCATTCAGTACATAACTCGGAATGACGATGCATGGACTTTTTTGGTAGAGTGTAGTATATGCAAATGTATAGAAAAATAAGAATCGAAAGTCTTCTGTATATAGGAATTTGATGTAACTTTTTAAGCATGAAAAAAATATTAAGTACTCATTTTATAAAAGCATAAAATGGGAATAACAAAAGGGAACAACAATACTTATGTTCTTGTTTGCTAATTTCATGTATTCCATGTACAAATGTTCGATATTTCCTTGGCAAATTGTTTTTAGTTCTACATGTTTTGTGTAAGTTAAACTTTCAACTAGTTGATGTACATTTATTCAAGTCTTTCTCGAAGCACAACCCATGGTGCTGGTTTCACTTGATTCAAAGAAGATAACAAAAATAAGTATCAAAGTAAAAGTGAAAATGGATTAAGGAAAGGGATAAAAATAACTCACTACCTTTGAAATAGAGTCCCAAAGATAAGTGCAAGTAGGATTCCTAGCTTGATTTTTTTAAGATAAAAATGAGTAAAACATTCTTAAGATACTCAAATTAAGATACTCAAACTTGATTTTTTTAAGATAAGAATGAGTAAAACATTCTTAAGATACTCAAATTAAGATACTCAAACTGGTCTTACAAATTCAATTTGCATTTAATCATTCAAGTGTGTTTACAAGATAATTTTGAGATGAGATGTGCGACTAAGATCGAAGATAGTTGATTACAAGTAACGTGAACACAAAAAACAAATTATAAGTGTGAACACAAGTAATGGTACACCTAGTATGGACACAAGTCTTAGGTAATAATTACACTTATATCTTACTAATCCTATGTTCAAAATAAATTAATTCTTTAATTTCAACCATCAGAATAGGAGAAGACACGTTCAAAATAAATTAATTCTTTAATTTCAACCATCAGATAGGAGAAGACACGTGGAAGATTACGATGATAATGATGATGATGAAGAAGAATATGAGAAAACTTGTAAAAAAAGAGGAAAAGTAGAAAACAAACAAAATGATCAAAAAATGACAAAAGGCTAAGCAGGTTGACTCCAGAGAACAAGTATTTAGTCACTTGTAGTAAAGTTGACGAAATTGAGTGTTGACAAAGGGTAATCCACAGGGAATTAATGTTATCATAGTAGAGTTATATTTCAAGATGAAATGATACTAAGATTTGAGATGGTTTGCATATAGATTTATAAACAACTAACTATTATTAATAATAAAATTACTAAATATCTCTTGTAATTTCACAATGAATTCTAAGGTTCTATGTAACTCAAGTTTTGTTCTTCAATATCTTACTGTGTTAAATATTTGGTTTTTTCTAAGTTTAATTATGGTTTTGGAAATTCTTTTTGAACGCATGTTGATAATTCAATTCTTTCTTTAATTAAACTCTGGTTTAGTTTTCTGATTAAAGAGGTAGAAGATTAAAGATTAAAAACCTTATGACTAGACACATGGAGACGAGTAAGGTACTGAATAAACTAGTAGATGCATCTAAGATTCAATTGTCTTTGGTTTATGCATGTTTGGACAATTCAATTATGTTTAGATGATTGAAGGAATGGTGTATTTATCAACTGATGAAGAATTTATTGTTGGAAAAACTTGAGAGTCAACCTACTTTTTTATGTTTTTGACCGTTTACTTTATTGCTACTTCTAACCATTTTGATTGCAAATAAGTTTTGAATATTTTTTTAATTAGATTTACTATTAGATTCGTTAGGAGATAACTTGGAGTCATCTGACCACAAAAATACTATCATCTTTTTAGTGTTAGATGGTTTAGCATTGCGTTAGGCAATCTATGTTGAAATAATTTTAATTTGACTACTAAACAAAAATTGTCATTACCATATAAGCATAAACTACTGATGCAGGACCATCCAAGCCACCACAACTTGGGCTAAGAAGATTAGATAAGATGGAACATTATTAAGGGAAACACTCATTCTTTGAGTTTTCCTTCTTTTAAGCCTTGTAAATAATTTATATAGAATAGTGTAGGACATCTTTTTGGACCTTGTATTTTGGGCCAATTAGTATAGGAATTCATGTACAAAGTCTTGTATTCAAAGCAGAACAAAGCCCTAACCCTAAAAAGAACCTTGTGTGCCAAGCTAGGATAAATAGGAAGCTTGGACCACAAGGTAACGAATGGAGATGCCTTGCATAGAAAGTAGGTTTCTTACCTTACCTTCTCATGCAAGCTAGGGTTTGAGAAGCTTTCCATGTAAGTTTCCCAACCTATAAATAGGGTTATTGTCTCTTATAATTGCATACTTGATTTGAGTAATGAAACTCTAGTGAAATTCAAAATCATTTACTCTCTAGTCTCTCTTATAGGTTAGTTCTTTCAAGTTAAGCTACCTTGGGCACCTTTAGGAGTTGACCAAACCTCTCCTAAGCTCATATAATCAGTCCACTTCCTCCATTGCACTCCAACAATTCCTACTTCCACTACAACCATCATCTCTTCCACATCCAAGATTCCACGAAGTGCATTGAAGACTAATAAAGTCTCCATCATCTACACTCTATTTCTTAGCAGTTATACACTCTTCCAAAATCCCATTGGAGAAATCAAAATGATTCAATATTGAAATGAATAGAAAAAATGTTTGATAAATGAAAAATATACAAGATATTATCATCTTTAACAACGAAAAACAGAAATATTAATTCTAAATTTAATAAGGTTACATTCAATTTTAGGAGATTAAATGATAAAGTTTATTAGAGAGGAAGAAAATGGGACTGGAGTAAATTTTAAAATTTCCAATGATGGAATTTAGTAAAGTTGATTTTTTGTATTTTTAAATACTAATTAGAGGTAATTTTACTCTCAAAAGCAATAAAATCTTTCTTCCTCATTTTTTTTTTGTCAAAATTGAAATGTGTAGTGGAATTTTCAAAAGCTCATTTTGTTGTTTTTTGTTTGGATAAATGTTATGAAGTGTTTTTTAAGTGCTAAACATATTTTTGTACAAAATCAGTTTTATCCTTTATTTTAAATGTACTTTAGAAACAAAACCAACGAATTCAAAGGTACCAATACTTTTTGTGTAAATTTCTTGAGATAAGTCATTTTCAACAATGTCATAAATTTGTTGGATATATTATCAGAAACTTCATTGTCACAAAATTATTGCAGAATGAAACAATATATGCTTCTTACATCTCCATGATTTCATTCTACAACTTAGTGGACTATGAGAAATATCAAAATATTCCTCAATTTGGTTTCTTTAGAAAGACTTTTGGATTGAATGATTCAGAGAGTTTCTAGCATCTGCTTCGTATATCTCCATGATTTCATTCTACATCTTTATGGTATGAGAAATGTCAAAATATTTCTCAATGTGATTTCATTGAAAAGACCTTTGGATTGAATAATTAAGAAAGTTTTCAAATTACACAATTTGAAAGTTAAAAAATTGGGTGTTTGAGATTGCACAATCCAAAATTATTTATTTCTAATGTTGTTTAACAATATAGATTGTGCAAACCTGAATATGAGTGTGGATTACACAATCTAAAAATATATTCCAAATTGTATAATCCAAAATTTGTTTTTTCACTTTCAAATTGACTAATCTAAAATTAATTTTTTCCACTCTCGAATTGACCAATTCAAATTATTTTTTTTATCAAAATTGTTGTGCAATCTAAAAGTTGTATTATTCAAAATTCATCATTCATATATGTGTGAAAAATAGGCAGAATACACATAAGTGAGGGTTAATTGTGTATTGAGATTTGTTAAATATTTTCGTAATATCAACGTTTGATAAAAACAATCATATGTAATTTTAACTTGACAAACACATTATCAAAAAGCTTTTGCAAGATCAAGATCATATTAAGGAAGACACTTTTTTAACTTGACTAACTACTGTTAAGATATTTTAGTAAATCTTAAAAAAAACTCTCATTTAGTTAGTTTACGATAATATGAAATTTAAATATATTAGAATGAAGAAAGATTTACGCCTGATGTTTTTGTACTAATTTGTTTGTAAACCAAGATTACATCTAATTCTTGATCAACTCTATCAAGTTTCACTACGCAAATTATCTTCACAAAGTACAAGGTAAGTATTCTTTGGACTCCACCCACTCCTGGTTAAAATTAAGTACTATTTGGGTTGTAGTCACTTCTAGTTAGAACTAAGTACTGTTTGGAACACAGACAAGGCTATAACTGATTATTATTTGGATCGTAGTCACTCCAGCCTATGATTGAATATTTTTTGTAACACATCTACTCCTAACTAAAACTAAGTATTGTTTAGAACACGACTACTCCTACCTAAGACTGGTTATTATTTAGAACATAGCTACTCCTAGTTAGGACTGAGTATTCTTTGAAATACTGTCACTCTTGGCTAAAACAACTACTTACACAAAAAGTGATATAAAATCACAAGTTTGCTTATTAAAAGAGGCGTTGTGTCTTACAACATATATAAGATGAAGTTCACTCTTCTAAATATTTAAAGAACACAAATAGTGTTCCATTGATGATCTAAGATTTGAAGCTTAATATTTCACTTTATACAGATTGTAAGTATGTTGATTCATAGATTCATCACCTTTCTTCTACGAAAGCATCTTCTATATATATAGATGTTTTTGAAAGAGTCGTTGAAAACATTGTAAAGATGCATTAAACGCTCTTTATGCAACATTAATTGCATGTTACTTCTTCAAGCAACAACCTGATACTTGGCATAACTTATCAAACCTAGATTAGATGGTTTTTATCCAAACAGGGGTAAAGGGCAAGAGCGTACAAGGTTGAGGGTCTATGCCTGACTAACATACAGTCCTTTTTCATAAGGATGGTTGGCGTGGAGCTGTATTAGCACATTTTTCAAGCAATCTTGGATGTAAACAAATCTTTGTATAATCCTCTCTTAAGGTCGATTATGTAAGTTTTAATACAACATATCTTATAATTTGTATCAAGCATAAGATTATCATATGTAGATATGTAAGGAAGATACTTTATGTTTGTTATTGTGAAACATTGTGTCTATTATTATAAAACGAAACATTGCATAAGTTATAATCTGATGCTAAGATAAAGTTTATCTTTATGTATTATGTTTTGTTGTGAAAGCACTTAATTAAAATTTTATGGAGTTTAATGAACTTTTCTCTAACAACATTATCATATGCAATGTCAAATTCTAGCATTTTATTCAAGGAAGATCATGATTTGATTTTGTGAAATTTAATTGGTGATAATTGATTATTGCATTGAAATTAAAGCTCGGTAACATTTTTGCATGTGAGTGAATAAACAAATGATCACCTTTTTATGCTTAGAAGAAAGTATAAATATTCACAAAATAAACTACTGTAATGAATCAATAAGTAAAAACAAACTTAAGGATTATATAACAAACTTAGATTGGTTAAGTCAAAAGTTAAAAAATTAATTCCAGATTAATAATCCGAAAGTTGAAAAAAAAACCAGATTGTTTAATCTAGGATGCATTTATGGATTGTTCAATTGCATTTCCAAATTTTACAATCCGGAAATACATTATGGATTAGACAGTTCAAATTGTTGAGTAGCATTGCAAAAAATAATAATTTTGAACATCCTATTTTTTTAACCTTTGAATTAGGCAATCAAGAACTTTTCAGATCACTCAATTTGAAATCCTTCGGACAACTACATGGAGAAATATTGTACTTTTCGTACGATACATAGATGTTGGAAAAGAACATAAAGATGGAGGAAGCAAATGCCAATGAAAAGTTTGTTAACTTCGACATCTATGATCTACTTATAATGAGCACAAGATACAACTACCACCCAATAATAGGAGAACATAAGAGCTATACACCCGCAATAACAGAATCGGAGAAAATGCATTGAAGCAAAAATGCTTTTTATTACTTGTACACTCTAATAGAGGATCAGAAACTTGGACTTTCTAGGTAATTTCATTGATACATCCCATCGGAGTATAAAGTTGTGCAAGGATCACTTGTAGAAAATATAATATTTGAGAAGAAGCATCTGTAATATCCTAATATGACATGATATATGGAATTTCTTTCCATCGTTATTCTAGTTTTGCCACAATGTGACAGCACTACTGATGGCATTTTCATGTGTTCTTCTTGAATCAAAGTAGTAAAAGTGATGCGGAAGCAATGGGTGAGTGAAACAAAGCCCTCCTAGGAGTTGTGTTGGCTTTGAAGGTGCATGATGAGTGTGATGTTTGAGTGGTTCGGCCAGCTCAAGGGAGAAAGGTGAAAGGATTGAAGTTTATAGCCTAGATTTCTAGGAGAAGTAAAGCTAGTGCACAAAAATGGCAGCATAACAATACTCAA
>Ga0123341_1000519_pt1 | contig 23767 bp, 12 predicted proteins | sample Turbeapinknodule_FD_89959 | JGI IMG/M metagenome (GOLD analysis project Ga0123341, IMG submission 89959) | Root nodule microbial communities of legume samples collected from Mexico - Turtle bean Mexico pink nodule | ecosystem: Host-associated > Plants > Roots > Nodule | place: Mexico: Nepantla...
AAACATATATATATATATATATATATATATATATATATATATATATGAATTGGAGTTCTAAATTATTTCGATTTGCTTAATCTGTGCTCATGAAGGGTGTGCAAAAGATAGATTGAAACAATACCTTCAATCATTTTAAAAAGAGATGACCACCATCCCTCGGGGGATATTTGACGCTGGTCTAAAGACTCCTCAATTTCTTTATCATGCTTCCTTTCCAAAACCCCCTGTAAAGTTATCAGGGCATCCTTTGTCTTCTTCAAAATACTATTATCGTCTTCCACTTCCAACCGCTGTAGGTCATTGTGGGATGAGGTGAGACTAACAGCGAGAGCAAATTGGGCTGCTGCAGCCCAGCGAGAAGAAGCCAGCCATTTTCTCTGTCCATCTAGATGCCTATTTCCTTGTCTTTCAGAGTTATCCCCACCAAGTGCTAAGCTGCGTAAATATTGCGCATTTGCAGCTCCTGTGCTTTGGACCATCTTAGAGAAAGAACTAGCTTCATTTGACAGCAGCTCCTCAGGGGTATCATATTCAAGAACCTTTAAACATAAAATTATAGCATCAATATAACACTTAATTAAAGCCATTATCAGATCAAAGATTGAGTCAAATTTAAGGGAGTCTGCATTCATAATGACAACTAGTTCAAAATATCAATTTTGCAGAAAAAAGCTTCCATTGACATTACTAGTTCACATTGGAGTAAGACTAGACTAGATACACAACATCATCCATCCATTTAGAAAATCAAAAGATGATTAACCATGGGTCTATCTAGAATCATGAAATAAATTTCTCCACAAACAAAAACTAACTAATGCATAAGCTTGCTTGTTTATAAAAGTTTTCTTATAATTTTCCCAAATTCTGAGTTTTAAGTTTATGTATTAGCAAAAATTAGTTCATAAAGAAATTTATGTCATTTTTTCTTCTCCGAAAATTGTTTTTAAGCGTAATTGTTTGTGTTTTAAAAGAAGTTTATTCAAACATGCCCCATATTTTCAATAAAAAAAATTCAGTAAACATGCACCATATTTTCAATAAAAAATTCAGTGAAGAGAGACATTTAAGGTAGTGACACTAGTATAACTCAACAGTGGCAAAGGATTTTAACCATAGTGTGAGTTATCCATCTCTATGGTTGGAATTTTGAGCGCATACCTTACCACCATCAAGCAAAAAGAAGTTTACAAACAAGCCCCGTATTTTCAATAAAAGATTCAGTAAACATGCACCATATTTTCAATAAAAAATTCAGTAAAGAGAGACATTTAAGGTTGTGACAGTAGTATAACTCAACAGTGAAAAGGATATTAGCCATAGTATGAGTTAGCCATCTCTATGGTTGGAATATTGAGCGCATACCTTACCACCATCAAGCAAGAGAATCCGATCACAATCAATAATAGTGTTAAGGCGATGAGCAATAATGAGCATTGTACAGGATTTGAATTCCTCTCGGATTGTTTTTTGTATGAGTGCATCTGTTCTAACATCAACTGCTGCAGTTGCTTCGTCAAGTACTAATATCTTTGATCTACGCAATAGAGCCCGGGAAAGACTCAACAGTTGCCTTTGTCCAACACTGAAGTTCTCTCCTGCCTCGGATACCTTGATACCACACATTTTCACTAATAAATACTGGTTCCAACAATATATATTTCTAAAACAAGAAATGGATAATCCACACTTCTAAAGCATATCCAGAATAGAGTAGGTACACAGTTTATCATTTTAGGATGCCAAATTAGGCTAAGGAAATGACATAACCCAAGCCCCAGGGATGAGAAGCATCAACTAAACAGGAGCCTCCAATCCCCTATCATTGGAATATTCGATAAACTGCTCATTGGAATAGAGGATGTACGGCTATGAGATCTCTGGCACATAATCTCATACTATGCACATCCCTATACACCACAAAGCAGCAAAAACAAGCACCAAGAGATGAGAGGTGATTGCCTGCTTTGCCACTTTTTTCTAAACCAAACACGACTCTTTAATTCCTCATAAGCCAAATTCTAAAAGTACGAAGTAATAGTCTAAGAATTTAATCCCAAAGGTGACGAGACAAAGTATATGGACATACCAGGAATATATAGCACCCATATTCTAAATTCAGCATTAACTCATTTATGCAATTACTCAATTAATTAATCAGCAGTTATGCATGTTTGACTACACTACCAAATCACTAAAGCCCTCACAAGTGATAAAGATATCACAAACCACACACAGTAAAAATATTTGCAACCAGCAAAAAGCAAAAGGCGGGTGAATTCAATAATAATCGAATTCAATTATATGGTGTATTCAAGCAGGACTTGTTTAAACATAGAATGTCAGCGAGAATGCTACCATTTTCAACAATACTCAGTAACACAACATCCACTACCAAAACACCTATTTGCATTTACCTCAGCATCCAACCCCAAAGAATTCCTACGTATCACATCCTTCAAATGTGCCCTCTCCAGAGCCTCCCAGAGGTCAGCATCATTGTGTTCATTAAAAGGATCAAGATTAAATCTCACAGTTCCTACAAAGTGTGAGCCGAGCTTAATGTTATTACAATGATATTATTTCGCTTTTATATTCTATGTTTGGTAAACAATTAAAATACAAAAATGAAATAATTCAAGTTGACAAAATATAGCTAGTCTATCTATCAGTTGTACAGATAGAAAACAAGGTTGAGCCTGCTCCAACCACTAAGCTCAGGCAATATTTCTAGACTAGATTTGGCCAGAGTTTTTTCAATGATGAGGTTAACTAGCTCACCAATAAATAAGCGTGGCAGAAGCAGTTTCCAGTCGTATCATATTTTTTAATTATCTTCACATAAATATATTTATACTTAGACTTAATCAAAATTGGACTTAATAAAAGTGATTATGATCTTATAAGCTACTTTTAATTAATTTCATTAAATTTGACAGTCAATTTATGAACAAGCTGTCATTTAACAAGAGTTTATTAATCAAGTGCTTAATTAAATATATACCAAAATATTCCTTTGTCTTTTACCAAATGGTCCCATAGGCAGTTTCCAGTGTACAAATGAAATTATCGAGAGCCCAGAAATCATTCCTGTATTCTTATTGGGTGTAAAAATCTTATCATCCATCAGTGTTCATCTCTCTATCAGTATCATAATTTAATTGAATTTTATTGAGTATTCTTATCAAAGTTTATTTTGGTCTAATAATTTAGTGAAGGGACCCCAGGGTATTGACTATTCTTAATTCGAATTCTAATAATTTAAAGTTAAGATGCATCGAACACCTCTTCAACATCATATATTAATTGCGCAACTTGACAAATAACTCCTGATTGAAAACATTTTGTTTGGTTATATTGGACAGATGAATCTGAAACATAGCCTTAGCATTGGTATCAAAGACTACAACATAATTTCAGAAAATTATTATATCACAAATACCTGAAAAGAGAACTGGAGCTTGTGGGATGATGCCCAGAACTTTACGCAAATCGGCAAGCCCAAATTTCGCAACATCACAATCATCAATCAATATTCTTCCTCGTTCCAATTCCACAATTCGAAACAAAGCATTAAGCATGCTGGATTTTCCTGCACCTGTCCTCCCAACAATGCCAACCTTATCACTTGGGAAAATGGTGAAAGACAAGCCATGCAACACAGGAGGAAGTTCAGGTCGGTAGCGAAGAACAACATCTTCAAATCTTATTGAGCCTGAAGAAGGCCAGCCAGGAGGAGGACGATTATCATCAATTATAGAGGGAGCCTCAGAGGGCAAATCTATGTAAGTGCCAATCCGTTCAACTGCATTCAAACTATTTTCGGCCAAACTTGCAAGCCTCAAGACACTGGTAAGCAAAGTAGTAATGTTCAGAGCATAGCTAAGTAACAACCCCATGGTGGATGCGAATACTTTCTGGTTTTCCGCTCTACCGTTCTGCATGACAGCAAAGGTTGCAGTAAGCCATATCATGAGGCCTCCCAAAGTTTCCAATCGGATTGCAAGCCATCGGTTTCCACTTATGTTCACCAATGTGAATCGAATGTTGTTGTCCATGGCTTTCCCATTTATATCGGCCATACGATCATATGCTTTGTAAGCACGAATTGTTGATAAGCCATTCAATGCTTCTCCAAACTGTGCATAAACAGGAGATCTGCTAATCGAGTCTAAGCGCTTCACTTCACGAGCAGTGCTCTAGAACATAGAAATTATAAGAGAAAAAGAATTTATTTCAAAATATGATTCAAATTGAGTAAAAGCAAGAATGTAGTGGTAATTATACCTGATAGTATAGATAAGCTACGTAAAACAACACCAACAATGGCAGTATTGCCCACAAGGACATTGTGCTGACAATGCCTATGAGGATGAAGGTTGAAAGAAGCTGGGACACTTGACCTAGAAACATATTCACAAATGGAGCTACATTACGATCAAGGTCACCTAGATCCTTTGCAAACCTGTTGATAACTCTTCCGAGTGGATTTGTTTGGAAAAACACCATCGGAGCCCGTAACATGGAGCTAAGCATGGCTTCGTGCAACCTTCTGGCAGCATAAAGACTTGATATGATTAACCAATAAGAGTTTGTTAAAGTCACCAAAACCTGAAATATGCAATTTGAAATTAATACGCTCCATAGATGCAGTTCAATCAAATTGAGGGTTAAAAAGAGATTTTATAAGAGAACAATACCTGACCAAATGATAGAGCTGCATATATCGTATTGTAGAAGGCAGGGTTGTAACCCTCTGTAGCACTTTGATCAGTCCAATGGCTTAACCATGTGCTACTTGATATCCGCAAGGTTTCCGTAGCGATATAGCATCCAAATAGTATCAGAACCACCCAAAGCCCTCCTAATGCATTCTTGTACCTAAAAAGAGCCCAAGACAATAAAGAGTAAACGAAAAGGGTGCAAGTGGAAAAAGAAAGGCATAAATATGCACTGTACTCCATATTCCTATGGATGTCGATCATCAGGGTTACAACTAATAATGGCATTTTCCATCCCACAAATTTGTGCAGGTGCAACAAATGGTTGCAAATCACTATCTTTCAGTTCATTTACATTCATTTAATCTTCTTACCTGTCTAGAACACCCAAGCTGACAACCCCTGTTTCCCGTTCTTCTTGTTTAATAAGGATAGATTTTCCTTCTTTTGGTTTACTTTCACTCTTTGCAAAACCATCAACTTCCCCATTGGCCACTGATTTTGAAGAGGCCTTCTGATCTGTAGTTTCAGTATCTACCATTTCTTCTTCATACTCCTCCATCTTTCCTGCATTTTCCATAAGCTTCTGGAACAGTGGCCCATGGTTAGAGAGTTCCTCAAAAGTTCCTTCCTCCTTCACCATACCTTCATGGACCAAAATGATTCTATCAACCTGTGAAAGGAAATGCAGCTGATTCGTAACAAGAACTCTGGTCTTCCCTCTCAATTCTCCCTTGATGCATTTATCAAAAACCTGAGATATTATAGCAGTGCAGATTAGACGGTTTTAAGATAGTACTAAGATTGTAAATCAAATTTCAAGTTTCAACGACATAAACTGAGATATTTCCATTTTAAGCAACAGTCAAAGAACTGAGAAAACTAAAGGCATGCTCTATTCAGTATCTCTAAGAACATGAGCATGATAATTTCACCAATAGAATTGACCCCATGGCATATGTGTCATGTCATGTAACACAGATAAATCGCAGATATTAGCAGGTACATGTTATACGAAAGAGAGAACAAAAGTATTGAACCAAACTAATGTAAATAGAAGGCATGCCTCATGGCATGATCTGTCAAAGAAAGAGGAAGTAGATGTTTTTTTATCAATAAAAAGGAGCCCCCGCCACTATAAAATCCTATAGACATAAAATACTATTAAGTCACAAATTTAATCATATAATACTATATTATAGATGAACTAAACAATTGCCAGATCATGTGTATGTACACTGTACAGCACTCCAGCAAACAATTTAATTAGGTGGTAATTGGTGTCAATATTAAACAGTCATGATTTATATAAGATGACCAAAAGACAATGCCATAGCATAAATTTACTTTTGAGACAGAACAGTCAACCAACAGAAATATCAGGAAGTCTCTTTATAGTGGTCAGTTGACATGAAGGTAACCTGTCTAGCAACATGAGCATCCAGAGCACTTAGGGGGTCATCAAAGATGTACACATCAGAATTGGAGTACACAGCTCTAGCCATGGAAACTCTCTGCTTTTGGCCACCGCTGATGTTAACCCCTCTTTCACCAATTTCAGTAAGATCACCACCCTAGTCATTGAGTATGTCAGTAAAAAGAAGGAAGCAAGCCAACCAACATAAATTCAAGAATTAAACTGAGCATTCAATGTATGCAGTTAAATGCTATTGCTCATATACACTCACAGGAAGTAACTCAAGGTCGTGTTGCAGTTCAGTCACATTTATTGCCCTTCGATATCTTGTTGTGTCAAAGACAGAACCAAACAAAACATTATCCCGTACCTGTATAAACAAAGTTTCAGATATCAAAAGCCCCACATTAAAAGACATGATAATAATCAAATGGTTAATAGAATAAACACACGTTACTTTATGGTTAATAGCAATACATTTGTAATGTAATAAATATGACAACTTGACAAGATCAAACAACAAACTGGATCAAACACGATTATATGAATTAATAAGAACCTATCACTTATATGGTAGATGCAAATTCATTAGAAAATCATCTTTTGAGGACTTCAACTTTTTCAATCCTGAAATCTACAAAAGCCACCAAATGCAATTCTGAGTAAGCTCTAGCAGAATTTTGTGAAGGACAAATATGCAGCCCTATTAAGTGTCTTAGGTGTTATTTCCCAGTTTTGGAGTTTCACCTCGACAATTAATATTGAGGTTAGTCAAATGGGTTACTTTGGTAAAACCGTAAAAGTCCAATTTTGACAAGGGAACAACACTAGAATCACCAAAAACACTGTACCTAAGTCTTGTCCCTTGTTGAAATTAGAACCTTTCAGCCCCAACACACGTAATTTCCAAAACTTCTATTACAAGTATAAATAATAGAGATTTTTAACTCACATCCTCAAAAACAGAAAGGGGTGATTGCCAAATTCACAGTGCAGGACTTCAAAACTACAGGAAATCATCAGAAAAGGACATACCAGAGTAGTAACATCTCTAGCATAATCTTAAAATTTGGGCTTTAGAACTAAACTCAACATAATAAAACTGGTTTATAAAACAAAACTGGTTTATAAAGTAAAGAATTTGATAGGAACTTGGGTATTATCAGGTGCCTAAGTCCCATATAGAGTAGTATGGGTTGCTCGGTGGAATATTTAAATGTTTGGTTCATCCTCTTTAATAGCTAACTTTTGAGGATAGGTTCACCAACTGCTTGGGTACTTATCACTATCCTCCAAGCTGTGGAAGCACTGCATTGCTCACATATCCCAACACACCCCTCATGCCTAAAGCTGGACTAGACATCTTGAGTGTGGATAAATATGGGTGGCCCAAGGAAAATAAGAGTGGCTCAATAGTATATTTATGAAATGTTAGTACCATCTTAAAATTGAACTTTGTGTAACTCCATTCAACAAAATTATCAGGATAAGACTGTCCAAGCCTTGTAAGGACTACCTTTCTTATATCTGGCCAATATGGGATTTCGGCGAATAGCACCTGGGAATGCCTCCTCCCAACCATGCATGCAGCTTAATTTTGAATAAGGCTAGTGTAGAGAGAGTTAAGTAACAAGTCCTTTAGATTAGTTGTAATGCATCCTAAGTAAAGATCAAGAATAATTTGTTAATTGATTTTTTAGTACAAACTTATTTTCTCTCTCAGAACCTTTCTATCTTCTTTCTCACAGTTGTAAGAGTTATGAACAAGTAAATAAAATATAATATTAACTTACAGTTGCATTAAAAATCCATGAAACTTGGGGTACATAAGCAACTGCTCCTCTCATAACAATAGATGAATCTCCAATTGGGGGAATTTCTCCAAGCATTGCAGACACTAATGATGTCTTCCCTTCTCCTGTACTGCCAACAACTGCAACTAGACAGCCAACAGGTATTTCCAGATTTATGTTTGACAATGTAGGGCTCTCTGCCTGAGGAAAGAAAATCAAACTATCAGCTGTTTTCTAGGAAATTCAGACCTTCACAATTCCTAAGGATATCAAATACAACAAAATTTGGTATCACCATCACACACTTCTGGAAAAAGAATATTTTAATACTACATCAACATGAGTTCATTTCAATTGATAAAAATGATAAAAAAATGTTTTCCAGCACGACGGTTTCAGTGAACAGATGTCCTTTCAGCAAGTACAGATATATGCACTTAATGATGAAATATAAGCGCATCAGAGTGTCAAAAGCATATGGACCTTTGCATCCCAAGAAAAGTATCCATTCTTGATTGAGATAGCTGGTAAAATTGGATCAAGAGGTGGATTTGGTAGAAGTATTCTCTCTTCTGCTAAGAGTAAATCTTCTAGTCGTTTCAGAGATACATTTGCATTAACCACCTTTAACACACAAAAAAGAAGAATTAGGCCAAAGTGAACTACAATGGTGCAGCATTAATTCCCACTTAACTCATTTAAGAAAACGACAGTAAAAGTAAGCAAATTTTTCATTTCCCTCTTTTTATCCATCATAAACTAAATAAGTTAGTCCATTCTGTCGATTATACAATAATAATATTTTGTTAGATAAAGAAGAGGAATGGAGAGTACAAAAACATAGGACAGCATCCGGCTGCAAAATTAAGTAAACAAAAAGGTGCAAATGAGAATAACCTGACCTGAGTTATAGTATTAGGAAGCATGAAGAGAGGAAATCGGAGCACAGAAAACAGAGAAAGTGATGTAAAAGCTCTAGCAGGTGTCAGATCACCTCCAAGCAAGGTGAAGACTCCAAATGTAATCACAGTTACAAAAACTGGAATGCTATTTAGTATAAATCCATTGCACTGCCAAAAACGAAGTCAATAAACACAAGAGTGGAGTCAACAATCAATACCAGGATAAAAACTACAAGTCAACAATCAACATCTATATTTTACGAAATTGCAACAGTAGAAAACTGTACATCAAGATATTTCTGCAGTAAAATCTTACAGTAAGATTTTACTTTATTTAAAAAGGGAAGTGGAAGGCAAAAATCATCCCTTTGGAAAAGTGGGCTGCTAAGTGGTTAAGTAAAAATCATTCTTTGTTCAGAAATCATCCATCTATCATTCATCACATGTTACATTTCTCTTACCTTCGCGTTGAAAGATTGATTCCATCAACTACACAATTGAGCAGGTAATCAAGTATTGTATTTTATTAAAATAGTTATCCAGAATGTTGTCTCTTATCCATTTATCAAACCTAATCATCGAGTGTACTACTATTTGTCTCACTAATAAAAATCATTAGTTGGACAGGAAGCAATCTATTATGGCAATGAATTAATCACGGTTCCTTCATTCAACTTTAGATAGAAACAATTGTAAGAGAAAGAAGTTATAGAGGCTATTACTTAATGGAAACCATATTTATGTAGCAGATATTTAGCAGTTTATATTAGTTACTTATACTACCAGCCCACAGAAGAGCAACCTGAGATTATTACAATTCTAACAGCCCAGCAGAATATAATTGGAACACTAATATCTTGAATTGCATGTCGTACCGCTCCAAGTAATGATGCTTTCCGAAACCATGATAATTCATCATTTCTGACCACCAGTACTTTAGACTGGAAACTACTCTCCCATGCATAATACCTAAGCCAAGTCCCCATAACCAACAACAAAACTGTTACAACTTGACATTTTATATATGAAAGAAAATATAACTAAATAATAGTTGCAAATAATGATAAATGGTAAAAGACATACTTTACAGTGTCCATGGCGGCTAAGATTTCATTCATAAGACCAATTCTTTTGTCTGTACGTTGTAATCCCTCCTTAGACAACTTCTGCATTCTACTGATGATAAATGTCTGATCCACAAACACATTACTAAAGTCAGAAAATAAAATTAATTTGTGTTTTGAGTAAGGTTCCATAATGATACACAAAGGCCAGACCATTGATATCAACCTACAAATACAATTGTTAATGTAGATTACTAACTTGCGAAAGATACTTATGGGTGTTTCCAAAAGTAGATTTGTATGAGCACCTCACTAACTTGATGAAATGAATCATAATTGTAAGAGATTCAGGACAATAAAAATAACTTATATATACAAGTTATAGTGAATTATAAGTTTATATAGAAGTTTGAAAAACCTCTATTTAGAAAAATTGGAGGTGAAGCAATAGATCAGCCAAATAGAGCGCATGCATGAATTGAGTGACATGAAATAGTAGAATAATCAAATAGGATAAGTTCAAAAGTGATCATTCAATTCCTTCCGTTTAACAATTTAATCTCATGACTTTTCAATTTCTTACATGGGAATTGGTGAAAGAGGAGTTGAAAAGAGAGAAAATAACCAATTGTAGTATTGTGTTATTTGTATCTATAATATGAGATTGTAACAATTCATTCATATATAGTAAGTTTTAAAATGATTCGAGATTCACCTTATGATAGAATCAATAACTAGCCGAACTATACAATTCAAAACATGAATTGCAAGATCTATAACTACATGAAACTCCAAGAAGGAATCAAATGATAAGTTTGGAAGAGGAAGGAAAGAAATATGCTGCAATGTGATACAGTAGTTTAATTTAATTACCCTTCCTGAGGGTATATTTATTTATACTGATAAATAAATTCTAGTGCTGTGAAAGTGTAGACAAAATAAGTAGGTGAACTCCTGTACCTGTAATGGAAACATAAGAACTAGCAGCAAGGCACCAAGAAGGGAAGCAACACCAAGTTCTTGGTAAAGAAGAACCAAAGCAACAGCAATTCGAAGTGGAGCTGACCATAAAGTGTGAAGTGACTGGCATATTTGCTGTCCAAGAGAAAAAATATAATTGTCGCTTCGTGTGAGAGAGATTGCAGAGGCAACATTACAACAAACATACTGCTAAGGAAGTTTATAGCATACAAGAATTTCAAGAATTTGTTTACAAGTAAGTTAGATTAGTATCTCTATGTTTCAGACTCCACAACCATTTAACTTCCCAGAATAATATAAAAGTTGTTTTGGGGTTGGTTAGTTGAAGTTTAGACATCAGAACTAGAGATAAAAGCATACCTGAAGAGCCTCACAGTCAGTAGTCATCAAGTTGGTTATTTTTCCAGTTGCAAATTGCTTTCGTGCTTCATGAGTAAGCCTTAGAGACTTGCGAAATACAGCAGCCACCTTCAAGGAAGAAAACAAGAGGAGAAAATAAATGGAATATCAAACTCAACATGTTAAATGCAACTACTTACTGATAAGGATGAATTTCAGTAGAAACATGCACTGTCTTACAATTTGGGTTTTAAATTTCAGTAGAAACATGCATTGCCTAATAACAACAAAACTTGCTTGTAAGGTACTGAAGCATTATGCATTTTATTTAAGTCGTTCAAGTCAGTGTAGAGAACTAAATCTCTACACTTGAAGTTGAAATTAAGTCAATCATGAAAGAGACTGCAACTAAAGTGGCTAGGGGTGTCCACAATTAAGGTGTGTTTCCAGCACATTGTCATTCCTAAGAGAAGATCGATTAGACCCAAAATATTTACATGGCTAGATTTTCAGAAAAAGCATAGAACAAATGTTCCAAAATCTTTGTGGAGCTGGCAATTTCGAAGCAGTTGACAGTGACCTCATTGGTTTGGATACAACAAAAACACCTTAATCCCCCTAGCACTCGGTAAGAATAGAAAGGTGAAAGGTACAGCAAATGCAGGGGAAGGATGGATCAAAAACAGAAAACTTTAAATACTTTTAGCATAAAAAGACTTTATTACAAATTTAATGATCTTTCAATATAAAATCATTGTTACCCATTAAACGGTTTAAACTTTTAGGTCAAGTAGTCCTTTGACAAACAAAGAAACAGGAAACAACGGTGTGAATAAATGTATGTAAAATAAAAAGGACTTACCAATGTTGATCTTAGCCTGAAACCAACACGCATAACATTCTGAAAATATTGAGCTTCACATAACACTCCAAGGACCTACCAAAGAGAAATTTAGATAGGCTCTTAATAAGTCAAAACATGAAAAAATATAAATTACTTGCTCATAATTCCATCATTTGGCCATCAAGATCAGATAAATTTACCACAAAATGTTGTTATTTTTTGTCAACACTTGTAAACATGCAGAAGCAATTTCTAAACATGTAGAAGAACAGTAGTAAAATCTTTGCAATCAGTGTAATGTAGCAAATTAAAAATACAAGCATCAGAACTGCTGGCTTTATGATGAATTTAATCAAACCAATTATCACCAATCAAGATTTTAAATAGATTTGAATAATACCACTCCAAGAAATATTGAGAAGGCGTAAACATAGCCGGTCCAGGACGGGTCACCATTTTGCATAGCCTACAGACAATTTGTAGGACAAGTCAAGTTAGATTATGACAACTGTTAAAAATAAAACTATAAAGATGTTTAGAGAATAATTTTGTACGTGCATGTGTAATAAATTTTGGGATGGTCTTCACATTAGGCCACTAAATGTGCATGATCAGTATTTAACCAAAGACAATTCAGGAATATAGCAACTAACCTGTAGTAGCTGATTCAATATAAGTGGGCCCAAAAATTGGGAAATATCATTGCCGATCTACATATTGTAAGCAAAAGAAAAAAATAAATCAGATATAAAGTTTTCAATTCAGCAGTTTAACCATGCAAAAGTACAGTTTCAAATATTCGAATGAAATTGTCTTCATATGTTTTACACTGAAGGTATAACACTAGATTGCCAGTAAACCAAGCCTGAATAACTACATAGCTATGCAACCCACTGATTGATATATGTTCATGAGCTCTAATACCGACTTAAATTGATAGCTGATATTACGGTACCTTCTCAGTGGATGCATAAATATTTTAAGCATCGTAATGTTCAGCTCAGCAGTAGATATATAACAAAACGAATTACCAGCTTAAAATCTTCTATGTATTCTTGTGCTAGACAGTTGATTATTTTATAACAAACAAATTATTAGCATTTATTGAGAAATCATATATAATGCTGAAAGGAGAAAACAGAGAAAACTATCCTAACGAAATCAGAAAAACTCACATACAACCAATATATCCTATCTAATTTAATCCATGAAATCTTAATCAACGACAAAATTTGAAGGTCACCTTGCAAAAGCCTCCCCACCAAAACCTACAGGAAGCAAAATGAATATAAATTAATGAAATGCATATAATTATAAACACTGATAAGGGGTAAAAACACATGCAGTTTAATACTGAACAAGTGCATTCCCTATCATAAACATATTTTACCACGTAAAAGTAGATTTACAGATTAACCCATGAAAATCAACTTCACTCATAGCACTAAGTACTATTGATGTAACATTTCTGCTCTGATTATGAACCAGTAGTAGATGGTGGTACTAACCCCATTCTAAAGCACCACAACAATATACAGGGTTACATAGCCCAAAATATACAAAGTTAAAAGGATGACTACATATAGCCCTCTATCCTCCTATTTGGTTTATCTGTTTCTTAAACTTTGAGAATTGATATCACCTACCATTTATTTTTACACTATTCCACTGCTAGAAACTTATACTCTGGACAAGCTGGTATTTTGGGTGAATTTTTTATATAAAAAAAGAATTTTACTAGGAAAGAGATAAGAAATACAAAGGGATGACAATAAGATATCCTTTGGCTAAAAGATACAGCAAAAGACAAGGTTATAAGTTAAGAGACTAGCTAAGGATATATTCATTTTCTTCGTATCCCTTCTAATGAAATCTCTTCATTGAAATTAGATAAAGGAGGAAATGCAAAGAGACGAGAAACAAATTGAGGCAAGTTCTATGAATCAAGGAAGTCCTAGACAATAAAAGCATGTATGATCTACACAAATTAACTGTAGGTGACTGATGAAGTTGGACATTGATAAAAGAGTGTCTGATCTGACAAAAAATTAGAGCTTGTAATATTCCTCCAGTAGAAACTAGTATAAATTAAGTTAATTGAGGTATAGGCTAGTAGGGGAAGCATTATGAATATTATAAACTGTCAAAAATAAAAGATGTGTCATGAATTAAGGAGGTATTGGCCCCAGATCAAGGGTGGTAATTCTGGATTTATTCTTGGTTATCGATTAGAGCTTTTTTTTTTATGATGAAAGGTTTCACTCCAGAAAGCATCATTATGAAGCTTCAACAATCATGTGCTTCTTTAGGAAAATGCAATAAAAAGAAAAAAAATACAAAATATTACATCCAACCATGGGAGGGGGGCCAACACCAAACTCAGTAGCAATTGATTAGAGCTTGATTGATGAATGAACAACTGACAAACATTATCCTAATATTTATCTAGCATCTACTATACATTGAGATATCAGATATAGGCTACTCATCAATTAACACACATTGTTCTTCCACCTCTTGTTTTTCTGTGTTGTCTCCATAACATTTATGTAATATAGTTTTCCAACAGGGTAAGAAAGGGAACATACGAAAAGGGCATTGGGATCTATTATTCATCATTTATCCATACCTTCCTCCAAGGCTGGCATTTAATGCTCTTAAAAGCCAGGGTTTTGGCTTCCGAGATTCCTCAGCCCAACATTTCTGGAACCTGCAGAGTCAAGAGGTACTATAAAGCAAAATGAAAAGGTAATAACTTAAGTAGAAAGATAACCTTTGAAGAGAAAAGAGTATACTTATTGATTAGTGTATCAGTTCGTTCCCATGTATCTAATTTCCATATATCTTTCTCATTCAGTGGTCTTTCATATCCTAGTTTCATGAGGGGATTCAGCCAAGAAAATATCATTCCTGCCAATGGAAGAAGTAATAAAAAACAAGTTACTTAAGAGAGTATATTTTAAAGGACACTGGTCCAGTGGAGTGCATGTTAATCATATCAAAAACATCTAATACTACCAGCAGAAAACATGAAAAAAATAATAGCTTATTCAACCCAGAGTGTGCTGCTCCAAATCCAATAATTATTAAAGCATTTTCCAATAAGTATCCACAATATTTTTAACTGTTCGAAAATGTTATACAAAATGTGTGAAACATACTCGACAATATGTTGGCACTCCTCTCAGGACATATCATATCTCCTCCCGGGAGTTCATCATATGCAACTTCAACAATCATGTCACTCCCAATGGGGGTATAACCTGGATAAGGATCCAAAGTAGGAAGATACACAAGCAAAAGTATTCCAAACAAAACCTGGACCCAAAAAGATAAAATAGTTACTTTTTATGAAAAGAAAAAATCATTAGGGTTCTAAGCAAGGAGAAATAGAAGTAGGGGAGGATAAGAATATGTCCAATGAAGGGAGAAGGGGAAAAACAAGGAGGGAGAGGTTCAGTGATGTTGCAAAAATGTTCTCAATCAAACTGTAAATGCAAAATAGCAACACATTGAAGCATACTTGAGAATTACAATAAAGAAAATTCATAAAGACAACCTTAAATAATGCAAGTTTAGCACTACTACAAAATGCAATAAAAAATTAAAGCTCACTGGAACCAAATTTTTCCATCAGGTATACAGAATCAGATCCAAAGTAGAAAGGCTACTCTCTTGATGCAATGGAGGCACATTGTCAAATCAAAATGATTACATATAAAAGGATCCAGCATGATAATCATAAAGTGTAATTCAAAAGAGATTGGGGACAGGCTAGTTCAAGTTGCACAACACATAATTTACTAGTACAAGCACACGCATACAGGACCTCGCTGTATCAAGTTATTTCTTGTTATCCCCGTTCATATACTACTACATACGGACTCTGTAAGTCAACTACATTACAAGTAACTAGCAACAAGACATATTACAACAGTGAAACCACATACTTCCAAAAAGGTTAGCTCCAAAGTCTGAAACACTAATGAAAGTGACAGCTAATTTTTAAACAAACAACATTCATTTTGAAAGCTTTACCAGGGCCACAAGTCATTAGTAACCTCAAGCAAGAGCCATAAAACAGACAAGCAAACAAGATATAAAGTATCAAACATCCAGCTGCAATTAGTTTAAAAATAAAAACACAATCACTGATCACAAGACAATAAACTGAAGAGCACAGGATACCTGAGCAACCACCTCACTGATGTACAGATACAGGACAGAGCTGCAAAGGAAACCAAATGTCAGCTTGTTTAGCATTTTTTTTATAATGAGAGTGGGACAGTCTAAAATAATACACTACACATGCAAACAAAGAGTATGCAATTACATGGACCTAAAATAAACCAATCCATAGATTTTGTCTCCCTTGCAATGCTGGGGGGTTTGGAAGTAAAGAGAGAAGTGACTAAAGCTTTATTCTACAAGACATTCCCTTCATTAATGTTTAAAAAGGTATAAGAGTATACTACTCACATTTTTCCTCCCCTCCCCTAAAACCAAACAAGGGAACACACCACTCCCCTCCTTTATTGATCAAATTGTTTATTTTAACATTTCAGCCTTTCTAACATATTGTCTTGCTCCATTTTTGTACGCACTCTGGATTTATCTTTATAGTAAAATTTACATTTACTGGAAAAATACAGATTTGATGAAATCTCAATAGTCAATGCATGCCGTGTCATTATTAACCAACAAACCTGCTATAGAACTCCTTCAAAGAAATGATGAGATTGAACATTACAGCATCCCCTACAAGAGCATAAATCACACTAAATCTGACAAACCATCGCAATTCTCGGATATAGACTTTAGTTTCAACCCCAATCAAAATAAGCATAGAGCACCATGCGAGAGCCACAATGATCAGTGAAACCATCTGTCAATAAATTATATTACAGCTTTAACGAACAGAATATAAATCTTCAAAAAAAGTTTAAACCAGAAGAAATAGAAGGTACTGCACGTAAAAAATGATCATTCAAAGCAGTTGAACAAGTCAAAACCTATATATTTCGATTTTATTATGCAAATTAAATAAGGTAGAGAATATATATAAACCTATGTGCAGCAATCAGAATCATATCTCACCTCAAATGGAGCAAGTTGAGTCTGGCCATCTAAATTTAGAACTGATACTCCCATGATCAATCTGTATAATGGCTCTGCCACACAATATAAAGCTAACAATCCCAGGAGATAATTGTAAATGTTGGACCTTAAACGGAACCTCTTCACCTTGAAATCCTTGTAAATCAACCAAATGCGGTATATGCACAGGCCTAGAAGTATCAAATAAGAAATGGAGATGACTACAGAATCAACCGCACAAGGAGTGTAAGCACCAAAGCTATACTCCACTGCTTTAGTCCATACTCCATTTGCAACTGGCCGACAATACCAATCCAATGGCTCAAAAGCCATTTTTATCGACTGATTTATAGGATAAGTTTAAGCAAAACACATCACAAAATCGTCTTCCTTCACTCTTCAAATGATGAACCTAAATCCAAAAAAAAACAGAATTAACTGCGTCTGCACACCAACCTCAAGTGAGTCAATAATTGAACATCCAAACTGTCATTATCTCCTAGTGCAATTTACAAAATTTATTTCTAATTTCTACTTCAATCTTCTATGAGAATCTAAACTCGCCAAGGAAACTGAAATAAAAATAAGAACAAAACTTATATGCAATCTTACAAGTGTGTTTACTATTGTTTTCCAGCCAGAATATAGGTTTCGCCTATTACCAAAACAAACTTACAATTCTAATTCGAAAACAACACTAAAACACTCCCAAAAGCTTAACAAAGTTTTATCCACAACCCCGTGCATACATACACCCTCCACCTCTACACTTGCAATGCATTATATTATATTTTAACAATAGAATCTTAATCAATTCCTTTCTTTAAAGCTTTCACTTTATTTTATTACTCAGAATCTACACTCTACACATAGTCTAATAATCTCTAGTGCGAATTCTTGAACTGAACAGGATGATCAAGATAACTAAATCAGAGCGTGAAATACAAAATTATTAAATAAACTAAATAGAAGATAAAGATGAACACATGGATTTGAGAAAAAAATTCCGCATCGCGAATCAAGAATGAATAAAGCTTGAGAAAAAAGAAGAAGAAGAAGAAGAACGCAGTACCGGTGAGAAGTATGAACAGAAAATAAGGGGAAAAGTTGGAAACAGAAAAAGGTTTAAAAGTTGGGAGAAGAAAACAATAACATGAGAAGATAAGGTGGAGAAACAGAGAATGGGAATCTAACCAACTTCAGTGAGGTGTGGCCCTAAACAAAGTGAAGACTGAAAGGAAAAACCAAGATTCGACTCTCCCTGTGCGGTGATATTAAATAAGTAGAGAAAAAGTTTTTAAAAAATATATGTGTGCGAAAAGAGAGAACTCAAATCAAATGTTGATTTCTTGCGAGACTCGGCCCGAATCAATGGTTGGTGGTGAGTGCTGTTGACCATATGGGATATGTCGCTATCTTAATATACATTAATAAATCAATCACATGTCCACTATCACATGCGTAAGAGCTTACGCATCTTCTCGCTTCAGTTCCGCTTTGGCCTTCGATCAATTATTATATTTGCTCCTTTATTCATAATTCATATCGTTCTTTTTCAGATAATGTGCACTGTTACTCTCTTTATTTCTTTAGTATTATTATTTATTTATTATTCCAAAAATCAATAGAGTATTTGAGATAAAATCTGACAGTTTAATTTTTAGTTATGTAAATATTGAGTGTACTGAACTTAATATAGCATGAAATAAAATTTATTAATTGAGTTAAAAAATCGAAGAGACTATTTTTTTTGTTTGAAGTTGAGTTTTAATTGATGAAGTGGAATAAGATTGTGTATTCATGTAATGTCAAACAGGTGCATATATGAATTGGAATTATGTTGTCTTGGTTGGGAATTTTCAAGCTTATTAGAATATATTAAATTGAAAGTTTTAAGATGGGTTATGAAATTTCAAAGTTATTAGGTTGTTGAATTTGTAGTAGTTATAGTGAGTAAGTCTAATTTAGCATATTTCAAGTTAAATACATCTTTTAAGCTTTATCATGACAATAAAAAATACAAATAGGTATGACCACTAAAGTAATTAAAACGTTGCAAATTATTCTTTAGGAATTTATATATCTAATAAAAACCTATACATTTGTTTTAGTTACTCATAAACAATAAGATTTTTTTTTAAAAAAAAGATATTAATTTTATTGGTAAATGTCGAGGATAATAATTAAGAAACATGAAATGCACAAAATTATTTTTAATATATTCACATTTTTGTTAAAGAATATTCTTAATTATGTAACTACTAGTCTACTACCAGTAGGGTAACTTTGCAAGATATTATTATAATACTAATTAGCAAGATCCTGTCATAAGAATGAATTTAATGTCCATAATTTGATAAATAAAAACTATAAACAAAAAACTCCAGAAAGAATACATATTTATCAAGTATCTCTCATTAAATTAAATTTAGGTTAGGTTTATTTTAATTTAATGACGATATTAACAAAACCAAAACATATTTGGAAAAACAGGATATTCTTTAAGATACCACTCCAAAACTTGCGACTTTTTATATTAGATACATTCGTGTGGCGGATAAGATTCTGCTTTCAGATATGATGGTATTTTATTATTTGTTTCTAAAATTAAACAATAAATACTTCATATACATATATATTGTTGCATATTAATTAAATTAAAGAAATAAATGTTTAAAAATTTGGGTAAGATGTAGAACCGTACTGAAGTCAAAAATTTATACTTTTACAATACTTACTCAACTTAATTTTATATTTATTAGTTTTTTTGGTTTATTTTGTTTTAGTTCAATAAGAAAATAACCTTACATTTCAGTAGTTTAGTTTTTTGGTTGAACTTTGAAGCCAATAGAGTACATAACTTGGAAATAGTTAATCTTACCCTATAAATTAAAATATACTATAACGAAATACATAACTATTTTCTATAATTAATTAAAAACATATATACTTGTATAAATAAACAGTGTTCAATGAATTGGAACATCCATCATATTTAAATTAAATTTATATTTATACAATATTTTAAAAATAATAAATAATTGTATAGTTTAGAATAAATAATTTTGAAATAATAAATTTTAAATTTTTAAACTATGTTTAAAAATATAAATTATAATTTTAAACTATTTGATTATTTATCTCTAAATTTTGTAATTTTTTAAAACTTTCATCTCTAAACTTCTCTCATCTTCTTTTGTTAACTTTTTTACACTGTTTCTCATATTTTTAACACCTCTAGTCACATGTTGGATTAATTGAATGTTACTTCCATTGATTTACTTTTTTATTGCAATTTTGGTTAATTAGGTGGTGTTTCCTTAAGTGTGTGAATGATTATATACAGTCCTAATCATATTCTCTTATATTAGAGTTATAGTTTTATGATATATAAGCAAATATTAGATAAATGGAGTTATTACAATAAATATTGATATTAGTCTTAAAAAAACTCACATAAACATTAAATGATAATTAAAACGAGCTTAGTGTCCGTTTTAGTCTTTATATTTGTTTTGTAATTTAGTTGTTGAAATTAAATCTTTCATGGTTGATTATTTTAAGTTAATTGGAGAATTCCATTACTGATTCTTATGTTTTTGTCTATTTCCAAAGTAGTTTACTTTTTCTGTAATGGTTTTGATTTTCCACATTAGTAGGTATTTTATTGTTTTGAATGGAATTTTTTTTCATTTGTATATTTTAATAATTCTGTGATTCTTTTCTAGGCCATCGATACATTTGTGACATCATGAAATGTGGTTCTCATAGACTGCTTTATTTCCCAGAATGTTTACCAAGTCAGGCAACGAGGGCAATGTTTGAAATGTTTTTGCATTTAACAGTTAGAAGTTAGAACAGGTAAGAAAAACTTGTTTTCAGTTTCTTTTAATTAAAAGTAAAATTTATTTTCATCGTTTACTCTCTTTTTTCGTAAAGCTTAAACTTTACCTAAAACAGCAGGTTTTTTAATACTGGGTGGGTGTAGTTTTAACGAAGGTAAAAGCCTCTGGTATAAAGCTACAGCAGCAGCATTGATGATGTTTTTCGAAGGTAGCATCGATGATCATTGAAAATGAAAAAATCATAAATGTTAGCATTGTCAAATTTTCAACTAACCTAGTTGGCACGTGGTCAGAAATTCTAACCATATATGCTCTGAAACCTCAACCTGTTACATTTTACCTAGTATGCAGACCGGTTCCACCTACTCATGAATGCAGTCAAATTTTCAATAATTATTTAATGCAGAATCTAAGAAAATAATAACTATAGGTTATTTTTATCAACTTATTTATATTATTGTTGTCTTTTAGTTTAATAATATATTTTATTCATTGATTATTATTTTCTAATTATGTATTTTGTTGAAATGTATGTTTATAGTCAACTAGATCAGAGATTGATTACATTATATGTATAAATTAAATATATTTTTTCCTTAAATAAATTATTCAAAATACGTGAGCGTAGGATACATCAACTATATTTTTAATTTTAAAATATTTAATCAATATGATAAATATACATTAATACGCTAATGTATCATGCAGATAAATTTAAATAATCGCTTCGTAAATATCTGAACATCATTTTAATTATACTAAAACTTCTTTTACTACGTTAACACATTAGGATTATATAATGTGCTAACTAGTTTGTTTTTTATTTGTCATTATTATATTTGGACTAGTAGAAGCCTAATCTTCCTTTTTTTTTCTTTTTTTATAACCTATGAGTGATGAACAAGACATCTTATTAAATTTATATTTATGTGTGATAACAGTTAATATACAAATAAAATTTACATGAGCATATTATATTATTATATACCAAAATCGTATATTTACTTTTAAATATTTAAATTTATTAAACAAAATATCAGAGAATTAAAAAAAAATCACACATATGCCTTAAAACCTACACTATCATATCTTCACGTGCAACATACAATTATCGCAAATTTTTAAAAAAAAACAACAATAACAAGAAAATATAATAAACTAGTGGTTCTTTTAAACTCTTAATAAAAAACTAGATTCTGAATTATTCAGTACATGAATCATCGCACTTCATTCATTCCAATTGTATACTAAGCAGGCAATATCATTCACGTCATAAATCCATTGACATCCACACATAGACATTTACTCTACTTTCGAAAGGCCCATATATTGAAATTAACACTCAAAGACATGCACATGTCATATTACTATTACATAATCGTCTAAATATCAAATCACCTTATATGACAAAATAAATTCATATGATCAATTATTTCAAACCTCATACTCAATCATATGAATCTCATTTGACTCGCATCACATATAATATTAATTTATGTGATTTCATGATACATAGAGTTAAGATCTTCCCTCCATATAATACTCACAAATCAATACACAGTTATAACAATTTCAACACAGTATTTTTTTTTCTAAAAATATTATGTTTCGGTCACAATCCACATAATTCATATTTCATCTAATTCATCACATATCATTCAATCACAAAAATGTGTGTACAGTTAAAATTGTTAGAAAATATCAACAATACTCATATAACAAACAAATTTCGCAAATCAATTGAATAAATTGTTTTAAACACTTATGTTATATAAATTAAATCAAATATAAACCTTTGAATGTTGTAATTATTTATAATTTACAAAATATTTTTTTAAAAGATTTAGTTTAGTTTCATGACCTATAGAAAAAAACATAAAAAATTAGATAAACAAAATAGCAAATGTTGTCAAAATTATATGAGTAACGCATGAAAATTAGCTGAGCGAACATTGAGGGAAAAAAAAACACAAAAAAAAATCTCAAATTTGTCGAGTGCATGAAATTTGATTGAACAGGCCGAAAGCACCATAAGAAGTGCGTGAAAAATTCACTCAACAAAATTAATGATTAAATATCTCATAACTTTGCATTTAAAATCACTTCATGGATAGGAAAAGACACTTAGTGAATCTGGGACCATGAACATTCTAAATTTGCATGTCAAATCCGTTAAACCTAGTGAAGTTTTGTCGAACAAATTTGAAACTAAAAGCAAACATACCTCCTTTAAAAAAAAACTAATTTATCAAATAAAAACCACAAGTTAACTTCGTAATTCATAAATTAGGTTGATCATTTTCATTAACAGCGAAAGAGAATACTAGCTTCGTCTGAAAAATTAGTCTAAAAAGAGATTTCCAAAATCAAAATGAGATTTGGAAGGTGAAAAAAAAGAAAGAGAAAGAAGAGAAAATGAGAGAGGAAGGGAGTGAAGTTTTTTTTGTTTTTAGCGGGCTGCTGGGCTTTTATAAAAAAGAAAAAAATTAGGCAGTTACAGGTTATTTTGCTTATTTATTTTCATTGAGTTTCTAAAAGATAAAATTATTTTCTTAGATGTTATTCTTGTTGTTGTCATATATATACTATTTTCGTTCTCTCGCTACTGATCACCTTCTTTCATTATTATTGCTTCCTTGTCTGTAGTAGATAACAAAAGTTTGAACTATTTCAATAACGTATTTTGATTGTAAAATTTGGAAAATTTTCTATAAAAATAATGACTTTTTGACAGTGATTTCCAAACTCCATTTTTTTATTG
>Ga0123341_1000521_pt1 | contig 23708 bp, 19 predicted proteins | sample Turbeapinknodule_FD_89959 | JGI IMG/M metagenome (GOLD analysis project Ga0123341, IMG submission 89959) | Root nodule microbial communities of legume samples collected from Mexico - Turtle bean Mexico pink nodule | ecosystem: Host-associated > Plants > Roots > Nodule | place: Mexico: Nepantla...
AGCAAAAACCTTGGTTGCTAATTAGATACTAATTTAAAAATTATTTAACAATAATAGAAACTAATTTAGAAACCAAATTTCTTTTTAGTTTCTAAAATGATCTCTAATTTAGTTACTATTGCAACTAATTATTTTAATTTTTATAAATTAGTTTCTATTTTATAATTTTCTTGTAGTGTTTACAACACATTTAATTAGTTTTCGTGTTCATCTTTAAATAATGTGTTCTAGTTCATCATCTCAGAAGAGAAAGACATAATAGAGAAGAGAAGATCTTTGCATAATGGCTTTGAAGATGATCAAGCAAAACATTCTTCTGGGAATGATATGCATTATTTTCGTTTTGGCTTCAGGTGCTTCAGGTAACAAAATTTACAATAGCCATTGAATAAAAAAGTCCCAAAATTGATTTAGAATACTAATTCCATTGTGTGTTCTTAAATTCCCAATTATTCATTGCTACTTTTTCTGATAATTAGGAAGTTCCTCACCATTCTGACTCTATTTTATTTTTTGCCAAATTGTTCATGTTAGTTTTCATATTTATAAACATATTAATATTTTAAAAATTAAATATATTTTTAGTCGTTATACTGGATTTTTGTTTCTAGTCCAAATTTTAAATCTCTTCTATACTTATCAATTTTTTTTTCATAACAAACTAATTTTCAGCATGATCTACATTATAATATTACAATATTTATGTTAACGGTAAGTTAACATAAAATATTTTAACATTTTAATTTACATTGAAAATCTGTTTGTAACGTAAAAAAATTAACCATGACTCATTTCAATAATTTTCTTATTACAAGTATACATGAGATCTAAAATTTGGAATATGAATAAAAACCATTTTTGTGTTATTGGAGATCTCACATCGACTAAAGATGAAGACAATTCATTGTATAGAAGTGGGTACAAACCACATCCCATGAACCGGTTTTATGAGATTGAGTTAGACTTAAAAATAAATGAATCAGTTCAGCAGTTTTGCAATCTCGTATAATTACGTTTAATCATACATTAAACATTTTTTTTTTATGGTAGGAGAAGCAACAAGTGGTGGCCGTACTTGGTTATATTGCTTAAACCCTGGTGAGGGAAATTGTCCAGACAATGCTACTTGTAACCAACATTGCTTAAGCCTTCGCTACCATGGCGGTGGTGAGTGTACCCAACGAAACCAATGTTGCTGCAAAGTGTAGGAATTTGTTGCTTTTGTTTTTCTTTAATAAGAGAAATATAATAAAATTGTTTTAAATAATTAATGTGTATAACTCAACACTAAAATATAATTACTACATTATATAGCATGTGTTGCACTAATTTGTTATATTTACAATCATTTAAAGAAAAGCATAAAACCGCAGAGAAGATTAAATTTTAATAATTTCAAATTTTTAAAACATGAACATAAAGAAGAAATTAGAATTTATAAAAGCAAAACAATAGATATGGATATAATTCAGAAAATTGTAATTTAGGAATTCTGTGGCAAATATTTTTTCGACCAATGCTGTACAAATGTAAAATCAGATAAAAAATACTATGAAAATATTGAAAAAATGTATCGTCGTTTTTCAAAAATATAAGAAAACATAAATAAAAAAATATGCAAAAATATACAAGGATGCGGGAACAGTTTATACAGCTTAAAAATAATAATAATGAATATTATAATAATATCTTATTTATTGAATATAAGTATTTTTTTTAATTCCTTTCAAATGTACAAGAGTTTGCAACTGGATTATTGGATTGTCAGATTCTGATATTATAATAGAAAATTCTAATAATTTCATATGTGAAATTGTCCCTTGGTCAATTAAATCTCAAATATTCTTTCATCAATCAAAGCGTAAAATAAAATGTGAATTTGTACTATTATCAAAACTTAATTATTTAATCCAAATATTGTCACTTTAAGAAAGAAACAATCATGATCACAACTTAATTATCAAAGTGAAAATAGAGGTGAGACACTATGTATGCTAAAATAGTACAAATAAGAGTTTTTTCATTTTTGAAAGGATAAGATATATAACATTGAATACACTAATTTAGAGTCTCCTATTATAGGACGAGTGTATTTTTTAGTATTCTCATTTATATTTCTAAAGGAAAAGTTCATCCTCATTTTTATATTTAAATTTAATGGATACCAATTTGTTTATCTCATTTACATCTTATTGGATAATGAGTATATCCTTACTCTGTTTATACTCACTCTTATATTTGACTCCTTATTATTTCAAATACAAATTAAATAATTTTATAAAAAAAATAAACAACAAAAGAAATATGTTAATATCAAGAATTCAATTTCAAAAGAAACATACATTCTAAGGGTTTATGAGAGTGAAGACCTGAAATTGAGAGTCAAATATTTTAACGTGAAAATAAATAAATAAAAATATTAAAAAAGAATAAAAATAATCAATGTATATCTAAAAACTATTTGATTTAATGAAATTGAGGTTTATGTTTTCTGAAATACAATACATAATTAGAAGGAAACCATACAGAGAAAAAAATGTTTAATCAAGGTTGTGATAAGAGGGAAAGTACCTTAAAGATCTAAGTGAATATTGAACAAGCAGAACAACATTAGAGAGAGAAAATTAAATTATGTGTGGCAAAAGAAGGTAATAAGGGTTTTCCTAATGAAACGAAACTAAGGATAAGAGAGAAAAATTAAGAAAACTTTTTAGGTTACCTAACAAACTATGAGTGTTTTAGTAATTTAAAATGAGGAGGGTGACTATAAGGAAGAGGATGAGTACGGGGATGGAGACATGTCACATATGTACATACTCATCCCATCCTCGTATCCAACTTAAAAAATCAAGGGACTTACTCATACTCATACTTATATAATCGATTAGTGCGATGATTCCTTGTTAAAGTCGATACTAGTTCGGACAATACCTACTAGGACGAGTCAATTTTCCACCCCTACCTATATTTCCTGGCTAGAACATTTTCTGAAGAAAATGCTTCAAGATTTATGTTAAGCTCAAGTATTGGGTCGTTTCGGGTTGAAACCGATATTGTTGTCAACTCTACCTTCTCGAAGAACCAGTTTGTCAAGACTAGCAAAATGGTACACCCTTCTTTTATATTTATGATACTCAATTCATAAAACTTGATTTCGCCTTTCTTTAGACCCCTTTGAGAAGGAGGTTCTATGATGAAATTCTCCTTGGCTCTAATGCTTATAATCGTGAGGAGAAGTGAACTGAATGGATATTGTAGAAAGTGAATTGAGGTGAAGTATGGTTCATCGAAATTTTAGTGAGAGGTTTAGCCAAATCTTTAAGGTTCAAGAACCCTTGAAAGGATTCTAGGCTAGTTTTAAGAAGAATAGATAACTTGGAGGGAGCTAAGAACAAGTAGAAATTGAATACCAATTTTGGCAACAACTTAACACTTTATTCAAAGCTGAAATTTCATGTACATGGGTGAGGAAGCTTGTAGCCTAAGCTTCAAAATACCCTAACCTTAAGCTAACATTAGGTGGAAATTGAAGCACATGGTATGGAAGAGAAGCATGCACCACAAGCTAGGGTAAATACCCTAACTTGGTGTGCAAGGAACTCATAACCTTACCTTGGTGTCCAAGTTAGGAATTCTAATGACGGGAAGGAATATTTTCTCTCTTAGGATCAGGTTTAAAGACCTATACTGGTTTGACCCAAATACAAGGGCCCAAAATAAATTCTACACTAGTTTTGCCCTAAATACAAAGCCAAAAATAAAATAAAATCTTATACTACTTTGTACATTTATTTATAAGACTTGGGATAAGAACTCTTTATTTAATGTTGAGTTATATCTCTTTAGTGTAGCTCTTTTCTCGAGTCTTCTTATTTCAGGCTACTGGTGATTGGTATAATTGCATCATTCTAACTATACAACTTCCTCATAAAACTTGGGGTACTAGAAAATCAAGTTTCCTTTTGTTATATTAATTCCTGAAATTTCGGTAACACAACTTCCTTCTTTTTGTCCATTAACTTCATTTAAACCACTATGCGGGTAATCTTACAAGTGATCTAACACATAAAACTCAACCATCAAATCGATTAGTTGGGCGATAATGAACTTCTTTGTGAAGAATTCTCAAGTCTTATGGAGAATTGTTTGAAATGAGCATGAGAAAATTAAGATTCTTCTCCGGACTTCAAGTAAAATAGGAAGATATTCTGGTTTACATACATTAGACAAAGTACGTAAAAGAATGGATAAAAATGTTTAATTTGGATGAAGCAAAAGCAATTAGAACTTTAATGCACCCAACAACATCTCTAGGTTTGGAAAAAGAATCAAATCCCGTGGAAAAAACATAATAAAAACATGTGATTTGGTCATTGCTCTATCTTATAGCCTTTAGACTTGACATTATGTACAATGTTTGCCTATGTGCTCGATTTTAATCAAATCCAAAGGAAGTTGGTCTATCTTTTGTTAAATGTATCTTTAGATATTTAAAAGGCACTACTAACCTTGGTCTATGCTATAGGGACAAAGAAAGTATTAAATTGCAGAGATATTGTGATGTAGACTTTGTTGGAAACAAGGTGGAGAGGAAGAACATAAGTGAGGTTGCCACTTCATAAGAGGTAACCTGATCTCATGGATGAGTAAGAAACAAGGAATATGTAAGCTTTCTTGCCTCTACTCTTGTATGCTTTTCTACTCAATGATTTATCTTTGTTTTGATTGTTTGAACAATCTACTTTTGTGTGTCTTGGCTTGCCACAACCAAAACAAGTATAGTTAACAAAACTAGATTCATTTTGATTAGAAGAATACCCACTGTTGCAGAAAATGTGAAAAAAGAGGTTATTTTAGAATTAACATGGGGGCTCTTGGACCGCTGTGTTTAAACATAGTTTATTATCTTGAGGCATAAACGACGAGTTAATGTTATACATAAACGGCAGTATTATCATAACTGTCGTTTTCGATCCTTTCGCACTGCCAAATAAAATACATGCAAGAGGTATAAAATGACGGTTATGGTCATAACTGCCGTTTATTATGGAATTTGTTTTAGTTTATTCTGTTTTATACGTTTTTCGATCTAAATTAACCTGTTCAATTAAATCCAATCAGCCAGATACATAAATTTAGATAATTAAATTACATATATTGATAAAATTGTATTACAAACACTAATACATATTGCTATCTATCTATCTATCTATCTTGATCCTATACTATTGATTAACTATTCTAGAGTTATAGAAATTAATGAAATATGTGACCTAAGCATTTCTCACATAATTTATGGCGGGTAAAGGCAGTGGGGTCTCATCCGTAAAGAACTGAATTACAAATAAGATTCACATTAATTAGTGTTAAGATATATTTATGTTAAAGAATTATAAAGGATAATTTAAATATTATTACATGCTCTCAATCTTTTTCAATGCCTAGTCTTACAATGATAACCATTCATTGCATAACGTAATAACCACACTCATAGCCTCCCGATTATCTAGTGCAATAAGGATAGTGTTTTAACTGTACTACACAGGTTAGACCATCTAGTCCATATTAAACTGTTTAACCTATGTTAGACACTCTAACCTGTTAAATTTGAGACTTTAATACTGAATTATTCATTAATTGCTTATTGATTACTTTTTCTTAACTTTACTTACTCCTTTCTTTGGTGAATTAGATTTTAAAATGTGATGACTAACCATTTTCAATGAATGTAGGATTGACAAAATGAAACAATAGAGTACCATTTAGTTAAGGATGAGGTGAAAACCAGGTTCATTGTAATTATATTATGTGACAAATGAAAATTTTTTCCCTACTAGAAAACTTATAAACTTATGTTGTATTCTCTGGTGATTTTTCATTTTCTGATTGTAATAATGTCTATCTTTATCTTTAGATAATGATAGACAATGTAGTAGCTGAAAGAGTATAAAACATTTCATATCATTGCTCCTCCTTTTCTCATGTTCTTTATTCAGCTAATACAATAAAGTTAGGCCTCTTTTAAGAGAGTCTAATCTATGCAATACATTTATTTGGTTTGGTTAGATAGTCTCATCATAGTTAGTTAGACCGTCTGCATTGGAAGCTTTGAAAATAAGAATATGGTATAATTTATATTAATAAATAGAAGAGATACCAATTTTTTTAGTGGTGTTGGACACAATTCTTTAATATTTTTCTTTATTATTGTAATGTTTTGACAATGTCTGATATTTTCTATAAAATTTATTATTTTATTTAAAAATTACGTAGACAGGTGTTGTGTTTCGTCAGTACAAATAATAATAAGAGAATTACTTATTAACATCGTAATAAAAAATTATTGAAATCTTGTTGAAAATTATAAAAGATAAGATTCTTTAATTGTGTTTTACTATCCAAAGTGATAAAACAAATTTTTATTTTGTTTTATGAAAGCGAAGACATGAGAAAAGAGAGAGAATGAGGCATGAAATCCGTTGACCGTTTCTTTGCCTCCAAAATTCCATAACGGTATTCAACCTTATTTCTTCCCTTCTTTTTCTCTCTTTCACTTCCTCTGCCCCCAAACACCAAAACGAAACCACAAGCAAAATACAAGGTTCAATCCAAGAGCAACCACATTCATCCCCCAACCCCTGTTTTCGCGCCAATGCACCGCCATGGAACGCCGGAAAACGCTCACGATGAACTGGGACGGCCTCGGCGATGTTGACGACGACGATGCCTTCTTCGAGTCATACAACCGCCTCTCCACCGCCGTGCCCCAAGACCTCGCTTCCTCCTCCGACGATGACGACGGCGAATTCGACGACCCCCGCCTCTCCTTTGCCTCCGCCGTCTCCTCCTCTCTCTCGCGACAAAGAAGCATATCTTCCACGATGGATGCGGCTCCGGATTATGGCGTATGGATGGCGGCCCCCGTCTCAATCAACGAGCGGCGCAAGCGTCTGCTCCACGGAATGGGCCTAGACGACGACAAAGAGTTCTCGAAAGCAACGCCGGTGGAACTCGGTCACTCAGTTTCAAAGCACACAAACCCCGTTCCCTCCGAAAAACCAACACTCACGTCTACTTCCGCTACTCCCGTTACCGATAAACATTCAACGTCGCCGGCTACCGTTTCAACGCCGCCGGCTACCGTTTCAACAGACAAGGTGTCGTCGGAGAATTCCTCTCTTCAGTTAGTTATCGTTCGTTCGCGTTCCGAGGGAGACATAGAGTTGTTCTCGATCGAGAGGTCAAGAAGAGAAGACTTCATCGGAAAGGGTTCAAAGCAGCGGTTGACGAGAACCGTGTCAGAGACGGCTTTCCAGCGCCCGCGTTGGGGAACGAGAGACAGAGCGGTTGTGAGGGATTCCGACGAATCAGCGGAGTCGAAGCCGAAAAGCACGAAACTCGAGGATTCGGGAGTGCGAGCGTTTTTCCTGATAAAGAACTTGGACACGGGGACGGAGTTTATAGTGAACGAGTGCACCGAAAGCGGTGCGTGGAACAGGTTGAGTGATTTGCAGACGGGGAAGCAGTTATCGATGGAGGAGTTTGAAAAGACGGTGGGAAAATCGCGCGTGGTTAACGAGCTTATGCGACGCGGGGCGAGGAACGAGAGTTTGTCGCGGAAGCTGACGTCGAGTTCGTACATTTCGAGGAGTTTGAGGATGAGCAAGAGAAGAGGCGCCGCATTTTTGAAGAACATAAAGGGCGTGGCGAGTGGGTTCATTGGGGAGAGAGAAAGAGAGGCCGTGGCGGCGCAAGCAGCAGCCACCAATGCGGCGGCGGAGAAGAGTCAATGGGTGCGAGTGCGGCAGAGCGGGAAATCGCACAAGGAGGTGTCGGCGTTACATCTGTGTCAGGAGATCCAGGGGCACGAGGGCTCCGTTTGGACGATCAGGTTCAGTTTGGATGGGAGGTTTCTGGCGAGTGCAGGTGAGGACAAGGTGATCAACGTGTGGGAAGTGCAGGAGTGTGAGGTTATGTCCTTGAGACCCGACGAGGGAAGTCTCACTCCGATTCACCCCTCCTTGCTTCCCTCCAACGACCTTTCGCCTTTGTCTCCTGCTGCTGAAAAGAAGAAGAAGACCAAGTTCGGAAGCAAAAGAGGCCCCGCCATTCCTGAATATGTTCATGTTCCTGAAACTGTCTTCTCACTTTCCGACAAACTCTTCTGCACTTTCGAAGGACATTCCGATGATGTTTTGGATTTGTCATGGTCTAAATCTCAGGTACGCCTTTCCCATACAATAATGTTTTAATAGTGGTATGACAATTGCATGGAAGAAGATAAAAGTTTTGATGATGGGTTATGATTTTGAACTGCAGCTACTTCTGTCATCTTCAATGGATAAAACGGTGAAATTATGGGACTTGGAGAGTAGAACATGCTTGAACACGTTTACCCATAACGACTATGGTGAGAGTGAGCATATATATGAGTTAGTTTGAGTTAATGAGTTAGATTTTGTTGTTGCTTGATGAGGAATTGGATATTGCAGTAACCTCCATACAGTTCAATCCTATCGAAGATGGTATTTTCATAAGTGGTTCGCTGGACGCTAAGGTGAGAATCTGGAGCATCCCTGAACGGCAGGTTGTGGATTGGATTGATATCCATGAAATGGTTACTGCAGTCTCCTTCACACCTGATGGTCAGGTATATCGTCTTCTTCTTACCATTTCTTACTGCCATATATCCTAATGCTTTGGGTGATTGATCTTTAACTAGTTACATAAGCAAACTTTTAAATATAAAAGATTAGTTATGGATATGGAAAAGAGGAGAAAGAATTCATAAAGCTCATTGCTTAAACAATGTGTAAAGGGCCACTTTCTTCTATAATTATTCTCCATTTATCATCATTGGTGTTCTCAATATGGACTACAGAAGTGCTCAAACTGCATAAATAGGTTGTTGGAGAAATGTAAGTATTAACAACAAATTAACAAAAAATTACTGAAATAATAATAAAAGGTTAGGTACTAATTAGGTAAAATAAATATTATTTATTTATAATTTTTTTAATCAACGATGAAGAATAATATAGATGGGATTACTATGGATACTTGAATCCATGAACAAAATGCCTAGTTCTTAAGCACAATCCGCATATATTCAACATACTATAATACAAAAAATAAGACAACAACATAACCTATATGTCAAGGATATAAGGCATTACATGTCCAAAAAATATGTTAGCAATTTTAGTAATAATTGTGATGAAAGAGACACCCATTTATGAAAACAACATACAACTTTATATAATTCCTTACTTACAATCTTTCAGAATTCTTTAAAAAAACTGAAATTAAATTCATCTAGTCCAAGACATTTGTTATTATCAGAGCCCCACACTGCTTGTTTCATTTCTTCCATGGAGATTGTCTTTACCAATGCCTCATTATCCTCACTACTTATGACTGGAAAGGAAACATTATCTAATAACAATTGGACTCTCTTGAACTCGTGAATCTTTTCTTGTAAAATCTTGGAACTTCCTTCCTCCTTTACCCTTGATGGTTCCTCACACCACTCATTCCTTATAAGCACCACATTACAATCTTTATGAAAAAATTGTGTATTCAAATCCCCTTCTTTCTTCCAGCCATTTGATTCTTGATTTCTGCCTATTAAGCCTTTCAATTTTTAGGAAAAGATTTTTCACATCAGCAATTAGAGATTTCCTTCTTTTTCTTTAATCCTCCTTTAGACCACCTTGTTCATCTTTTATATCTAATCTACTGATGGATTGTTCAATATGATTTTCCCAGCCATTTTTAACACAATCTTTAGAGCATATAGTTTACAATGTTCTTGATTTAGCCTCCCATTTATTTTATACCAAGTGTATCTCCTACCTATCATAGGTATATTAAATAATTTCATATTTTCAATGAACTCATTAAACTCCTTCATTTCCTTTTCATATGAACCAAGGGTTGACATCCTATTATCTCGTCTTGTTTTCTCACAGTCTTGTTTTCTCACAACATTAAAGTCACTCACCAAACATACACCACGATGTAATATTACTTTATTTTTTAATTCTTAACTGATCCTTCCACATAATTTTTTTTTAACTTTGATTACATACAGAATACACATTTACCACAATGACTAAACATTATTCCTTGAACATAAACAAAACCATTTCCTAAAAGTGTTCTAATTTAAAAGCACTATCATCCCAAATTGTAAGAATTCCCACTACACTGTTTTCGGTATTTTTATGTATATGTAAAAAATAAAGAATAGTTATTTTAAATTTTAAGGACAAAAATAAAATAAACTTATTTTACAGCAACTAAATCTAGTCTCCACTTATAAGTAATTAAAGCAATCATTACAAATATTGCAAGAAACAAAACATAAATTATAGAAAACAAGATGAAAACTAAACTCTTTTGGTGCATATTTAAACCTAGATAACATGATAAACCAAATGCAAATACTAATTATGCATTGATTTGATCCTTGTTCATATTTCCCTCATATTATTTCAGGGTGCTCTTGTTGGTACCCACAAGGGTGGTTGTCGTACATATAGCACAAAAGGTATCAACTACATGACTAGTCTATTCTTGATACTTTTATTTCTATTGAAACTATCTTGGAATCTAAATAGAAATTTACCAAATTATCTAAATCATTTAAACTGAACATAATTAAGTTGTTAATTCCCATTTCCTTATGGTAAACCAGATTGCAAACTATCTCAAACAGGAACAATTGAGATTCGACACAAGAAGAAAAACCAACTAAGAAAGGTCACTGGTTTTCAGGTAATTCTCATTTTCATGTGCCACAAGCCAGATTGAGTTTGCTATCTATGTTCGGATTCAGCCATGGTGCAGTGCTAACATTTCACGGATGTGCTAATAAATGTTATATATTCACATTTTTGAACTATAATATTCTGCATCATTACCAGAGTCCAAAAGAAAGAAAATTTCGAAAGACATTTACTGGCTTTTTTGTCTTCACAGTTTGCTCCGGGAAAACCATTACAAATTCTTGTAACTTCAGCAGATTCCAGGATAAGAATATTGGACGGTTCAGAAGTAGTTCAAAAGTACAGAGGTGCTGCAAAACATTATCTGAAGTTACCTTTTCAAGTTTTAAAATATGATCAATTCTTGCATGAGAACTATTTCCTTCCACAGCCCTAGCAAAATGAACCGGTTGATCTAAAATATTGGTGTTGTTGAACATGAACAGGTTTTCGAAATGCAAACAGTCAAATTGCAGCTTCGTTTAGTCCAGATGGAAGATATATTATTAGTGCAAGTGAAGATTCTCAAATATATATATGGAAGCATGAAGAGCATAGAAGTGCAGGCAGTGGAAAAGGTAAAAATGTGCTAGTTACTCGTTCTCACGAGCACTTCCATTGCAAAGATGTTTCAGTAGCAATACCATGGAATAGTACCATCAAAGGTGATCCCCCGCTAGTGCAAATGCATTCCAAAAAGCATTCAAAACGTTTTCAGGCTGGTTTTAATGGTGTAGAAGAAACAGCATCTCCATCTGCTAAGAAAAATCTTCCACCCCTTCCTAAGAAAAGTAATAGCCTTACCTCAGAAGGAGCTTCAAATTCTCCTAGGGAAGACCCAGCAGGAACTTCTCATGCAGAATCTGGACTTGGTGATTCATTTGCAAACAGCATTAAGAGAATGCTGCCTCAGTCTCCATTGAAAGTTAACTGCCTCACCACAGAGGAAGATGAGCTTGAAACATTTTCATGCACAGATTCAGGATTTAGTGATTCTTTTAACTCAACCACATCCTCAGCAAGGTGTGATTCACCTTCTTCAACTGCATCATTTTCCTCCTCTTATTCATTATCGGACGCTAGCCATGCTTCCTCCTCAGTTCTTCATTCAGCATGGGGTTTGGTAATTGTGACAGCTGGGTTTGGAGGTGAAATCAGATGCTATCAAAATTTTGGGTTGCCTAGAAGGATAGGTAGACAACCATGGTATGGTAACGCTTAGAACATTTTCTTATTTCTCTTTTTCAACACAACTCCTATTTTACAGCAAGCATTAGTCCCAACATAAAATGGGTATCCAACACCATTCAAATGTAGGTTACAAATTTATGTAAATCTTAAATATTCTCCAAACTCTTGTATTTAGTGACAATTTTGATACATGTATTACAACATACAAATTTAGTGACAAAACCGTTATAGATTCATACAAAAAAAAAATAAAAATGCACATATAACCCTCAAATATGATTAGATGAGAGACGAAGAATGGAAACCGATGAATAATATGCTCTCTTAAAGAGTTATTTTTGTGTGTTTAAATTTTGTTTGAATGTATTACAAAAGTAAAAAGGAAAACTAATTTAACGTGCATATTAATATTTTCTTCCTCCTAGATTTAAATTTAATATTGCATTTTTGCACCAACAAATTTGGTTTACTTCATTAGTGCAAAATAATATGTAAAAATACTTAAAAAATGAGAAACATTCAATTTTTTTTATCAGCAATGAAAAAATGAATTAATGGAAAACTTAACGGGTGTCTCAACTCTTATAAAGAGAAGTTACTAGTTCGCTTAAAGTGGCAATTAAGCAAAATTTTACATAGCATATTACACTAATTTAATAAGAAAAAATTTGTATGACCCATAGCTGACATCTATGTTGCACCTCCTATTCCATTTGTAAATCCTAAACATTCATAATATTAAACAATTTTTTACTTTAGGTCAGGCTCACATGTCAATAGGTAAAAAAATGTTGCCTAAAGTAGGTATACGTTTCTTTTTATTGTTTCTTAAGTAGTAAGGTTTATTTCTCTTTGACTTACTTTAGGCAACATTTTTTAAATTGTAGATAATTAAGACCACATTTATTAAGTGTTGTCTTTAATATATCATATAATGTTAGTTATTTTAATGGTCAATTTCACCTGATTCCATTGATCTCAACACGGTCCAACCTAAACACATTCCAAAACCTGAAAAACCTCATTCCAATACTTGAAAAGCCTTGTTCCAAAACTTATATGATTCCCAAATCAACTCCTTCGAAACCAAAAGCCCAAGAATTCGAAAAATCCTAGAAGAAAAAGCTCAACCAAGTCAGAATCTCATTTGTTTGCTCAAACCCACCGATACTCGTGGTTTTAGGATACTCGTGGTTCTAGTGATACTCGTGGTTCGTCTACTATTTGTTCTTCCAATCAAATCATCATTGTGATGGAAGCAAAATGATGTGAAGAGACAAAGTTTACACTACCATTTAGGTCAATAAATGCATAATTGTCTACTAAGCATAAAGTAAAATAGCAAAATAGATTTTATATTGGTTCATTCCAAGTCCTAGTCTACGTCAAGTTCATAACTGTGAAGTATTGAAAGTTCCTTTCAAGTACCTGGGGTTGCCTATTGGGGGGTGTCATAATAGGGAAGCGTTTTGGAATGGAGTGGTGGCTAGAATCAAATCCAAATTGGGAAGGTGGAAAGGTAGGAATTTGTCTATGGTTGGAAGGACTAGTCTCATCAAGTCAGTTTTTTCCGCTATTCCATTGTTTTACATGTCAATGTTTATGTTGCCTGCTATTGTGATAAAATAGATCGTGAGTATTCAAAGAAAATTTCTTTGGGGGTGGGGTTCTGAAGGGAGGAAGATCGCTTAGGTTTCTTGGGAAAAGGTCTGTGAGTCTCGGGAAAGTGATGGGCTTGGAGTAGTTAATATCAAGGATTTCAACTTGGCTTTGCTGGGTAAATGGGTGTGGCGGTTGGGGTCTAATGAGGTAGTTTTGTGGAAGGAGGTTGTAGAGTGCAAATATGGAGGGTGGAGAAATTTGAAGAAGGATAGGTGTATCTATAATGCTTCCCTTTGGCGGAAAGATTTGAAGTTGATCTAGAAATTGGAGAAATGGGGTAGTAATTTCAGAGACTGCTTAAAGTGGGAAGTTGGTAATGGGAAGTTTATCAAGTTCTGGGAGGACCGGTGGGTAGGCGTTGAATCTTTCAAGTTTAAGTTCCCAAGGCTTTTTTCTTTGAGCGTTGAGAAAGATGCTTCGTTGAATCGTTGTGGGTTTTGGACAAACGGTGTTTGCGAGTGGTCTTTGGAGTGAAGAAGAAGTTTTTTTTATTGGGAGAAGGTGCATGTTAGACAACTTCTCGAGGTAGTGCATGTCTCGTACCCTGTTCTGGAGAAAGTTGATAGGTGGGTTTGGAAAGTTGATAAACTTCAACAGTTCTCAGTTAATTCGGCTTATGGGATTCTAAGAGGTGTGAATTATGGGGACTGGAAAAGGATGTTTAAATTGTTTTAGAGGATTAAGGCTTTGCCTTCAGCTCAGGTTACTACTTGGAGCGTTTTGGAAAATAAGCTCGCTACCAAGGCTAATCTACTCAGACGCAAGATTGCAGTCGAAAGTGTTTGTTGCTGCTTTTATGGGGTAAGTGAGGAGGAGCTAAATCATATGTTTTTTTACTACAGATTAATTTGGCTGGTGTGGAATCTTTGTCATGCGTGGTTAGGTATTTCGTCGGTTCACTACAAATAAACGTGTATATGGTGGCGGTTATAATACGGCGGTTATTAAAAACCGCCACTATTATCTGTATAATACGACAGTTTTATAACCGCCATAATTATCCTTCGAAATATGACATTTAGAACTGCCATAATTATCTTTCTAAATTATTTCTCTCCCGCGTTTCGTTCCCTCCATGTAATTCCTAAATAATTCCAAAAATTTATTCTCTAAAACCTTTCAAATTCTCTCTTATCTTTGAAACCCTTTCTTCTTCTCTCTACCACAAATCGTCTTCTCCCTGCCGCTCTTCTTCTTCTCTCTGCCACAAATCGTCTTCTCCCTGTCGCTCTTCTTCTTCTCTACCACATCCACCATCTTCTCTATGCAACTCATTGTCCCACTCACCATTTTCTCTCTACTACTCACCATCTTCTCCTCGCCACTCTCCGCCTTCTCTCTACCACATTCACCATCTTCTCTTCGCAACTCATTGTCTCACTCACCATTTTCTCTCTGCCACATCCACCATCTTCTCTCTGCAACTCACCGCCCACTCACCATTTTAGTCCCAAGAAAGCCCAATAGTGGCCCAAACATTGAAGTATTCCTCTCTCTTCAAAAACCTAATTTCGTCAATGTTGTCCCCAAAACCCTAAAACCTCCAAACGTTGTCTTGGCAACCCTCTGTGGTTGCATTCTCTAATCACTAAACAATGAGACCCCCAAAGGCGGTGGGTGCGGTGGAGGTTTCAAGGGTGGCCGCGACGGTGGCGATTTCAAGGGTGGCTGCGACGATGGTAGTCGTGGTAGAGGTGGATTTGGTCGTGGCGGTGGAGGATGCGCGATTTTTGCGACGAAAGGCCACCTTCAAAAGTCGTAGGTTGTTTTTCTTCCATGAACTTAAGAAATGTTTCAATTTCTTTGTTTTCTGTTAGGTATTTAATGAACAGTGTCTGAAGCCTAAAAAGTATCCTGCTTTGTTAATTTTGTTGCTGGCGTTTAATGGTGTTTGGTGTATGCAGAGGTTGCAACGTTTATGCATGCATGTGAGGGAGATGTAGTGACGAAGCTTACGAACGATTGGAACGAAGCTTATTCCCTTTTCAATGCTCCTATCTATCTCAAAAACATGACTCAGATTGGGAAAAATGATGAAATATTCGGCCTCATCAATGAATCAGTGGGTTTCTTTCTTTTTCTTTTTTAACTTATTGATTGCTTTTATTTTGGAACGGAGTAGTGATGTTATGGTGGTTTCTTAGTGAACTTGCACTACTTCTCGATTAAAATGATAAAAGGGATTGTTGCTACCTCTTATTCAGCTGGTGACAAGTTTTACATTGATCTAATTTTGTCCCGAATTCAGTGGAAATTCTTACGTGGAATTGTAGGAAAAAACTATTTCAGGAGAATTTTTAAAAAATTTTCGCGCAAACCACCGAAACCTGTAAAATTTCGCCCAACTTTCTGAAATTTTTATTTTGCGTTCGTATTGCACTGAAAAAAATTCACAAAAGTACTTTCATATGTTGTTTGCACCAAGGTAAGGAGGCATGTCTATAAACGAATCACAAAGAGAAGAAACGAGGAAAAAAAGCAAGGACGTTTTGTTTTCGGAAAACTAGTTTTGTTCACTCTCGGTCTGGGACTTACTACGCCCTACTCCTTGGGTGTTCTGGTCTGAAATCTTTACCAGATGTTCGTCACTGTGTCTCTTGAGTTTTGGCTGAGATTTGAGTCCCAGATTCGTCTCACATGACTGACAATAAGCTTTTTATTTATCACTGCCATAAGGAAGGTTCGTTCGTGTGTGAAACTGTTTGATTTTTTTCGTGGATGAATGCTCATTCATTTGACCTGAAATTTGTCGCATTTTGTCCCGAATTCAGTGGATATTCTTCCGTGGAATTTCAGGAAAAAACTATTTCGGGAGAATTTTTCAGAAATTTTCGCGCAAACCAAGGCTATCCACTACCGAAACTTGTCAAATTTCACCCTACTTTCTTCAATTTTTATTCTGCATCAGTATTGCGCTGAAAAAATTCACACAAGTACTTTCATATGTTGTTTGCACCTAGGTAAGGAGGCACTTCCATAAACGAATCACAAAAAGAAGAGACAGGGAAGAAAAGCCAGGACATTTTGTTTTCGGAAAACCAGTTTTGTTCACTCTCGGTCTGGGACTTTCTACGCCTTACTCCTTGGGTGTTTTAGTCTAAAATCCTTACCAGATGTTCGTCATTGTTTCTATTGAGTTTTGGCTGATATTTGAGCCTCAGATTCGTCCCACAAGTTTGGCAATAAGCTTTTTATTGGTAATTGTCAGGGCTTAAAGGAAGGTTTGTTCGTGTGTGAAACTGTTTTCTTTTTTTCGTGGGTGAATACTCATTCGTTTGACCTGAAATTTGTCACGTTTTGTCCCGAATTCAGTGGAGATTCTTACGTGGAATTTGAGGAAAAAACTATTTCGGGGGAATTTTTCAGAAATTTTCGCACAAACCAAGGCTATCAACTACCAAAACCTGTGAAATTTCACCATACTTTTTTTAATTTTTATTATACGTCCGTATTGCGCTAAAAAAAATCACACATGTACTTTCATATGGTATTTTCACCCAGGTAAGGAGACACGTCCATAAACGAATCACAAAAGGAAAATACGGGGAAGAAAAGCCAGGACATTTTGTTTTCGGAAAACCACTTTTGTTCACTATCGGTCTCGACTTAGTACGCCTTACTCCATGGGTGTTTTGGTCTGAAATCTTTACAAGACGTTCAACACTGTGCTGTTGAGTTTTGACTGAGATTTGAGCCCCAGATTCGTCCCACAAGATTGGTAATAAGCTTTTTATTGATCACTACCAAGGCTGAAAGGAAGGGTCGTTCGTCTGTGAAACTGTTTGATTTTTTTCGTGGATGAATACTCAACCGTTTGACCTGAAATTTGTCGCGTTATGTCCTGAATTCAATGGAGATTCTTACGTGGAATTTAAGGTAAAAATTATTTAGGGAGATTTTTTCACAAATTTAGCGCAAACCAAGGATATCCACTACCGAAACCTGTGAAATTTCACCCTACTTTCTGCAATTGTTATTCTGCGTCCGTATTGCGCTGGAAAAATTCACAAGTACTTTCATATTTTGTTTGCACCTAGGTAACGAGGCACGTTCATAAACGAATCAAAAAAAGAAGATGCGGGGAAGAAAAGTTAAGACGTTTTGTTTTCGGAAAACTAGTTTTGTTCACTCTCGGTTTGCGACTTACTACGCCTTACTCCTTGAGTGTTTTGGTCTGAAATCTTTACTAGACGTTCGTCACTGTGTCCATTGATTTTTGGCTGAGATTTGAGCCCCAGATTCGTCCTACAAGATTGGTAATAAGCTTTTTATTGATCACTCCCAGGGCTGAAAGGAAGCTTCGTTCGTGTGTGAAGTTGTTTGATTTTTTCGTGGGTAAATAATCATCCGTTTGACCTGAAATTTGTCACGTTTTTTCCCGAATTCAGTGGAGATTCTTACGTTGAATTTCAGGAAAAAAGAATTTCGGGAGAATTTTTCAGAAATTTTCGCGCAAACCAAGGTTATCCAGTAGCGAAACCTGTGAAATTTCGCCCTATTTTCTGCAATTTTTATTCTGCGTCCGTATTGCGCTGAAAAATTCACACAAGTACTTTCATATGTTGTTTTCACCCAGGTAAAGAAGCACGTCCATAAACAAATCACAAAAGGAAAATACTGGAAGAAAAGCTAGGACATTTTGTTTTCGAAAAACCACCTTTGTTCACTCTCGGTCTCGGACTTACTACGCCTTACTCCTTGGGTGTTTTGGTCTGAAATCTTTACAAGACGTTCGTCACTGTGTCTATTGAGTTTTGGCTGAGATTTGAACCCCAGATTCGTCCCACAAGATTGGTAATAAGTTTTTTATTGATCACACTGCCAGGACTGAAAAGAATGTTCGTTCGTGTGTGAAACTCTTTGATTTGTTTCGTGGGTTAATACTCATCTGTTGGACCTGAATATCTTCGCGTTATGTCCCAAATTCAGTGGAGATTCCTACGTGGGATTTCAGGCAAAAACTATTTTGGGAGATTTTTTCACAAATTTTCGCACAAACGAAGGCACTGAAAGCGGTGAAATTTCGCCCTACTTTCTGCAATTTCTATTCTGCGTACGTATTGCGCTGAAAAAATTCACACAAATACTTTCATATGTTTTTTGCACCCAGTTAAGGAGACATGTCCATAAACGAATCACAAAAAGAAGATATAGGGAAGAAAAGTCAGGACGTTTTGTTTTCAAAAAACAACTTTGTTCACTATCGGTCTGGGACTTACTACACCTTACTCCTTTGGTGTTTTTGTCGGAAATCTTTACCAGATGTTCGTCACTGTGTCTATTGAGTTTTCGCTAAGATTTGAGCCCCAAATTCGTCCCACAAGATTGGCAATAAGATTTTTTTTATCACCGCTAGAGCTGAAAGGAATGTTCGTTCGTGTGTGAAACTGTTTGAATTTTTTCGTGGGTGAAAACTCATTCGTTGAACCTGAAATTTTTCGCGTTATGTCCTAAATTCAGTGGAAATTTTTACATAGAATTTCAGGAAAAAAATATTTTGGTAGAATGTTTCAGAAATTTTCGCGCAAACCAAGGATATCCCAATACCGAAACTTGTGAAATTTTGCCATACTTTCTGCAATTTTTATTCTGCGTCTGTATTGCGTTGAAAAAATTCACACAAGTATTTTCATATGTTGTTTGCACCCAGGTAAGGAGGCACGTCCATAAACGAAGCACAAAAAGAAGATACGGGGAAGAAAAGACAAAACGTTTTGTTTTCGGAAAACTAGTTTTGTTCACTCTCGGTCTGAGACTTACTACGTCTTACACCTTGTGTGTTTTGGTCTTAAATCTTTACCAAACGTTCGTCACTGTGTCTATTGAGTTTTGGTTGAGATTTGAGCCTCATATTCTTCCCACAAGATTGACAATAAGCTTTTTATTGATAATTGCCATGACTGAAAGGAAGGTTCGTTCGTGTGAGAAATTGTTAGCTTTTTTTCGTGTCTGAATACTCATCTGTTTTACCTGAAATTCGTCGCGTTATGTCCCGAATTCAGTGGAGATTCTTACGTTGAATTTCAGGAAAAAAATATTTCGGTAGAACTTTTCAGAAATTTTTGCGCAAACCATGGCTATCCCACTACCGAAACTTGTGAAATTTTGACCTACTTTCTGCAATTTTTACTCTGCATCCGTATTGCGCTGAAAAATTCACACAATTACTTTCATATATTGTTTGCACCCAGGTAAGGAGGTACGTCCATACACGAATCACAAAAAGAAGATACGGGGAAGAAAACCCAGGACGTTTTGTTTTCGAAAAACCAGTTTTGTTCACTCTCGGTCTAGGACTTACTACGCCTTACTCCTTGGGTGTTTTGGTATGAAATCTTTTCCAGACGTTCGTCACTGTGTCTATTAAGTTTCGGCTAAGATTTGAGCCCCACATTCGTCCCACAAGATTGGCAATAAACTTTTTATTTATCACTGCCAGGGCTGAAAGAAAGGGTCGTCCGTGTGTGAAACTGTTTGACTCTTTTCGTGGGTAAATACTCATCCGTTTGACCTTAAATTTGTCGCGTTTTATCCAGAATTCAGTGGAGATCCTTACGTGGAATTTCAGGAAAAAACTATTTCGGGAGAATATTTCAGAAACTTTTGCGTAAACCAAGGTTATCACTACCGAAACTTGTGACATTTCGCCCTACTTTCGGCAATTTTTTTCTACGTCTGTATTATGCTGAAAAAATTCACACAAGTACTTTCATATGTTGTTTGAATCCATGTAAGGAGGCACTTCCCTAAACGAATCACAAAAAGAAGACACAGGGAAGAAAAGCAAGGAGGTTTTCATTTCGGAAAACTAGTTTTGTTCACTCTCGGACTGAGACTTACTACGCCTTACTCCTTGGGTGCTTTGCTCTTAAATCTTTACCAGACATTCGTCACTGTGTCTATTGACTTTTGGCCGAGATTTGAGCTCCAGATTCGTTCCACAAGATTGCCAATAACCTTTTTATTCAACACTATCGTGAGTGAAACTGTTTGATTTTTTTCGTGGGTGAATACTCATCCGTTTGAGCTGAAATTTTTCGCATTTTTGTCCCAAATTTAGTGGAGATTCTTACCTGGATTTTAAGGAAAAAAACTATTTTGGGAGAATTTTTCAGAAGTTTTCGCACAAACCAAGGCTATCCATTACCGAAACTTGTGAAATTTAGCCCTACTTTCTGCAATTTTTATTCTGCGTCCGTAATGCGCTGAAAAAATTCACACAAGTACTTTCACAAGTTTTTTACACCCAAGTAAGGAGGCACGTCCTACACGAATCACAAAAACAAGATACGGGGAAGAAAAGCAAGGACGTTTTATTTTCGGAAAACCAGTTTTGTTCACTCTCGGTCTAGGACTTACTACGCCTTAATCCTTGGGTGTTTTGGCCTGAAATCTTTACCAGACGTTTGTCACTGTGTCTATTGAGTTTTGGCTGAGATTTGAGCCCCAATTCGTCCCACAAGATTGGCAATAAGCTTTTTATTGATCATTGCCAGGGCTGAAAGCAAGGTTCGTTCGTGTGTGAAACTGTTTGATTTTTTTGGTGGGTGAATACTCATCCTTTTGACCTGAAATTTGTCGCGTTTTGTCCTGTATTCAATGGAAATTCTTACGTGGAATTTCAGGAAAAAAATATTTCGGGAGAATTTTTCAGAAATTTTCGCACAAATCAAGGCGCTCCACTACCGAAACTTGTCAAATTTTGCCCTACTTTCTGCAATTTTTATTTTGCGTCTGTATTGCGCTAATAAAATTCACACAAGTACTTTCATATGTTGTTTGTACCCAGGTAAGGAGGCACGTCCATAAACGAATTACAAAAAGAAGATACGGGGAAGAAAAGCCAGGACGTTTTGTTTAAGGAAAACCAGTTTTGTTCACTCTCGGTCTGGGACTTACTACGCCTTACTCCTAGGGTGTTTTAGTCTGAAATATTTATTAGACGTTTGTCATTGTGTCTATTGAGTTTTGGCTGAGATTTGAGCCCCAAATTCGTCCCACAAGTTTGGCAATAAGCTTTTTGTTGATCACTGCCAGAGCTGAAAGGAAGGTTCGTTCGTGTGTGAAACTGTTTGATTTTTTTCCTGGGTGAATACTCATCCGTTTGACCTAAAGTTCGTCGCGTTTTGTCCCGGATTCAGTGGAGATTCTTACGTGGAATTTCAGGGAAAAACTATTTTGGTAGAATTTTTCAGAAATATTTGTGCAAACCAAGGCTATCCACAACCGAAACTTGTGAAATTTTGCCCTACTTTCTGCAATTTTTATTCTGCGTCCGTATTGCACTGAAAAAATTCAAACAAGTTCTTTCATATGTTGTTTGCACCCAAGAAAGGAGGCACATCCATAAACGAATCACAAAAAGAAGATACGAGGAAGAAAAGCCAGGAGGTTATGATTTCGGAAAACTAGTTTTTTCACTGTTGGTCTAGGACTTACTAAGCCTTAGTCCTTGGGTGTTTTGCTTAAAATCTTAAGCAGACGTTCGTCACTGTGTCTATTGAGTTTTGACTAATATTTGAGCCCCAGATTTGTCCCACAACATTGGCAATAAGCTTTTTATTGATCACTGCTAGAGCTGTAAGGAAGGTTTGTTCGTGTGTGAAACTGTTTGATTTTTTTTCCTGGGTGAATACTCATCCGTTTCACCTTACATTCGTCGCGTTTTGTCCTAAATTCAGTGGAGATTCTTACGTGGAATTTCAGGGAAAAACTATTTTGAGAGAATTTTTCAGAAATTTTTGTGCAAACCAAGGCTATCCACAACCGAAACTTGCGAAATTTTGCCCTACTTTTTGCACTTTTATTCTTGGTTCGTATTGCGCTGAAAAAATTCACACAAGTACTTCCATATGTTTTTTCCATCCAGGTAAGGAGGCACGTCCATAAACGAATCACAAAAAGAAGATATGTGGAAGAAAAGTCAGGACGTTTTGTTTTCGGAAAACCAATTTTGTTCACTCTAGGTCTGAGACTTACTACGCTTTACTCCTTGGGTGTTTTGGTCTGAAATCTTTACCAAACGTTCATCACTGTGTGTATTGAGTTTTGGCTGAGATTTGAGCCCCAGATTCATTGCACAAGATTGCCAATAAGCTTTTTATTGATCAATGCCAGAACTGAAGGGAAGGTTCGTTCGTGTGTGAAACTGTTTGATTTTTTTCGTGGGTGAATACTAATCCGTTTGAGCTGAAATTTTTCGCTTTTTGTCCCAAATTTAGTGGAGATTCTTACTTGGAATGTAAGGAAAAAACTATTTCGGGAGAGATTTTCAGAAGTTTTCGCGTAAACCAAGACTCTCCACTACCGAAACTTGTGAAATTTCGCCCTACTTTCTGCAATTTTTATTTTGCATCCGTATTAAGTTGAAAAAATTCATACAAGTACTTTCACATGTTGTTTGCATCAAGGTAAGGAGGCACGTCCATAAACGAATCACAAAAAGAAGTATCGGGGAAGAAAAGCCAGGACATTTTGTTTTCGGAAAACCAGTTTTGTTCACTCTCGGACTGGCCTTACTACGCCTTATTCCTTGGGTTTTTTGGTCTGAAATCTTTACCAGATGTTCGTCACTGTGTCTTTTCAGGTTTGGCTTAGATTTGAGCCTTGGATTCGTCCCACAAGATTGGCAATAAGCTTTTTATTGATCACTGCCAGGGCGAAAGGAAGGTTCGTTCGTGTGTGAAACTGTTTGATTTTTTCATAGTTGAATACTCATCCGTTTGACCTGAAATTCGTCGCGTTTTGTCCCGAATTCAGTAGACATTCATACGTGGAATTTCAAGAAAAAATTATTTCGCGAGAATTTTTCAGAAATTTTTGCGCAAACCAAGGCTATCCCACTACCGTCACTTGTGAAATTTCACCCTACTTTCTGCAATTTTTATTTTGCGTTCTATTGCGCTAAAAATATTCACCAAAATACTTTCATATGTTGTTTGTACCCAGGTAAGGAGGCACGTCCATAAACGAATCACAAAAAGAAGATACGGGGAAGAAAAGCCAGGACGTTTTGTTTTCGGAAAACCAGTTTTGTTCACTCGCGATCTGGGACTTACTACACCTTACTCCTTGGGTGTTTTGGTC
>Ga0123341_1000522_pt1 | contig 23706 bp, 16 predicted proteins | sample Turbeapinknodule_FD_89959 | JGI IMG/M metagenome (GOLD analysis project Ga0123341, IMG submission 89959) | Root nodule microbial communities of legume samples collected from Mexico - Turtle bean Mexico pink nodule | ecosystem: Host-associated > Plants > Roots > Nodule | place: Mexico: Nepantla...
AGGCAGCTCTCACAATATCCTTCAACCACGCATAGCCCACCATTTAAACTTAGCCATATCTCCCAGCCCACCCCTCTCTGTAATGGTTGGAAATGGGGAGTTCATTAAGTGTCAAGGTATTTGTCCATTGGTGGACATCTCTGTCCAGAACTCCAAGTTCACTATTCCCTTTTACCTTCTTCCCATTGAAGGTGCAGATGTGGTCTTGGGCGTAGAATGGTTAAGCACACTAGGGTCAATCCAAGCAGATTTCTCCATCCCTAGCATAGAGTTTACCCACAACAACCAACAAATGACTTTGCAAGCCTCCAACTCACCCAACCCCTCAACTACCTCGTATCACTAGTTTCGTCACTACTACCTTTCCAATAACTTTATTGCCTCTTTACACCTCCTATCTGTGGAAACCCAACACCGCTCCCACACATCCATAGACACGAACATTGATAATACCTCACCAACATTCTCCCACCTACCCTCACCCATCAAATCTCTTCTTCAAGAATACCAAGGTATCTTTCAAAAACCTCAAGGATTGCCTCCATAGAGACCACATGACCACCATATACCACTGTTACCAAATACAACACCAATCAAAGTGAAACCGTACCGCTACCCACACCACCACCATAAGGAAGTTATCACCACCCTCATTTTTGAAATGCTGCAAGAGGGTATTATTCAACCCAGTACAAGCCCATTCTCCTCACCGGTGCTCTTAATAAAAAAAAAAGGATGGATCATGGCGTTTCTATGTGGATTACAGGGCCCTAAATGCAGCCACCATTCGTGACCACTTTCCCATTCCCACCATTGATGAATTGCTAGATGAGTTAGGCTCAGCTACTGTGTTTACTAAAATAGACTTACACTTAGGCTACCACCAAATACTTCTTATGCCAGAAGACACTTACAAAACAACCTTTCGCACTATTGATGGTCACTACGAATTCTTGGTCATGCCATTTGGTTTAACTAACGCCCCTTCTACTTTTCAGGCAACAATGAATGATCTTCTCAGACCATACCTCCGCCAGTTTGTCTTAGTTTTTTTTTATGATATTTTAATTTATAGCCCAAGCTTGCAGGACTATTTTGTTCATTTAAAAAAGATATTGGAAGTGCTTCAAACACAAAAAAAAATTGCCAAGCTTTCCAAATGTAGTTTCGCAACCACAGAAGTAAGCTACCTCGGTCACATCATTTCTACTCATAGGGTCCAACCAGACCTAGAGAAGATCCTCGCCACTCACAACTGGCCTCAGCCATGCTCACTCACAGCATTAAGGGGTTTCCTTGGCCTCACCGGATTCTACAAAAACTTCATAAAGCACTACGCCACTCTCGCCGCTCCTCTCACCGACTTTTTACAGCACCACAAATTTACATGGTTGGAGCTCGCGCAGCAAGCATTTGACAAATTAAAATTACACATGTGAAAAATTTGATGATAATTGATTCCTGCACCTAATGATTTTAGTCCTGCACTTAATTAATTTTGGAAATGAAAATTCAAAATTGACAAATACATTAAAAAAAATTTTGAATAGATTTTTTTTCGAAAATAAAAGAAATATGTTTTGGGAAAGGAATTTTAAAAATAATCCAAAAAGGTATGTTAATCTAAATTTGAAAATATATAATGAAAATTCAAATATGGAAAATCTGAAACAATGTTTCGGAAATTCAAATTTGAAAATTTTTTGGAAGTGCAAATCTGAAATACATTTTGCCCAGTACCCCACTTCTATTTAAAAATTAAAAAAAAACATTTTTATCATTTCAAATAAGACATTTCCTACAGGTTAAAAAGCATTGGGTGCATAAAGTAATTGCCAAATTTGATAATAACCTCAATTGTTAATTTATAACTAATTTTGGAGTTTATAATCCAACCGAATTCTAAAGTTACTTATAAGCTATGAGTAGTCCTTTCTAAGTAGTCTTTAATTTCTCTTTTACAATATTATAAAGATTGTTGGTTCATTTGTATTAATGTTACTTAGGATAGAATATTTTTTTCATCAAATACTTCTACACTTCATATTGTTTTCGGTTCCAAAAGGCTATGAATTGGTTTCAAATTTTTTTTTTCAATTTTTTCTTTAACTTCTTTATTTTTTTAAATGTTGTGACTCTTTAATTGATATATTATCATTATTTATTATATTTCTTTATTTAGTGTATTTTTTATGTTTTTTTCTATATTAAGTTTATTTCGGTTACAAGACTTCTTATAAGTTCAATTCTCACTAGTACAAAATAACTTATTATCTGTTTATAACAACAATTTTAGAATTGTTGTTATAAACTCACATTAAAAACACGTGTAAAAATTGTCATTTTGCCAAATAAATAAAAAAAATAAGAAAACACTTATAATGACGGGCTTTTAAAGACGGTTCCAGTGAAAATCGTCGTTATAAGTATTTTTTTTAAAAAATGTTTTATTATTGTATACTCACTCTAATCATGCTTAAAATATCAAATTTTCAAAAGAATAATACACCTAATATCATAATTTAAATATGAAAGTGTACAAAAAGTTCTATATACTATATGAAAATGTTTTATGTCATTCTAAGGTGTTATATATGGTTACCTTAGGGTGCATCAAAATGAGTTTCTTTGCATTTGCACTTGCACTTCTCCTTCCACTCAAGATGTTATATCAAGAATAAACACTGAAATAATAGGATTTCATGTTAAAACATGCACATAACATTATGTTATGTATAATAAATTTGTGAATGTAATATAATCATAATTAGAATGATTTGATAAATCTCTAATTTATACTAGAAAACATCATGCAAAATTTTAGAATTTTTCGACAAGTGAAAGTATGAGAACTAAAACCTTAAAATACCTAAAAAGACCTAAATAATACTTCAAAATAAAATAAAAAAAAGTAGTAAACAATGGATTTTTGAAATTTTGGTTGACCCCAATCCCCTTCGGATATTGACAGCTTGATTTGTTACCTCGTTTTGAGCAACTTTCATATTTTACGCTTCTCCATCTAACTTCTCTACCAAAAGGTATGGCCATTTGAAGTTTCTTCATACTAATTTTTTCCAACTCCAACTCTATCACTCTTTTCTTCAATGTTAGTACTCCTCCATAAAATATCCACTGAATGACGTTCCCAAAAAAAAATTTGGATCAAAAATCAATTTTTACCTATTTTTAATGAATTTTACAATATTGTCTCTTTACTGGACATAGTGCTCAAATGCTTGGTGCACGGGCATGAGTAGGTCAACTCGGTTGTTAGGCCCAAAGGATGGGTCACGAGTTGGTCTAGTTATATTGATAAGCCCGTTAGAGGTTAATTAAAATAAAATTTTTGTTACATATTAAAATAAGGTTATTAGCATAATATGGGTTTTAACCTAACAGATAAGTGTTCGTGGTTGTTAAGATACGTAAATACATGCATACAATTATTGGTTGAAAAGATAAAGTTGTTAAATAAGAGAAGCATCGTAAGTAAGGGTGCCCACGTAAAACATAATATTTTCCTCCTGTTATCACCTGAAGTGGTGCCCTGTTGGCTGGTGGATTTTTTGTTATTATTTTATGTTTTCAATAGAGATAAGATTCTCATGAGAGAAAGTTGTTATGAGAGTAGTTATAAAAGGGGTTTGAGCCCCCCGATAAAGGTACGTTGTTTCTGAGACTGAGACTGAATACTTATTTGATTTTAGTAAGCTCTCACTAACTTGATCGTTGAAGTGTGATCAATAGGTAGAGCTTCCTCCATTCCAACATAGCCACGTTCCAAAGCAACAAGAAGACGCAAAACAAATTCCAGAGGAGACAGATTAGAAGTGGAACTTCTCACTAGAGTCAACCGGCGAGAACATTTAGCGCCCACCATGGGGCACGATAAAACCTTATCCCATCCACAATTGTGTTTGAGTCTTCTGACGTAACGAGGAACACGAGGCAAACACTGCTGGGATCTGAAGGAAGCGATGTTCCCACCTTACAACAACTCATGGACACCGTAAGAGCTCTTAAGGAAGCCAACGAGCAGTATAGGTGAGAGCAGGAGCCGTCCAGTAAGAAGCTAAAGTCGAGCAGGAGAAGCTAATGGCATAAGGTAAAGCCGAGCAGGAGAAGCTCATTGCAAAAGCTCGAGCTGAGCAAGTGCTTATGCTAGATCAACTGATGGCGAAGATAGATGCTTCGCAAACAACTAGTGAGGAATTGCGCAAACGAATGAGGACTTGCACAAAAGTCTACAACAACATGATCAACGCTCCACAAGGGAACAAGATTTGAACTGAGAGCTCGTCCCAAACAATTCTCGCATGTGATCATGGATAAGTTTGTGCCACACTACATCATGCTCAATATTGTTTTCACGGGGGTAAAAGACCCTGAAAACCATCTCACAGTGTTCAATGCCCAGATGATTATTTTTGGGCGAACAGATGTTATCCATTGCAAGATGTTCATGGGTACATTCACAGGCACAACCCTGCAGTAGTTTAGTTGGCTTCCTGATGGCCACATCACCTCTTTCTGTTAGAATTATAGGGCTAAAACAAAAGGGGGTGAATTGTTTTTGAAAGATTTTCGCAAGTATTGAAGGTAGAGTGAAAGACTATGAAGAATTAATCAATGGAAAATTTGTCTAGCTAAATATAAAATTGTTTTTAAGCTTGATGCAGAAAATCAACCAGTTGTTTTTACGAAATAGTCGGTTGTTTTTATCAGGACTTTATAAAACCAAAGTTAAAATAGTTTAAAGAGTGTAAGAATAAAGAGATTCACACAGAATGTTTATACTAGTTCACTCAACACCTGAGCTACATCCAGTCCTCAGAAACCATTGAGAATACACTATGTAATCAACCCTAGATTACAAGCTACACACACCAAGAGTGATGATCTTGAACCCTTCAATAATACATACCACTCCTTGGCAAAAACCACACCAAGAATGTTAATCTTGATTCCCTCAAGAACACACAACACTTATTGGCAACGCCAATACAAAAATACAATTATCAAGGAAGAAGGAAATAGAATACACCTGATACAATCAAAGATTGGATTTAAAGAATACACAACAATCCTATTCCACTCTTAGCAAAAATTCCAAAGCCTTAAGCAATCTTGGAAAAAACTGATTTTGAAAGTGTTAATTTGAATACTTAACAACCAGGAGCGTATAACCACTTATTTATACTCCAATCAGTTGTTAAAAACATTTAATGCAAAAGCAAAATCAGTTTTAAAACAAACAAAACAGATTGAATCAGTTAAACTGAATTCTGTTAAGGATTTTCAAAAAACAGTGGGTTGATTTTTCGAAATAACCGACTGAATTGGTTTGACAGCAAAATCAACCAAAAGTCAAACAATTTAAAAACCCTTCAAACAAGCTGAGAGAAAAACAACCGATTTAAACGAGAAATCAAATGGTTGTTTTTTTTGCTTCTCTTTGAAAACACATATTTTTGAAAAGGAATAAAATCAAATAACCTTGGATCAATTCCATGAGTGGATTACAAATTCAAACTACCCAAAACATACCCAAAAACCCATCATCAAAGTCTTCAAGCAATCCACTTAGATTTGGAGACATCAAAGCCAATGTTCAACACTTTCGACCAGTTTTTCAAGTTTTCCAGGGAACAGTTCTCTGTCAACCAGGTTAAACCTCCAATTTTATATGACCTCTTCAGCGTGAGATAAAAAGAAGGGAAGTCTATGAAAAACTACATAAATAGATTATGGGCGCTTATAGTGAAGCTCTAGACCCATGACGAGGTCGTGATGGTCAACGCCTTCGAACAAGGAATCATGGCAGGACCATTTAGCGACTCATTGATCAGGAATTCGGCAGAGAGATTCTCCGAAATATGACGACAGACTATTTCCCATATCAGTGCAGAGGAGGTCGTCGCCACGAAGCACGACAACTCATTCTCAAGGCAGTCAAAGCTTGAGGAGAGCAACCGAGCTCGACCTCTGAGTGTTGACAAAACCTCAACCGAGAAGAGAGCGAACTTGAGGTACTCACCATACACAACCAAGAAGTACGAACCCAAGTCAAAGTCCAGACAGGAGTTAGGATTCAGCCCTAAGTTCCGAGAATCCTATAAGGAATTGTCAGGCATGCCAAGGGTAATGGACAAGCTGAAGTTTCCTCAGAAGACAAACAGGAATTTGGGGCCACGAAAGGACGCCTAGTGCGAGTTTCACGAGGGGTTTGGGGACAATGTCGAGTGGTGCATAACTTTGTGTCACCAACTAGCGAGCTTGGTGAAGAAAGGGTTCCTGAAGGAGTACCTTGAGGCAGATCAGGAAGAGCCAAAGGGAAAAGTTGCACTCAGGGACCAAATGCATGAGATACCAATCCATGGAGAGCTGAACACCGTCTAAGGAGGATTTTCTGGAGGGAGCACTGCTTCGAAGCGTAAGCGATACGCGCGAGCAATGATGTCCCTGGAGGCAGGGAGACTTGACCATCCACAAGAGCTCGATCTCTGTTTCACGAGCTTTGACTTTGAGGATGTGGTTCCTCACGAGGATGATCCAGTGGTGATATCCGTTGTCACCGTGGGAAGGAAGGTACATAGAGTTCTCGTTGACCAGGGGAGCTCAACAAATGTGATGTTCTGGTCAACATTCAATAGTTTGCAGTTATCTCTGGACCAGCTAAGGTCGTACGATGGTTGCTTGTTTAGCTCTGCGGGAGATCAGGTGGAAGTACGAGGGCACATCGAGCTAAGGATGACTTTTTCTGATGGCACCTCATCTCGGATGGTCACTGTAAGATACATTGTTGTTACACATCTTCAACTTATAACTTGCTTTTGGGGCGACCATACCTAAACAGGTTGGGTGCGGTGGCCTTAACGACCCATATGAAGATTAAGTTGCCTTCTTCTGAGGGGGAATTATTACAATCAAGTCTGACTAGAAGACGACACAAAAATGCTATGAGAGTAGCCTAAAGAATAGGAGAACTTATGCAATCACTGTTCAGGCAGGAGAGCCATAATCGATTGCGGAGGCAGAAGTCGTGGATGAAAGGCAACCTGGACCTGATGGAAAGGTTCGGGAAAGGGATATAAAGGGGAGAGCATCTGCATTAACTCGGAAACCTTAAAGAAAAGGGTGGAAGTTGAGGCAAAAGACCAAGACGAAGCTCGACAGTTCGCTGCCGCCGACTTGGTGATGCAAAAGACTCACCCCTACCAGCCAGAGGACAAGTTATCTCCAAATTGGACTGGCCCATTTTGAGTAGTCGAGGTGCTCGGGTATGGAGCGTACAGACTAGAAACCCTAGAAGGGGGAGTCATTCCTCGAACGTGGAATGCGACAAATCTCAAGTTTTATTTCAGCTAAGTTATTTTGGTTTAATACTTTCTTTTTAAATAATGTGATGATAAAGGTGATGCTCTTTTTCCATTGAAGGAGCTTTTTTAACGAGGTAATCTAATGATAAGTTTGTTCTTGAAAGATGATGCATTAGTTTTGTTATTTGTTTAGAGTTAGCACATGGTAAGAAGACCTTTCTCGGTAAGATGATCTGAGTAGGCGCCCTATGTGTAAATTGATTTTTTGTTCTCATGTAAGACGACTTGTCTCGGTAAGATGATCCGAGTAGGCGTCCTACGTGTAAATTGATTTTCTGTTGTCAGGTAAGACGACCTTCTTGGTAAGATGATCCGAGTAGGCGCCCTGCATGTAAGTTGATTTCCTGTTGTCAGGTAAGACAACATGTCTCAATAAGATGATATGAGTTGGCGCCTTGCGTGTAAGTTGATTTTTTGTTGTCAAGTAAGACGACCTTTCTCGGTAAGATGATCTGAGTAAGCACCCTACGTGTAAGTTGATTTTCTGTTGTCAGGTATGACGACCTGTCTCGGTAAGATGATCTGAGTAGGTGCCCTACGTGTAAGTGGATTTTCTGTTGGTAGGTAAGACGACCTGTCTCGGTAGGATGATCCAAGTAGGCGCCCTACATGTAAGTTGATTTTCTGTTGTCAGGTAACACGACCTGTTTTGGTAAAAAGATTCGAGTAGGCGCCCTACGTGTAAGTTGATTGTTTGTTGTCAAGTAAGATAACCTGTCTCGGTAAGATGATCTGAGTAGGCGCCCTGTGTTTAAATTGGTTATCTGTTGTCAAGTAAGATGACCATCCTCAGTAAGATGATCCGAGTAGGCGCCCTGCGTGTAGGTTGATTAACTATTGACAGATAAGACAACCTCTCTCGGTGATGAGTAGGCGCTCTGTGTGAAAACTGGTCATCTATAGGCAGGTAAGACGACTTAGCTCGGCGTCAATATGACCACCCGAGTTCAGGCGCTCTACGGATGAATATTGTGACTATGTTGTCTCAATGTATGGTAAATCACCCGAGTTCAAGCGCTTTGTAGAATGATTAAGCAAGGTGCGGTGAAATTGTCAGCTTATGCTTGTGCTAAAATGGGGTTGACTTGGTGTGTAAGTTAGCACCCAGGTTAAATACTCCAAGAAGATACATGAATCACTCTTAGCGCAGGATGAGAAGACCGAGCTCAGAAAGGTGCAACTATCCGAGTACGTGGAGCAATGCCTGGTAAGGTCAAGGTATATAACCTCTACCCAAGTATATGAAGTACACCTATGTACGTCAAGAATGGGCATTGACTCTTTATGGCTAGGGGGTAAAGTTCGTCAAAAGGTTAGTTCCTTGAGAAACCCATGATTTCACATACTCTGTTTTGTGCATTGAGTTCTTGTTATTTTCATTACTTCAAGTTTAAAGCCTAAGTGTTGAATAGTTGTTATACTTAGGTTGATCATAGTTCACTAAGTTAAATAACAAGGCATGCATTGACTTATGTTATTCGAAGTTTAACAAGTTAAATAGTGAGATTAGCAAAGAGAGTCATAACTAACATGTAGGAGGTAAAGTACTTATGAATGAAAAGCATAATATTGTTCAAAATATTAAGAGTTTTACAAATAACGGAAAGGTAAGACTACTCCTCCATTAATTGACCATTGACCACGGTTTTACCCGGGCTGAGTTGGGAGTAATCAATGTTGGGGTGGAGTCCTGAAGCTTGGTCACCTCAAATCCTACAAGGAAGGCTTGGGCGACGTCTTGTTTGCATGCTTCGTTTTCCTCAGCAAATTCTTCATCTTTGCAAGCCAGCTCCCCCTTAAGTTTTTCGACCTCAGCCCAGAGCCTTCCCCTTTCTGTCGTAGCCTCTTGAGCTTGGTTTGCAACCTCTTTCGTCTTCTCGGCCAAAAGTTGCTCAATTTTACCTCTTTGCGGAGTTCGGAGGTCTCTTGGGCTCTCAACTTTTCTTCTGCCTCCCATTCTTATCTTGGTATCGACCAAGCAACTAGTAACAAGAGTTTGACCAAACCTCCTTATGGCCTCATGAATTAGGTGTCCTTCGTCGTGGGTCACAAGCTTTTCCTTTCTCTTTGGACTTGTATTTATGGTCAGAAATAAAAATAGAATGAAAACCCAAAACCTAGAAAGCTAGAGGCATAAGGGATACTTCTAGAAACCCTAACTTGCATGGCAAGCTAAGGTTTGTAAAAGCTTGGGCGACAGGGTTATCTTCACACAGTGAAGGATTTACAATGCAAAGCTCACTCCTCAAATAATAAGTGCTCTAAACAACATATATAAAATATTCTCTCAGAAGGATAAACACACTCAAAATATAATTTCGCTTTGTAATCTATGTTTCAAGTGATCATTGTGTAGTCGTTTTCACCTTCAAGGACTTTATAAGTCTTCATATTGTGACCATCGAAGCTTTGATTCTTCTTATTGTTCACATGGCAATTAGCCTCTAGATATGGAAATACTTCAATCTGATTGATTCTTTTGCGTCTTGGACTTTAAATGGACTTAATTTGTTTTTTCTTTAATCCAAATGTGAAAATTTATACTCCAATAATATAATTTCATGTATCTGATATTATATCCTTCATCATTAGGCACTGTCAATCATCTTCTTAACGTTAGACGCTGAATATGGAAGCTTCTCCTCCAATTAGATTCTACGCATCTTTGAGCGTTTGAAACAATTTGATTTGTTTCCTTTCAAATGTATGACGTGAATGTAATGCATGTGAATAAATCTTCTATCATATATTTTGTCACATTGCAGTGAATACTTGATAAAGAAACTTTAGCTTTTTTCATATTTGCGCATCTTTGAACTTGAGATTTATTTCTCTTCTTGTGATTGTCAGAACATTGATAGATATATCTGGTAATGCTTGAATTGCATTCTTCACTTCTTCATCACGTACTCAATCTTTGAATAAATAACTATGTAGGACTTAATTGGGATAAAATTACTAATTGATGCATGACTTAGAATTTTGAAGTGATTTAATTGCATATGTAATGTTGACTTAGTGTACTAAGCACAATTATGGAAGCTTGAATTCGAGAATGAATTTGACAAGTACTAACTGGTCCCCCTTTTATGTTCTATGCATCACTTTAATCGATTTAGTTTTATGTTAATCTCAACTAAAATTGTTTTGACCAAATGTAACAAGAACCTATTCTAGAATGTCACGAGTTCTAATATTCATGATCATGTTTGATAGATGCAATTTCTAAATCGCAACGTTGAACCTTATTATATCAAAGATATGGAGTTACTATAAGATTTCAAGATAGAAGAGATAATGAGAAAGATCTTATAAAACAAATCTAAAACTATAGAGGAAGAGTTACAAATATAAGAAAATATTAAAAAGATTTCTCTTAATTTTTTTAATCTCTTTGCAAATAGAAAAAATAAAAATACATTCTTTCATTAAATTATAAATTAAAACACTTAGTTTGGCGTAAGGCTAACTCTAAAAAAAAAGGTTTCAATTGGCTAAACACATGTACCATCCAAACAAGGTTGAGTATTTTTATATTCTATGTAAGAACCTTGTTTAGAAAGTTATAAGTACCAACCAAACAAGTCTCAAGCCTTTCATTTCCTTAAGCTAGACTATATAAGCATTAAACTTCCATTTTTAACATAACTTGTAGTAAATAAAAGAAGCGATTATGGACTTTTCTTTCATTTGTGAGTTTAAGAGGTTAATTCCTCCTCTCTAGAATCTTATTTTGAGTTTTCTAAATTTAAATGGTAAATTTTCTTTTTTCTCTTATCTTTCTCACTAGAAAGTGGCGTGGTCTTATATTTGTATTTCATCCATCTCTTTTATTTCTTTCTTTATTCTTTAAATTTTTTACATTTGAATAATCACTTGATTAATCTCATATATTCTAATAGCTTATGTATTCATGTTTATAATTCTTAATTCCTATTGTTGAAACATATATTTGATAGTTCCATCAATTTGATTCACTTCTCCCTTTGGTTTATTCTTGAAATCTTTTGTATGTTCATCATAGATACACCACTTTAATCAATTTAGTTTCATGTTAATCTCAATAAATTGTTTTGATAAAAGCTTTTTAAAAATAACCCGAATTTTAATATAAATGATCATATTTAATAGATCTAACTTCTAAATCACGAGGGTTGAACTTTATTATGTCACAAAGAAATAAATTTAATATAAAAGCTCTAGAGAGAAAGAAGTTACAAAACAAATATAAGACTATAGTGAAACGATTACAAGAGAAACACGTAAGAAACTAGAAAAAGATATTAAAAATATATTTTTGAATATTTTTTAATATCTTTAAAAATAAAAATATATAAAACCTAATTTCATATTAGAATTATACCGGATTTCTAAACCCACCTTTCTCTCTTTTCAAACAACAGTCCTTGATTTAACTTATTTAAAAAAAAAACAAAAAATATAGTTATTTTGATACGGATGAAGTACTTATATGTAAATATCAAACTTAAAATTCTCATAAACTAAAAAGTAAACTCATCTAAGCAACCTTTTACCAATGATAAACGCCAAACACTAATCTAGATTATAAACTTTTCATTTTTAAGGAATATGCAAATCCCTCTCTCAAAATAACTTCAAATAAAATTATGTAACCTTGTGGAAACCAATTACTTTTTTTTAAAAGCACGATTGCATTAAATGAAGATTTGAAGAATGGATCTTCATAAACTACAGTAAATATTTTAACCGAATAAATTTACAAAAAAAAATATTTTTTGACATCCATACTCCACCCACCACTCCAATAAATATTAATATTTTAATTATGTATAATTTTTTTAATTTTAAAAATTATTTTAATATTTTATATTTTAATTATATTTTCATTAATTTGTTTTTTATTATAAATATTAATATTTTATCGGTGAAAATATCAAAACCCAATAACAAAATATATATTAAAACGGCAATTATTAGATAAAACTGCATCAGTGCTGTGCGCGTAACTGAAGAAAGCGAGACAAGGGTAGAATTGCAATTAAATTGTATGAACTCACACTTCCGTTTAAAACTGCTAAAACATGCGTCAAAAAGCGCCGAAACATTTGCGCTGAGTTTCCTACTGTCTCCTTTTTCTCCACTCTTAACTAACCTCACACAAATGGAACCGGAGGAAGCCGCCGTCACCGCCGTCTCCGCCTACGACGGAAGCGGCGACGAGGGAATGCTGGTGTTGGACGGCGGCGATGTCGGCGGCGGCAAGGACAGAGTGAAGGGCCCTTGGTCGCCGGAAGAGGACGCCATTCTGAGTCGTCTCGTTAGCAAGTTCGGCGCCAGAAACTGGAGCCTCATCGCGCGCGGGATCAGTGGAAGATCCGGCAAGTCGTGCCGCCTCCGGTGGTGCAACCAGCTCGACCCTTCCGTTAAGCGCAAGCCCTTCACCGGTACGTGATCGATATCGGTACCGTCTGCGGGTTTGAATTTGAATTTGACTTTGATTGGGTTTGATTTAATTTGAATCTTTTAGAAATTGACCTTACGAGCGTAGAGATCGGAATGGTTTGAATTTTCTTATCGTAATGTTTTGTGTATGATCTTTTGTTTTTATAGTTTGATGGTTATGTGGTTCTCTTTTGAATTTGCTCGGATATTTGGTTTTCTGTGTGTATTATTGTTTCTTAATGGATAAGTCATGCCTTTTGCCTAGTTGTTACTTTAAGAATTATCATAAGTGTCATTTTGAGATGGTGATTGGTTGTTATTATTCGCTATAGTGTATCGCTGTTACTTGCTCACTGATGCTGTGTTTGTGAGTTATTAATGGCTATAGGGTATCTGCGATCTTTGATATTGCGGGAAAATGTGGTTGTTGTAGCCGCAATTGCAGTCGCAATGTTGAGCCGAAAAACCATGACATTGCCGCCACAGTTGTGGCTGCTGATATTTTTTTTTAAAACCATAGTAATCGCATGTATATATATATTCCTATGATTTAGCGAAATAGCTAAAATGATGTCCCGTCAAAATATATGTCTAGGAGCCTTGGCTCAGGTAGTACCAATCTCTTTGGAGACTACATTTTAAAGGTGATAAAATTTTTAGATTTAAGAGAAGCAACACTTTTTGTAATGGTTTACTGAGTCACAAATGGAGACCAAAGGAGTGAACCATCCTTCCAAGATACCCGTTATACAACTGAGCTGCTGCTTGATTTTCCACAACTAATGAATATAAATGTTTCCTCTTCTACTTAAGCCAAGCCCACGATCTTATCAACTTTAGGAGGCCATTCAATTCCATTACAATTAACTAGCTATTCTCTGGGCCTCATGAATGTCAACTGCTCAAAGTTCAACCACGTTGGCTTGTCTACAGGCTTGTAATTGGGGAACTGAGATGGGATGGTATCCACACTCCCATCCTTCCCACTGTGTTTTGCCCCTTCTTACCAAGATTTCAAAATCCTGCATGCCTACATACATGCATTCATCTGTAAATCCATTTGCCACAAGGTAGGTAATCTTTTGTACAAACTTCAGAAACGTCTTCTTTAGAACCTTTGAACCGTCACCTCTATTAAATTTTTCTATGTCAGATCTGATGTCTTCTTTCTCAAGAACTCGAAAAGTGCCCTGCTAACCCCGCATGGTCGTGAATGTGAGTTGATGGTAGGAACTGGATCAGAATCACATAAAAATCTGCCTTTACTGGAAAAGAATAGTGGAAAAGACAGTAGAATTTCGAGGATCTGCACCTCCCAATGCCCAAAGCCCAAACTCTTCTCAATTGACAAGACACTCCTCTATTTCCACCTCTTATCTATAGGAAATATGCCTTATTTCTCTATTAATCCCTGTCCCAACTAGCTGACCACTATAGCAGATTGACAATAAAATATTGTTTTACAGACGAACCTTCTGATTTGGTTTCAGCTGTTACACTTTGAAGAGATTCTCAACTTGGGTTACCCAACTCACCCACTTGGTGCCATGGCCCCAAAGATTTGACTCATCAGAAGGACTCATAATTGTCCTGCTGTTACGATTCTGTTTTCTCCTTGTTCACTCTTTACTTTTATGTCTTGTGAGTGGATTGTCCAGTGTCTTACTCCTTGAAGTTTATGTTCTGTTTCTTCATTCAGTCACTGATAGTTGAAACCTTCATCACCAAACATCTTTGTCTGAATCTTTGCTGAATTAGAGGCCACGGGAAGTCATTGCTCCCTGTGATTATTGATTCTCTCCGTGAGGAACCTCCCATTGTTCTTCAAGGCTTCCATTCTGTTTTCCATGTCATCCTCAACTATGTTGCTTAGATGCAGGTGTAGTATATGATTTTTTAAAAGATATAGGGTATGGTTCACTTTTAGAAAAATGTTCATATAGAAATACTAGAATTTTATATGAAAAGAAAATAACTACATAACAAAACTCTACACCTCATCTCTTATTGATCGTGGGGGCAGATATCAAAGGCCAATTTGCCTCATATTTACCGTACGATCTCCTTGTTGACACTAGATCATAGACATATTTTTTTAGACACACAGAAAAGAACAAATATGCTCATTCAAAATAAATTCTCCAAGATTGAGATAAAAAAAAAGCATCTTAGTGGATGAGGCTTTTACTTGGTGGTGTTTGAGGAGAGTAGATGTATGGATTTTAACCCTTGATTTAAGGTAGACTATTTCCAATATTTGAAATCGTTACCTATAGTGCCAACCTTACCATTGCACCTAGGTTCACCTGCAAAATAATAGAATGATAAATATTTGTGGAACAAAATACAACATGGATGAGAATGCCAACTTTTTGTGAAGATACCCTATTAGAGCAAAAGGTCAACACCCTATAAGTCTTTAAGTTGAGTCCGTTGTAATCTATCAAATGCAAGAATTACAATTTGATCACTTGATGAACTAAACCAGAAAACGCTTTAGCCAAATGATAAAGTTGGGTTGTAAAGCTACGCATGCTAAATTGTATTAGATTAAAGAGATACGGTATGATCACTTTAATGTACAAAACTATTGTCTGAATATTTTTGAAAAGGTTTTTCAAAATTAAATAAAACACAATTCAACCCTCCCTTGTGTTTCTTCTATTTTTCATAGTTGCATAAGTGCTTGCCTCTAAAGGGTTGAGCACCTGACAACGACTAGAGGAAAATATCCAACACCACAAGCATTAAACATCAGATGCAACTTAGCAACAAAACTAGACAATCTGGGTACCACAAGAAAGTGTTATTCCTGTTGCATGTACAATAAACAAGACACAACAACAAACCAAATTATTTGTAAAACTATCTGAGTATAAGTTAAAGGAGGAGCTCTAAGCTTATGGGGAGTGACACAAAAAGGCGAAGGGAAAGATAGAATACCTTCATCCAATAAGATGAAATCAAAAGTTGATTGAAATCTTCAAAGGAGCTACAAGATATCTTAAAGATTAGCTGGAAGGAAAAGGAAGACCTTTGACATAGAAGAATTGCATCTTCATATGACAACATGAACTATTCACCGTGGTGGATTGTAAAAGACTACATAGGATATATTTGGAAGAATCCCTGTAACGCTTGAGTGCATAAGAACGTCTCAAGGATCATTAGATGAAAGAGGTGTACTCATCTAAAGAAGAGAAAACAGAAAATTCATCTCTCAAGAGACGTAGACATCTCCAAAGACGAAAAAAACTCCTTGACTAGTGAAAAAACATTCGAGAAGGGGAGACATAGCCACACACCATGAAATTACAAGGCATCGTGAAGGGGAGAACCGCACTGGTGTTAATTGATAGTGGGGCCAGTCACAATTTTATTTCGACAGAGTTGGTAAGTCAATTGGGTTTACACATTGAATCAACACTGACTTATACTGTGAGGCTAGGGGATGGCCACAAAAAATCTACAAGCGGATGTTGTCCTAAGGTAGAGTTATAGTTGGGAACCTATGGAATCAAGGAGAAATTTTTCGTATTTGAGCTAGGAGGGGTGGACATGATCTTGGGAGTGGCATGGTTGGCGACTCTGGGGGAAGTGAAAATTAACTGGAAGACTTTGACCATAATTTTCTGCAGGGGAGGAAAGCAAGTGCACATCTGTGGAGAGCCCAAATTAGCTCGAATGTTGGTGACTCCAAAAGCCCTCAAAAAAGAGAAAGAAATTGAAGCGGTGTCCTTTGTGTGGGGAATAGAAAATGTTGAACATTCAATCCCAGACCAGTCCAAAAATAACCAGAGTTTTGCCGATTTAAAGGGGTCACAAGCAGCAGAGTTGGAGAAGGTCTGAAAGGAATATATATGAAGGGGTTTTTGAAGAACCCACACAGCTACCGCCCAACAGAGAAGTTGACCATAAAATTTCGATCAAAGCTGGGATGAATCCTATCAATGTAAGACCGCATAGATATCCCCACCTGCTGAAAATGGAGATAGAAAAACAGGTGGAGGAAATGATGAAGATCAGAATAATTAGACCCAGTAATAGCCCCTATTCTAGTCCGGTGATACTCGTGAAGAAGAAGGATGGAAGCTGGAGGTTTTGTGTGGATTACAGGGCTTTAAACAAGGTAACTGTTAGATATTATTAGATATTATTAGATATTATTAGATATTATTAGATATTATTAGATATTATTAGATATTATTAGATATAATTAGATATTATTAGATATAATTAGATATTATCTAATATAATTAGATATTATGAGATATTATAGATATTCCTAGATATCTCTATTTATGTAATGGGCTTAGCCCATATGTTTATTTTCCTATATAAACATAACCCTATGTGTTCAATATACACAAGAGATTTACCCTATTCTTTCTTTTCCTTTTAATAACAACCATTTCGGATAAATTCCCTATTCCGGTGATAGAGGAACTGCTAGACAAACTATGTGGGGCGCAGTATTTTTCTAAGGTGGACCTCAGGGTAGGATATCACCGAATTCGCATGCACAAATCGGATATATAGAAGACCGCTTTCCGTACCCACCATGGACACTATGAATCACTTGTTATGTCATTTGGGTTGACAAACGCGCCTGCCACCTTCCAGTGCACCATGAACGACATTCTACAGGCTTATTTGAGGGGGTTTGTTTTGGTTTTCTTTGCTGATATCCTGATCTATAGCAAAACTTGGGAGGAACACCTGACCCATTTGAAGCAGGTTTTAGAGACGCTGCAACACCACCAGTGGTTCAAATGGATCCCCAGAAGATTGTTGCAATGGCCAATACTTAAGTCCTTGAAGGCCCTAAGAGGATTTTTGGGTCTCACGGGTTACTATAGGAGATTCATTTATCACTATGGAAAAATGGCCAAGCCTTTAACGCAATTGTTAAGAAAGGGATGTTTTGTGTGGACAACAAAAAGCACGAAAGCCTTACACAAGTTGAAAACAACAGTCAGCATAACTCCGGTGTTGAAGATGCCAGATTTCAGTCAAGCTTTCTGTATTGAATGTGATGTGTCTGGAACAGGTCTAGGAGCATTGCTATCTCAGAACAAACAACCTATTGCTTTTTTCAGTAAAGCCTTAGCCGAGACTTCACTAACCAAATCTGTCAATGAAAAGGAGTTAATGGCCTTAGTGTTGGCTATTCAACACTGGAGACCGTATTTGATAGGGCGGCGGTTCACAGTTTATACTGACCAGAAGAGTCTGAGATACCTTCTGGAACAATGAATAACCACCCAGAACCAACAGAATTTGTTAGCAAAGTTGATGAGGTATGACTTTGACATTGTGTACAAACCGGGAGCATTCAATAGGGTAGCAGACGCGTTATCTTGAAGATTGGAGGAAGAGGAAGACAGAGTTAAGGAGATCAATGTTTTGTCCAAACCTTATTGGAGGGACATTAAATTAGTGGAAGAAGAAAATCGGCAAGATCCTACCCTAAAGAAGATCATGGAGGAATTGGATAGCAACCCAGAGACACATGGGAACTATACCCTGAAAAATGGGAGGCTTCATTACAAGGGTAGATTAGTGTTATCGATGTCTTCCAGTTGAATTCGCAAGTTACTACACGAATACCATACGACTCCATTGGGGGGACATTCATGAATGTTCCGCACCTTCAGAAGGATAGGTCAGTCGTACTGGATGGGCATGAAGAAAAGCATCACGGACTACATTCAGGCTCGCGCAGTTTGCCAGCAGAGCAAGTATCAAGCGTGTTCACCACAAGGACTACTCCAAACTCTACCAATTCCGAAAACTGTGTGGGAGAAAATAAGTATGGATTTCATTGTCAGACTTCCTAAATCAGGTGGGAAGGACGCAATTTTGGTGGTGGTGGATGGCCTTAGCAAGTATGGTCATTTTGTCGCCCTTAAACATCCATATTCTGCGAGATCTATTGCGGAGGTTTTTGTTAAGGAGATAGTGAGATTACATGGCATTCCCACATCCATAGTTAGTGATCGGGACCCAACTTTTCTAAGTTTGTTTTGGAAAGAATTGTTTAAGTTGCAAGGAACGACGTTGAAGATGAGCACGACCTATCCCCCCGAAACTGACGGTCAAATGGAAGTTTTGAATAGAACGTTGGAAACATGCCTACGTTGTTTTAGTTCGGAACAACCTAAATTATGGGCGACTTTCTTACCTTGGGCGAAATACTGGTATAACACCAGTTTTCATGGAGCGACGAAGTGTACACCGTTTGAAGTAGTGTATGGCTGACCACCTCCATCCTTGGAACGCTTTGTTCCAAGAGAGACGATGGTAGAAGTGGTGGAACATGATTTAATGAACCGGGATGAGGCCCTCTCACAACTTAAATTTCACCTGGAAAGAGCGCAGGATTTGATGTCCAAACATGCCAACCGCCATAGGAGACCTTCCCCAATTAAAGTAGGTGATATGGTTTACTTAAAACTCAGGCCCCATCGGCAGCTGTCAATGTCGAACAAATTGCATCCAAAGCTAGCAACCAAGTATTATGGCCTGTTCCCAGTGGTGGTTGCGGTAGGGACGGTGGCTTTTTGACTACAATTGCCAGAAACAGCTCGAATACACCCGGTCTTCCATGTATCTCAACTTAAGTTAGCAGTAGGGACACAAGAAGTTCAACCCGAACTCCCTAGGGAGTTTCAAGGCCCTGCAGAGAAATTGTATCCAACAAAATATTGGATAGACGAGAATTATTCGTCCAAGGAGCATATATTCCACAGCTATTATTAAAGTGGAGTGAAGGAGAGAGGGACACAACTACTTGGGAGGATGTGACGACAATCAAAGAACAATTTCCTGAATTCAACCTTGAGGATAAGGTTGTTTTGATAGAGGGGAGTATTGTTAGGACAGAGAATAAGAATAAGGAAAATACATGGAAGGTATATCATAGGAGAAATAAAAATAGGAACCATTAAGGGAGGCGGTTGGTTAGTGGGTTGGGTATGGTTGGTCTTTAAAGACCAACAGGCTTTGGGAAAAGGGAGTTTTTTTATTTTAGAATTCTGTGACAGGAGCAGTCCTGTGCGAAAGGGAGTTTGTTCCCTTTGAAGGCATTCTTTTTGTAACAATGAAAAAACAATAAACTGAGGAATATTTAGTGAATTGTTGGTGTCTTTGTGTTTTTTGGTAGCTTTTTCCTGGGATCCTAACACACTGTGACTGAGATGAAGAATGAGAGAGAAGAGGAGAACGCGATCAGCGACGATGGGCGGTGGCGGAGAACGCGAGCGCGACAACGGTGTCGGTGGAGTTCTACGGTGCGGTTTGCTTGTTCTCTCTTTAGGGTTTCTAATTGTGACTTTTTCTTCACTAATTTTCACTCTTCTCTCTACTCTTTCCTGCTTCACTCACTCAAAAATATGATTTGGGTCGCACTGGGCCGCGCTAGGTTAAAAAAGTTAGGGCAAACAACATGCCGTGCTAGGGTACGAGGCAGCTTGACGGCGACCTCCAATGCAGCAATCCACCGAGTTGTGCGGCGACGCAACCCAATCCGCTCCGACGTTGATCCGCCATTCAAGTCACCTCGGTTTGGCCTCCGAACTCGCTGCATCGTACGATTTTGCGATTTTCATCACGATTTTAACTACATTGCCTTGCGTCCTTGTCTTCCAAAGTCCACACCCCAAGTTTTATTGGACATAGCAGGCTCAATATTTTATACATGAAAGAAAATTCAATGAAAGTATGTTCTATTTCTAAAAATTACAATCAAAGTAAATTCTATTTTACAAACAAGCATTCTATTTATTTAAAGCTAATAAAGATCATTCTCATTCATGCACACTCATCATGAAGTGTCACGCCTAGATAGTATGTTTCAAAGTGTTGGAGATCTCATATCATTTAGAGATATGATCAAATATTATTATATAGGTCGATGAAAACCTCAGCGTACCAAGTTGGTTTTGTTGAGTTAAGCTTAAAGTTTACTTTCATAGGATAGTATTAGAGCCTATCCTAGCAAGATTTGGTGGGCCTATTAGTCCACCTACTATTGGGTTCCCCTCTATTCCCACGCTCAATGTCCTCGACGTGAAGGAATGTGTTGAAGATCCCACAAATTATAATGTATAAGGTGGGTGCAAATCTCATCTTACCAAGTCAATTTTGTAAGGTTGAATTAAACTTAAGGTCTACTTTCATAGGAGTGAGAATAAAGCTCAAAGTAATAGACAAGGGCCAAAACAGGCATTAGAGCATGATGTTTAATTTGATACAAAGCGATGAACCTTACTAGGGCTTGACATGCTTTGAATCCTCTTGAAAGAGAGAAAACATAGGTGGTGCTTGAGAATGAGGCTCGTCAAAAAGTTTGTGGTTTTCAATCAATTTCCAATAATAACTTTAGTATGATAACATAGTACTTCTTGTTATTTTCTCTGATAAAATTATTATGTGCGATATCGTGATGCCAATGGTAGTTGGTGATATGAAATTGAAGGCTGCAATGAGGTTGACAACACATTGAAATGAAATATAACACTGGGTCAATTTTATTGAAGAACAGTATGGCCAATACCTGTAGTACTATATCTGAGCTTTGACCTGTTATTAATTTTTTATGGTTAGTTAATTAGTTATTCCAATTCTGTTATCACAAGTAATATTCTGTCGCATTTGTCGTACTTCTTTCTGGAAGCACCGACTAAAATATATTCACTTCACTGATTGTTTTTATATCAACATTTGCTGGGTTGTCTTAGAACAACTTTTCTCTTCAACTTGTGTCTAAATATAAGCCACAATTTTTGTGTGTGCAAATATGCTGAACCAGGAACAAATTATAAGTGTCTACATTATGTGATGATTCGAGGCATAAAAATCCACTATTCAACAAACATGCATTGCATTGAAATATGTTTGTAACGTACCTCACACGGCAAGCACTGTTGTGTGATATATTTGCTTAGAAACTACGAGGTGTCATCTATTTGATCGTATCATGCCACTCTCGTATAGGTATAAGCTTAACAAATACAATTCTTTTCAGATGAGGAGGACAGAATCATAGTTGCTGCTCATGCAATCCATGGGAACAAATGGGCAGCCATTGCCAGGCTTCTACCTGGAAGAACGGATAATGCCATTAAGAACCACTGGAATTCCACTCTGAGGCGTCGGGGAGTTGAACTTGATAAGATAAAATTAGAATCTGGTAACTTTATGGAAGATGCTAGCTTGGAGAAAGCAAAAGCATCCTCGGAAGACACTCTATCATGTGGGGATGTTTCTTTGAAATCCTCAGAAGGGAGAGATGTCAGTTCTGTGGAGATCATGGATGATAAATCTGATGGTAAAGCACAAGCTGAGGGCCAATTACACCACAAAGTCAAGGATCCACCTACCCTTTTTCGGCCAGTAGCTCGTGTAAGTGCTTTCAACGTTTATCACTCGTATGATGTTATACAGCCCTCAACATCAATTCAAAGACCTGTCCCGATGCAAGGACCCATTTTACAATCTTCAAGACCAGATATGGAATTTTGTAGAATGCTTGAAGGAATTTGTGGTGACCAGGCAGTACCTCACCAGTGTGGCCATGGTTGCTGTGCTGCTCCAAATGGTAGAAAGTCCGAAAGCTCTTTGTTGGGACCGGAATTCATTGAATTTTCCGAACCCCCATCTTTTCCAAATTTTGAGTTGGCTGCAATCGCTGCAGACATCAGTAACCTTGCTTGGCTTAAAAGTGGATTGGAGAATAGTAGTGTGAAAATTATGGGAAACACCTCTGGCAGTGCAATGTCTAATGGATCTCGAGTACATATTGGCCATTAGATTGCCTAATAAATCATCATTGGTCCTGAGTGAGGACTGGATAATGGGCATGATGCAGGCTAAGTGATGATTGTCTGTTTTCCTTGCAAATGTAATAAGGCAACCAAAGTTAAGTTAATCGATGCTATAATGTAAATTGGATTCACTAGGTAAAAGTAGAATGTGGGATTCATGAGTTCAAGGAACAATTTTTCTTTTTGGTGTTTTGAGTTACTTGATTTGGAAACTAGCAATGTTCGATGTAGAAAGGGGAAATTTCTTGCATTTGAATCTGTTTGGAGTTGCTGCTCTTATGCGTACTTTGTAACTGAGCGAAACAATGCCGAAGAGTTATTTTCTGCTGCGTGTCGCCTAGGTTTTTATAGTAATATGAAATGGTAATAGCTGCTGCACTTATTAGTATATTTTTTAAACACATTTTCTAATATTTTTTTTAATAGATAAATTTACTTACTTACGATTTAATAATGTATGATAAATTTTAACTAATAATAGAGATATGTTAGGAATAATGTGTGGCGGATAAATAACTAAGAATACGTTAGAATTACCAACTTTACTATCTTTGGCTAACATCAGTCTACATGCTATGATCATTATTTTCTTCACCAATGCAATGCAAAAGTTGGTTCAACATTCTAGATATTGGGAAAATTTTGAGCATCTCCAATTACGAGATGATTAAGGGTTGCATCGACTAACTCTTCTTCTAGAGGGATTTCATGTGTTTCTATGCTTAAATTGCTTAAAAAATTTCTTTGTTGTTTCTTTTAGCAACTTAGCCTAATAATGAAGTCTAACTTAAAAATATTAAATTATTTGGAATTCCTTAAACTCTAAGTTGTTCAATAATAACGTGACTAAGTAAGAACCACAATTATATTATCTTTCTTTAATTACGTAATATTCAAATGATAAAATTCATTTTGGATTGTAATATAAATGTGTGCCGTATTTTCTAATTTAATATCATCCTTTTATATTTTAAATGAAAAAAGTAAATCTGTTTTTTTTTTTGTTTTTTTATGGTGGGATCCTTGTGTTCTATTTTTTTTTTTAACAAATTTATTTTTGTTTTTTTTTGTAT
>Ga0123341_1000523_pt1 | contig 23706 bp, 9 predicted proteins | sample Turbeapinknodule_FD_89959 | JGI IMG/M metagenome (GOLD analysis project Ga0123341, IMG submission 89959) | Root nodule microbial communities of legume samples collected from Mexico - Turtle bean Mexico pink nodule | ecosystem: Host-associated > Plants > Roots > Nodule | place: Mexico: Nepantla...
AAATTGTCTTGAATAAATTAAAAATGTTTATAGGAAAAATAGAATGACCTAAAACAGAGATATCCTTTAATAATTGGGGAAGGTTGACGTAAGAATGCAGAAGAGAGGGACGAACATATGAACAAGAATCTGGCTTGTGACTTTAGGACCACTGAGTAACAAGTGCAAGTTTAATGAGGAATGTGTTGGTAGGTGAACCAAAACCTAAATATAAATGTTTTGTTTTTGTAAAGGTTCAATTTACACTAACAAACAAACAATTTATAAAATTAACTTATGTTAATTTCAACTTATTCTAATATATAATAAACAAAAATTGTTTTATTTTCATCTATACTAAATAAAAAATATCTTCGTATCAAGCTTATATATAAAAAAACTATTATTTTATTATATATGTACTTTTGACTACCACATCTCTTGCAAATATTATAACTATCATTACTAGTTTTAATTTTATAGGCTTAATATGATAATTTGGCCTTTAAAATTGATTTAGACACTTTTTTTTTAAAACAGTTCAACATTAATTATTGTTCATTAAAACTACTAACCTTTTAGATAAACGGCTAAAATAAGCAATTACTTTTTCTTAAAACGAACTAAAGATTGACTCAATTATAAACATTAAAACACTTACTGCGATTTTTTTTAAATGTAAATCACACCCCTGGAATGGAATTGACCTTCAAAATAAATCACACCCTATTTCATATTGTCAGAAAAGTAAAACTTTGATTTATTTTTATTTTTTTAAGAGAATAATGAGATTGATGAGAATAATAATTTAGGTTGAATGATATTTTGTAGAAAAAAATGTTACTATTTTGTATTAGTTTACAAATTTTCAAAATTTATTTATTTTTTCATATAGATCCATATCTCAGTAAAAAAATTAGTTTTTTATTTTCATTTTTAACCGTTATAATAAGGAGTAATTCACTGTTTGGGTTATCAAGATATCACAACTTCTACTTTTAATAGTTGGGCTAAATATCTCTCTGTACATGTACCAGATCAATTGTAATTTACACTCATCATTTTCTTTAAAATCTTCATCTGCACCCATCATTTTCTTTAAAACTTCAAATTGTGTTTGTCATCTTTTCCAAAAAATTTATCTGGAATGAAAAAAACTTCTAGATATAGATATTAGTGTCGAGAAAGCATTCCTATGTAATGTGAATGATCCTAAAGACACATTTTAGTTCCGGATTTACATATTCGGAACTATCTTATTTATTTATGTGATGAAGATCCTACATCGACTAGAGATTAGAGCCTTTCATTGTATATAAATGGGTGCAAACCTCAACCTCATGAGTGGTTTTATGAAGTTGAGTTAGACTTAGTCTACTTTGTAATATTATGTTATAGATATAAATATTCAGAAGATAAAGAGTAAAAGAAACAATTTTTATGTAGGTGTTGTGGTGATCAAAATTGATCGGATGCAAGGAGAATTAGCCTAACAGTTGTAACCGGAAATAATTTACTGTTGGGTTTTCAAGATATCATAACTGTATTTTGTATGGTAAACAGGTTTGCAGATGATGCAATCGAAGACTGGGATGGGAATGTATATTTCAGCATTGTAAGTACAAAATTTAATATGCATAATTGGCATCTGGATTTCTTAGAGGGAAGACCTCATGGACAAGTTTTCAAGTACACAGCCAAAACCAATGAATCTGCTCTTTTTCTCGATAATCTTGCCTTTGCTAATGGACTTGCACTCTCCAAAGACCAAGATTTTCTTTTGATCTGTGAAACTTGGAGGTAACTCTCTTTCTTTCTTCTTCTTTTTACCTACAACTTATTTATCTATCAACATTATCTTCCCACCATCACAATAATAACATAACAATTCAGAGACAATAATGTATAATTTTATTTAGCCTAATTTTTATTACATTTAAGCAAACATGTTAAAATCAGTTTTTAGAAAACTTATCTAGACAATACACTTTTAATTTACTGACTTTGTATTATCTATCATTTGTTTTGTCTAATGTAAAGTTTTGTGTGTATCAGATATAGGATTGTGAGGCATTGGTTAAAAGGAGAAAAGAAAGGAAAAACAGATATTTTCGTAGAAAACCTTCCTGGTGCACCTGATAATGTCAATCTTGCTCCTGATGGATCCTTCTGGGTCGGTTTGATTAAGGTATTCACTTTTGGCCATGTAAATACTCGTTTTCTTGGTCTAAAATTATAAAGTTTTGTATATGTGGGTGTGTTAAAATTGGTGTTTAATAACTTAAAAGATTGAAACTGATAGGAGATGATATTGAATTGTTTTCCTTCAATACTGATGTAACAGTTGAATTCTGAAAGACTGGAGTTTATGTACAACTACAAGATAACCAAGCACCTGCTTGCTTCATCTCCAAGACTCTTTAACTTTGTGAGTGATCTAAAGAGAAGGGCAACGGTGGTGAATGTGGGAACTGATGGCAAGATAATTAGAAAGTTCGATGATGGTGATGGGAAGGTCATTAATTTTGTGACTTCAGCTTTGGAGTTTGAGGACCATCTTTATTTGGGTAGTCTTACTTCCAACTTTGTTGGAAAATTACCACTGCGTGGTGCATAGAATAGTGAAGTTCAACAACTCTTGAATAAGGGGCCATGTCTCAGCTTGGATCATGCAAAGCATATAGGATAGAATATTGTCTCAATTTGGCAAAATTTGATAATAAGGTCTCTGTTTTCTTTAAGTTTCTTTTCACCTTTTTAAAATTCTAAACTGGCCAGAAAATCTTTTCAACAGTCAAGTAGATCACAGAACAGGTAACTTGTGTGATCAGCAATTAAAACACAATCTCAGTCTTCTGACCTTCAGTTAATTTTTTCATAACAGTTAAATGAAATCAACTAAAAACAAATGCAATTTAATGATCTGATTACAAAATAGTTTAGGGACCTACCTACAATCATGTTCATACAAATTCAAATTATATCACTTTTACTCTATTATAAAACCAACTTGAATTTGTTTTAAGGAAATTATCTGATCAAACTTCAAGGCATGGTAGAGTTTTTGTCCATTAATTAATTAATAATAAACACTACCTTTCTTTTTAAAAAGGATTAATAGTGTAAAGTATTAGCCAGTCAAAACTATAAGAAATTGATGTCTTGAAGGAAAAAACTATAAGTGTATGTTTTTTTCAGCCATTAGAAAGAAATTTATTATAAATTTCAAATGATTAACTAGGTATGTCTGTTTTTTCCTCTGATAACAAGAGCAGATAGATTATAGAGTGACATGTTCTTTTTTCAACACATTAAAAATAAATATCATAAAAAATTACAACAAACGAACATTGACCTATTCAGCTATTTATTCCATCAACATCAAAATGTAGCTTTTTTAAAATAAAACACTGGCAGACTTATTGCTCTTGAGAAGAACATTAGCATTTAACTAACCGTTGCTAGAAGAATATTTCCTTTGACAAGGCTTTGCTCCAACAAAAACACTGCATCAATGTCCAAAAGGAATTTTATGCTTACAAGAGACAAACTATTCAAACAATATTGATTTATAAAAACCGAAGTTGGGACTTGATATTATGCATCTAAAATCTGAAAACTTTATTAGTTAGTATCTACAAGAGTGAATTTACTGCATCCTCATCTTCTTTTCGACTCTTGAATGCTTCTTTGTGTCATTTAACTGGTCCCCTTTTGTTTTCCTACTATTTACGAATTCAGAGAAGGATGGTATTTGTGGCAAGTTGGTATTATTAAACGAACAGCTTTCCATTGGCACAATACATGGAGAAGTTTCTGATCTAGCATTGCCAGAGTATTCATTGCTGGTATCTTCGGCACAAGGATCTAAAGCAGGTGGCGATTTGAAGGGCTGTTCAGCTGGTGAAAGGGACTGTTTAGCTTCGGACACGACACTCATTGAGGCAGAAGCATTAATTGAACGAAGTCGGTTCATCAATTCGCTGGAGCTAGCAGACTTCAGCCATCTTACAGTACTTGCCACTTGCGAATAATAGAATGATTTGCCTGCCTTGCCATATTTCTTGTAGCATTCATCTTCAAGGAAAGATGCTGACGTATCCACTTCAATCCTGAACAAATGTTATAAAAGAATTAAGGAAAAAGCTCACATCCCAACTGTCATTGCTTTAATTTAGCTGTGATATAATTTAAGGTGAATTCATCATCAACTTCGTGGCAGTCATGTCATTATATTATGTTTAAAGATGTAGTTTTGCTATTTAAATAATACATCTATGGCACAATAATAAATTGATCTTTGAAGAAGGTGCCGTTGCATGTCAAATAAATGGCACACTTGTTATAGCAAAAACATATTGAGCAACTGAGTGAGTGTGTTTTTCTGTTGTGGAAGAGTGGGACAATAGAACAAAAACTAAAACAATATGATGCTACGCGTACTTGAAGTTGTCAAGCCGTTGCTGAACCTGTTTTAGAGCATTTTGCAACCTTTGCCTGCTTGCTCCTCGCATTGGATCAGAAATAGCATTCTTGTCAACTTTGTTGCTCTGTTATCAAATTAGATGAGTGGGTATACAGACAGAATAACAATGTATTCTCATTGATCTTTACAGTAATGAACTTCGAAAAAAAAAATAGGCAGAGACTACAAAAGAACTGTATTGCCTTTCTCAATACAGATTGCTTATTGTAACAGTTTCTGCTATGCTACCACCCAAAGGTGCTAGCATGTACTTTTTTAACCAACAATGTGGATGTAATCCAATAAAGACAAACCTGTTTATAACTGTTATTATTTTTATAGAAGTTTTCTTCTGCCCGTTGTAACATCGCAAGCTTTTCATTTACTCCCAATCTGGATTGAAGCTTTGACCTGGTTAGGTTGTTGATAACCTCATTACCATCTGCAAGTGAAAATTCACCCACGTAAATTATGGTCTAATAAACACTTGTTCTCCGGAAGAGTAAAAACACAAGGCAACCAAAATAAGTTCTACCTTCTGAATCAGATATATCTTCCTCTGATCCACTTGCTTCCCCTCCCCGATTCCAGAATTCAGATAACTGTTCTCCATCGATTGCGCTGGTGGAACTGAAAAATTAAATTTGTCAATAAATAAAAAACTCATTTAACTGAATTAATTAATATAGTAGAAGGCAATCACCATCAGACCAACAATGAAATACACAAGGAATAACCGTAAAGTGTTACTAACAAGAAGTCAGACCATATATTCCTTATGTTGGAGGAAACTACTCAATAGTCGATTTTTTAATTCCATTGCTTTGTTTTTTTATTTTATTTTTTCTGGGTCAATTCAAGAGGAAAGTCTCATGGTATTCACACTAAAATGACACAACTTTGAGCCAAAAGCTGTATTGAAGTTCCATCTTTATACCCATATGGCCATATCTGATATCTTTATGTCAAATGATGTAACAAAACTAATCATGGTCTGCATGCGACACCTACCATTCATAATTTTTTCTACCCAAAAAACTGCAGCTACATATAAACGAAATCTGTTTTCAGTTTATCAACTTCAAGTTCAATTCCTAATGCATAAGAGGGTTCTTTACTAATAAATAGCACCTGGTTATAAAAACTCGAGAAGAACCATTTTTATGGCATAGAGCAGAAACAGTTTTGAGATCCTCCAAACATCTGGCAACTAAGTTTGCATGTCTGCAGGCATCACATGTTTTTCCACATAGTGATGCAGTTACCTGCTTATAACAATTAAAGTTAATAATCCACTTAGCTTAACATGAAACATGCCAGATATTTCATACCTGTTCCCCAAAACTCTCAAGAATCCTTTTCCTGCGGCATCCAGATCCTTCACAGTATTCAACCATCTACATAGTTACAGATACATTCTATTACGTAAGTATATAATGGCAAGGTGCAGAGATATACTGTGTTAAAAAAATCACCAGGAGACTAGATGTCACCTGATTGAAAGCAGTAAGGGATATTTTGGATGATTCTTCTTGTGAACTAGATGACTGTGAGTTCTTGCTCCCCGATTTACTTAATATAAATTTCTGAAACAGATTATAATTTAAGAAAACAAATACAGTAAGAAAAACGAGCAAAGTCTCTAGTAAGCCAAGCTAACCATTCTTTTGCAATCATCTACCCCATAGTACAACAAACTTCTAGATGGCAATTGATCACGACCAGCTCTGCCAGACTCTTGATAGAATGCTTCCATTGACTTGGGAATATTGAAATGGCACACAATTCTGACATCCTTTCTATCAATGCCCTGGTAAATTTGATCTCAAGTTATTAGCAGCAAAGCACAAGTATAATAAATAAAGATTACAATATTAAAACATCACAAATTTTTAATCAACTGATAGTAAATCACCACTTACCATTCTGAATGAAGACCAAAGGCTTAGTAACTACATGCAACAGCACAGCTCCATGCAGAGATTAGGAAGAAAAGAAAGAAATACATCACAACCTCAAATAAATCAAAAGTTCTTTGCACTACATTAAAATCATAAAATGTTGTAGCTATACTTTAACACAAGTGAAAATATCATACTCAGATTTCTAATCACATTTTTTTGTTCCTCCGCACTTTGACCCATTCTGCTATACATTGTAAAAAATAAAATTAATTTTAGTAATTTATTGTATTTTAATCTATCAATATTATTTTCAATCTCTATGCAGGCCCAACCAACATTGAACTAAGGAATGATGAAAGCATAGTTAATAGCATGCTTTTGCACCATCATGGCTTCATGGCCCTTGGTCTCTACAAAAGTCCCATCACAGAACATTTTAGCTTGGCAGATGCTGCACCCAGTATCATGCCATATATCATTGTAATCCATTGATGTTATAGCCACTACTGTAAACAGGGCCATAAAAGCTCATCCAACCCCCACAACACGTACTATCATGTAATTAAACGCTTCAAAGAAATAATTGCACGAGATACCAACATAAAAAGGGAAAAACATACCCAAAAGCAACAGTGGCAACAACAACTTTTATCTTAGAAGAAATCCAATCATCTAATACCGAAGTTCGCATTTTATTATTCAATCCTGCATGATAAGCTGAAAAGATCCAAAATAAAATATACTATATGAACTGATAGGTGTAGTAGACAATCAATTAGTAAAGGCAGAAAAATATGAAAAAGTACCAGCACATGAAATGCCACTTTGGGATAGATTACTTGACAAGTCATCACACATTGAACGTTCAAGGCAGTACACTATTGCACAGACATCTCCCAGAGATTTGAGTGTATTAGATAAATCAGCAAAAGCATCATCCAATAGATCTTTGTATCTAACTGTATCATCAAGAATTCAAGTCAGATTTGTTTAAAGTAAATTGTAAGCTGCATCTCATACAAAATCAACATGTTGAGCAATTCACTGACAAAATTCATGCAGTAACTGGAATGCTTAATATAGCCAAAATAGAATAGCATGCTGTTCTTTTGCTTTCTTCTATCCTCTGTCATTGTATCTACGCTATTAAAAGTAGCATACACAAACATTTATGTAGTGGGTGGATTGATTGTGCCAGTGACATTGTGTGTCACAGGACAATTATATTTCACCATTACTAGCATAGAAACTATGTCATAAAAGCTTAATTGTTTTTAGATATGAATCATTCAGCCAAGCAGAACTGACCTTCATAATATATATTTGGACGATTAAATGAAGACTTGAGTACTAATGGATTTTGCATCCGCAAGGATTCAACTACATCCCTCTGAACCCTACAAAAAAAGAATATCCAGGGAATCAATGCCACAATGTGATTCTCATTTCTCTCCCCTCAACACGTAAAAATTTGAGATCAAAACAAAAGAGAATGCCTGCACCAAAAATATAACCCAGAATGTGCAATGATCATTGCGGTAAGCAGAGCACTTGACAGAATAACAAGCCAAAAATTATTTGGCCATTCCATAATAACAAAATTCTTCCACAATACAAAATATACTGGAAGTTGATACATTTATACACACACACACGAGTTAGGATGCATTTTACACCTTCAATAACATTTTATAGAATGCAAATTTAATTGTTCTATCATACACTCCACAGTGATAGTGCTCGTAAATACCTCTGACATTCTTCTATTCCTCACAGCTTATTTGGCTCAAATAGTTGCTTAAAGAACTAAAATTTGGGGAAGTTACACATATGACTCTCGTTTGTGATAGCCAAGTTGCTCTTCATATTGCCTCGAACCCAGTGTTTCAAAATGAGGACCAAACATATCAAGATAGATTGTCACTTCATCCGAGAAAAGATTTAATCTAGAGACATTCCGTTTCTTAATTTCAGTGATCAATATATCTCCACCAAACCATTGTGGGCCCTAGGATTGACTATATATGTAACAAGCTTGGTGCATATGTTTCTTTGCTCCAACTTGAGGGGGAGTGTTAGATATATTTTGTATATGGGCTTGGGCCCATCCTTATGTAATGCTATGTATGCTATATGTATATATGTTCCTCAGATGTGCTTATATGAATTTCATATACTTATTAATTAAGATCATATATACAAAATTTCATACTATTTCAAAATTATTTAAAAGTTTATAACATCACTTAACTGATAATATGACATTGAAAAAATACGTAAATGTTTATCATCAGATAACATGAAATATGATAGACTTGATCATTAAGATAATATAGCAAACTTCATCTGTTGGACCAACTACATTTGTATTCTATAACAAGTTATTGAAGGTAGATTTTGACTAAGTTTTATGCCTAATGTAAACAGATCTTAACTCTCTTTATATATATACACACTCACACATCATCATCATCATCAATGTCACTTACAGGAGAATAGCAATTGCAAAACAATGTCAAAATTGACAAATTAATGTTCAAAAAAATACACAAGCTTGTAAAAGCATAAGCTTGAGTATAAAATGCAAATATGAACAAAATTAAAACTGTGACAAAATAAAAGAAAATTATATCAAAGAAATTAAATTAGGAAGACTCACTTTGGCGCAGCAGTAGCAGTCAAAGCTAATATTGGTACATCTGGTAGGTGGCTTCTCAAAGATGAAAGCTTACGGTAGCTAGGTCTGCTTCGAAATAGAGAAGGAAAAGAGAATTGTGTCTCATGAGAATAAACTCTAATCCATATGCATATATGGGAAATTACACACAAACACCCCAAACTCAATCAAACCTTCAGATATTGGATAAAGAAAATAAAAAAGGCAAAGATAATAGAGACATTAATGGAATTCAGCTGGAACCTATTGAAGCACAATCAAGCACTACCAAATTAATGTTACAGGTTTAGCACTAGGATAAAAGTAAATAAAAATCAAGCATATATACATGTGAATTGAGAAAAAGAGAGGATGAATCTGATTAGGCAAGGCACTACAGAAATATTAACTAAATAAAATTTGTTGCCTTAGCAGAAAGAAATATATAGGTCCTGTAAGATAATCATGAAAATATTCTAGCACTCCAATTGGCTTGTTGCAGAAAGCAGAATGTATGACAAACCTGAAATCATGACCCCAACTTGAGATGCAATGCGCCTGAAAATTTTGCACTAGTGAGACTATTAAGAAAGCAAGTAAATTCCAGCAGATAAAAAATTTGAAATGGCCTTCCCAGCACACACCTCATCTATGGCAATGAGAGTTAGCAGACCCCTAGTATAAATCTTGGTCAGCTTTGACATAAACCCTGGTGTTGCTATCAACTCTGGAGTCACATATAGCAGCCTTGTAGAAGGTTTTCCAGAATCAAGGTCCTCGTGAATCTTATATCATAAAAGGTAAAAATCACTTTCCTGAATCAATAACACTAGGGAACAGTGAGAAATTGGATACATATGGACTAACCTCGTCTAAACTCTAAAGTCAAGAGATTAGTCAACACAGTAGGGTTTTATTCACAATTGATTTCAATTATAATATTTTCATAAATATAAATTCATATCTCACTTTCTCACTTTACACATGATAGGAACTTTGGTATCATGGGGTGCCTGAGTCCCACGTGGAAAGGACTTTAGAGGGTGGGTTTTCCCAAGTGTTTGGATACTTATCAATATCTCTTTGCGTTAAAAGGGATAAATTTATTACACATATTAATTAATTTGGCATGGATTCTTTATACAGACACAAACACTCTCCATGTTAAGCCGAAGTACCAAACTAATTCCAATATAAACAACTCCAGGATGTGGAAAATATTATTGAGATGATTGTAATTGTTATATTACCTACACTTCTATTTCACTTTGATATATGTTGATATATTATTTACAATAAAGATGGTGACGAGCCTTGAAGCAATAATAAAGTTGCTGCCTTTTAAGGTCATAGAATCAGTCATGATTGAAATCCTAGTATCAGTCACACTGCACTGCTTCCAAGGTGAGACACCTTACACCTAACCCTGACCCCACTAAGTTGGATTATCGAGCATCAGATTACCTATCATAAAAAGTCAGCATTTTAACAACTTACTCACCTTTACTTTAGCATCCGCGGTTTTTGTTGAGGAGAGAAAATCTGCTGCAATCCCTTTCTCCTTCAGTGCCATTACTTGGTTTTCCTGACTTATAGAAAGAAAAAAATCAGACAAAACAAACTCTAAACTCAGAAAATCAATATTGTCTGAAAATTAAGTGAGTTACCAAAGATGCCTACCATTAAGGCTGTCAGCAGAACAAAAGTCAGAAATCACGGTAGTATCCTAGCATAAAAAATTATGTGAATTACCAAGAGCAACAAGCTCGGCTAAAGACACGACATGTACAAAGAAGAACGGCATCCACCTATTAAAGGAGATACAACAAGCACAATTCCTGTTTTTGCCAATGCAGGGATCTGATAACACATTGACTTGCCTCCCCCAGTTGGCATAAGGCAAAAACAATCCTTTCCTGCATAAAGAGTCCAAAATCAATGGATAATTTCAACTTAAATTAAATAAGGCAAATAGTCATTTTTATTATGCAAAGAACACGACTTGAACTGAAACTGTTACTTTACACTCATCAAAAGTCTCTGAGGCACCAATTACAACAAAACACGAAGGAAAATATCATAGTTCACTTCCATGCTTGTAGAAAGGAAAAGGCGAATGCACCTGAGAGCACCGACTGAATAGCGTCCAATTGCATGCCCCTAAAATCAGGGTACCCAAAATGCCATCTTAGAAGCTTCACCAACGTTTCCTTGCTGCGCAGTTCCTTCTTCTTCCTGTTCGCATTCGCGTCGCTCAGTGGCAATGTCGACTTCTTCTGCATTTCAATTCCAACCTGCCAAATCAAAAATCGATCAACGAATTCTACAGCGGAAGAATTAAGAATAAAATCGTTTGAAAGTGCACCGAAAGTTCGAACCTTTGATATAAGGGTTTTGCGAATTGCCCGATGCAAAGCCGTTCGCGGGTTTTTCTTTCTCCCAATGGATCAAAAATTGAAATTACAGTGAAAAAATACGTCGGTCTTTTGTGTATATCCTTTTAATTGATTTAAAAAGTTAGTGAAAAATAAGTTTCTATATAAAAAAAATAACAAATTAATTATTTTATTAATAATAGCTTTTAATTAAGTATTATGGTGACATGTTACACAAAGTCCTATGGTTAAATTTCTCCAATTTAAGATAAACAGCGCTTGTTTTTATGAATAAGATTTGATTTAGATAACAGTAGTCAACGAGATTTGGAAACATAGAAACATAATAGTCTTTAAAGAGGGGTAGTAGATGTACTTGAAACTTTTGTTTTGATTCAATTAAAGGTTTAGTCATGGATTACATCTAAATCACAGTTTGCACATTTTTTCTTTTCTGATTGGTGTATAAATCCGTGGTATAAGGATACTCTTATGATATATTCATTTATGTTGTATGATTGCGTGTCTTCCTCTGGGTTAACCAGAAGAGTTTTATTTAGAAAAACATGAAAGTAAGTCTAGTGAGAAAGGTTGTAGTTTGAGTTCATGTATAAGGGTTGAATCACTCTAAAGTTGTTCATATTTATTATTTTTTTTATTGTTAATAAAAAAAATATTATGGTGACAAATTTTTTTCAGATAATAGTTGAATTAAGAATATTCATAAGATAATAAAAAGTGAAGTGAATATTTTTCTCCTTAAATAAAAAAATATAAAGAAACAAATGTAGTTGAAGTTGCTACTTGAAGTTGGTACAACTCTCCATCAATCATGTATTGAAATTGTAAAAGAATCACTTCAATATTAACCAACTCAAATTGAATCTAACAAATTTGCATCAACCTCTCAAGAGATTTAAATGAGAAGACCTCAATCTAATACATTTTATGTCAATTTCATGATTAAATCATATTTGAAGTGCTATTATGTTTCTCTTTTTAGAATATGAATGAAACTTATTGTTTTATAATAATTATTTTAATTATAATTTGATTTGGATGTAGTTCCTAAAATTCTTTCAATTGTAATGTGGATTATCACATGATAAATGATAATAATATATTCATTTTAATGACGGACGGCATGGCATGGAGAAGTACTTCTTGATTATAAAATCAGTAAGTTATTTTTTTCTAAAGAAGTTCCTTGTGTAGAATCTGGATGTTATTTTTAAAAAATGATTTTATATTGTAAAATTTAAAAGTCAATGTTATATTCTACATTATCTATTTGAAAAAAAAAAAATCTATGCAAAAGAAAATAACGTTCAGACTATGCAATCTCAAATTCACTTATAAAGTATGCAATTTGCAAGTCATTTTTAAATCCAAAAGTCACTTTCAAATCAGAAGTCTACTCTATATTTCACAATCCAAAAGTTTTTTTTTTCGTAAAAAAAAAAGTTAAGTCAATGTTGATTTTCATATTACACATTCTGCATGTCTTTTTTCTGAAAGTCATTTTTAAATCTAGAAGTCACTTTTGAATCCAAAAGTCTAGAAGTCTAGTTTATGTTTCACTATCCAAAAGTTATTTTTTTCGTAAAAAAAAAACTATAAGTCTAATTGTTTTTCACATTACACATTTTGCAAGTCTTTTTATGAAAAAAAAATGACTTCTAGATTGTATAATTCAAAAATAATTTTTGAATCTAAAAATCTATTCCAAATTGTATGATTCAATTCAAATGTCATCTTCTCAAAAAAAAAAAGAGATTTCAGATTATGGTATAATGTCTGAATGGATCATAAAACAAACATTTGACTATTATCTCGTGCAATATTAAAATGTTATACCAAAAATTGCATAATGTTAAAATTTAACCATGTTATACAAAAAGGTTTTGTTCTCAGTCTCATCAAACCAGGGTACCAAAAAGGCTCTTAACAGCCCTACCACTCCATTTTAGCCACACAAGGCATGGTTTCCACCAATTTCTTATTGACTTGTTTACTAATTATAACTAGGTCCATATTAGATTTTGGGACACCAACATTGAACGAGTTGATCCTTGTGTTACAACACTCTCCCCTAACAAACTTTTCAAATCTACAAACGTTGTAACGTGTGAGAAAAATCCCACCCTACCTTAACCTGTTTTCTGTACAAAAGCTTTGATGTCAAATGCATCACCAGCAGAAGTCTTCGTAATGACACCCTGCTCGGAGAACATGAAATGGTTAGAGGAGCAAATGCAGCTGAAATCCATACAAATTATGCAAGTAAAGAGAGATAAGGGATAAGAAAGACCTTCTCCGTGATGATCCCAGATATTAGATTTGCAGGAGTAACATCGAAAGCCGGGTTCCACACAGAAATTCCCGAGGCAGCAACCTGCTCTCCAAGTCCTCCCCGTGCGTTCAACAATTCCTTGGGGGACCTCTCCTCAATTACAATTTCTTGTCCAGAAGAAAGTGATAGATCAACAGAAGTGAGGGGTGCAGCCACATAAAAAGGTACATTATGAAACTTCGCGGACAAGGCAACGCTGTAGGTTCCAATTTTGTTGGCCGTGTCACCTGCAATGTCATTTAGAGGAAGATGAATCTGATGATAGCTTTCAAGCTCAAGCAAACTATAGCTTATTTTCATCTCAAAGTACCGTTTGATGCAACACGATCAGCCCCAACAACAACAGCGTCCACACTTCCTGCTTTCATTAATGCAGCTGCAGCAGAATCAGCAATCAGAGTTGATGGTATTTTTTCATGCACCAATTCATAGGCAGTAAGTCTAGATCCCTGCAATTAAACATTGTGATTGATTAGTATGCACAACCTCCAAATCGTTCTAGGTTAGATTTCATAGTATGTGTTCTCAAAACTACAACAAACTTCAGCTAACTTGTTCTTTCATGTCATCAATCTACTGCCCACATTCAAATGTATATATATACCGACTCTGATTGAAACTTTAGTATTTTAGTTTAATGGGCCCCAGAATTTGTATTCTCTTAATCAAATGAATGACTAAGCAGCTAACTTAAGCTGAATATAACTAACTAGATAAACTACAACTATCACCAAGATACAGATTGAAGAATATCTTTTATTTCAGTGTTCTTGTTCAGAAATTGATGCTACGTATTGAAACTTTAAAATGAACATGGATATAAACCAGAAATGAAAATACATCATTGTGGCTCAAATCTGTTCTCAAGTAGTAATGCTATTAATCATGTTCACAAATAAAACACAAAATAACTTACACTGATCATCCTATTTAAATGTAACTCAGGATGCATCTTCTCTCAAAAGGGCTCTGGGTATACCTAAATGTTGAATATACTAGGGAAAGTCCACTCACTTGATTAAATGGGCGTGTTTCTGTGCAATAAGCCCTTTCTAGAACTCCTCCACCGTGAAGTGCACGGATCACACCCAGAGCAGTACCATATCCAGCTGTGGCTAGACTGAGTATTAATCAAAGACTGAGTTATAAGTACGTCCGAAACTTTATCAATAATTTATCAAACTAGTGGAAAACAACAGATAACTATATTAAATGTAGTACTACTAAATAAGAAATGGTACTGTAAAAAGCACCTTCCAGTATTGCAATGCGTCAAAACAGAAAGCTTTTGTTTCTCTGTTTGTTGCTGAATACAGGTAGCTCCATAAGAGCCAATAGCTCGATTTGAGGCAACATCATCCTCAAGCATAACTTCAGAAGCTTCTATAAATGCCTACGGATTAATCCAGTATATTCATGTTCAAATGGCTAAAACCAAAAACGAGTAAAAAGGGTAAAAAAATGTAACTTTCTTCACTAGCAAGAATTCCTTCAGTGTAAATTTTAGCAATACCTGGAAAACACTCCTGCCCTCTGAAGTGGTAGCAGCAGCATTTGAGACGACTTCTTTGAGTTTTGTCGCAGCATCCGACAGATTCACTGCAGTTGGCCGACTGCATCATGAATGAAGAAAGAAATAAGCTAAAACTCATGCTCGAAAACCTCATGACAACCACACCAACTTTTTAAGGACGCACTTCAATATGCCAAATGTTAATCACTCGGCAAAGGCATACTTAAATTAACCAAAATACATAGATTGCTGTCTAAGAAATGCAGAGAATTGTAAATACCTAGACACAAGATATTCTAATTTATTCTGCAGGAAGGAAACAGCTTCACCAGCTGAACCATTGAAACCATCTAAATTGAACACCTCCACTGCCAAAGAGAGTGCCGCCGCAATCGCAATAGCAGGTGCTCCCCGGACCACCATATCCCGAATGGCATTCCTGAGAAGATTATGAACATTTAAATATTTTGAATCCACTGACTGAAAATACTAAGACCACAATACAAATTCTAGAGGCTCATTCAAATTCGCTACGACAGTAACATGAAAATTGATCACTTAAAATGCAGTGAAATCCAAATTCAAATTCAACTTAAACATCTTACCAGCCATCCGTTGAATCCCGAATTTCCAAGTAAGTTGTCTCCAGAGGGAGCTTTCTCTGCACAAGCAGAATCAGCGGCGCAAAGTAAAGATTAAAACAAAACCGAAATTGATGGTAAAAATATAGTGTTAGAACATTGTCGAAAACGTGTGTGCGTGCGAAAATCTTTGCATACGAATTCGGTGAAGGAAAGGGGAATCTGAAGAGAAGAGAGGACCTGATCGAGAAGGTGGAGGGAACCGCGGGTGTAGCGTATGGATTGGAGCGTTGCTGCAACAACATCGTTGAACTCACGTGCCATGGCTTCGCGTTCGGAAGCAGATTCAGCGTTTGAGGGTTGGGTTCTGGAAGAAGGTTTAGTGTGAGTTTCAGAAATTCGCAATCTGCTTTTTTAGTGCAGAAACAAAGGTCGTGTTCTTTTTTTCTCTCTCTCTTTTACTGTACGAAATGCTTTTTGTTTCACCGCAGACACAGAGGAATACGCAATCGTGCTTTTCCCTCTTTTACTGCACAAACAAGATTCCTTCGCCTCCTCCACCACTACCCAAACAATAGATATTCTTTATCGAATGTTTCAATAATATCATTTGTGATGGAAATGTTCACTATATTTTTTTTTATTGAAAACAAGGAAATTTTAAAAATTATATTGAGAAATGTTAAAAATAATCTTTAAAAGGAAAAAAATTATTTTTATTTTTTTATAGGCTTAAGTTTTAAATTCTCAAGTATTTTCAATTGAGTCCTAATAAAACTTTTGTTTTGTAGCATGTAAGTATTTTCAATTGAGTTCTAATTAAATTTTTCTAAGTATGTTTAATAATTAAAAATTATATTTTTTAATAGTATCTATAGTTTAATCTTTGTTGTTAAGTGGTAATTGGTATATTGTCTTGTTTAATATTAAACAACGTAGTTTTGTTATTAATATGATTTTTATTTTTAAATTAAGGTTAAAAAAATGAAAATTTAAATATATTACTGGGATAGTGCGAAACAAGTAGATGACATAAATTTGGATTTTTTATTATTTTATTTTGGTCATGTTTTCCTAAATTATATTTTGTTATATGTTACTCTTTCGGTGTTATTCTGGTCTTGGAAGTTAACTAAACCATTATGATTTTGATTATGTTTAAATTTTAATGTTGTTGGCTATTGAATTTTGTAGTTAAGAAATATGTTAATAAGTTATTGCATGTAATTGATAGTTGTTCCTTTAAGGTGGTGTTAAATATGTTAATAAATTTCTGAGTTTGAATATTGAGATTTATCTTGCGTCTTAAATGATCACAAAATTAAGTATCCTTATCATTTTGTTATGTTCTTCATGGTGAGGATATCTAATTTGGATTTGTTTTTTCAAATATATTGTAATGCGATGCGGACAAGTGAAGTGAAGTTGCTAGCCAATTAACACTAAATGGGATTAAGAGATAAAAACAATTTTATATAATACTAACACAAAATAACATATGAAACAACTAAGTAAAGTGACAGAATAAAATAACACACATCACCCATATAGCAAAAATTTAAACAGTATAAATTTAATTGAATTTTTTAAAATATTTAAATAAAAAAAATCATCTTAGATCCAACTAAATAAAAAGCAAGATTGTTATGAAGAAAAAGAGACATACATAAAGACAATAATGACAACATAACTCTTATAATTCATAATAAACAATAATAATAAATATCATACGTTTTGCAGCTCAGCAAAAGACTTCCACTGACAGTGCAAATGTGATTGTCCTTTCCATTTTATAAAAAATTCCATCTCATTCCAATCAATTTCTGAATCAAACAAGTGACTCGTTAAAACATGCTGAGTTGATTGATTATTCCTTTCAGCATCTTTAGTTGTGCCCTTTGGTTGATGCCAAAACACCTTTTCAATGGAGTCGCTATCTTCTTCGTCAATTTCTTCCTGAAGAACACAAAGAATGACGTTATTTGGTTGTGCATGTATGCGGATTACTCAATAGATGATATCACTTAATCCACGAAAGACTAACAACAGAGTATACTCAGAAGACTAAGTTCAGAACTCAAAAATTTCAAACAACAGCAAATCACATTCTCATTTTCAAAAAATTGCAAACACATTCGTAATACAAGCAAACCACACCAAACTTGAAACTAATTTATATCATATTTACATAAATTTCACCGTACTAAGCTGCAAAGAGAAGGAGATAACAACACACCATAAACACGAAGGTGAAAAAGTATTTAAAAATTAAAAAAAAAAAAATGGAAAATTCAAGTTTCAGAACCAAACCAGTTTTGGAAAAAATAGGAAACGCAGCATTTATAAGTTTCCATTGACTTACCTCAATGGTGGAAGGAGAAGCTACAATCTACAAGGAAAAAATTTTGAGGAAAGGAAAGCTTCATTGAGCAAGAGTTGCCGTAAGGTTCAAAAGATTGTGGAGGGAGGAGAAGCTTTAGGTTAATTTTTTTTTTATTGTTTTAGATTAAAGCATATTATGTCAGTTGAAATAAAAAATGACATAATAAAAATTTATTATGAAGTTCTATCCTGAACCGACATAGTAAATACTTAATATGCTAATTTTAATTTTAATCGTCATAATAAATTTCACGATTATTACAGAAAGTCCGTGCATCATTTTTATGATAGATAAACTACACCATTATAATAAACTGTCAAAAAATATTTACTTAAATGATAAAATAATAAAAAATTATATATTTTTATTAATGATTAATTATATAATATCATGTCCCAAAATTTATATAACTAATCATTAATAAAGAGATACAATTTCTTATTATTTTACCAGTAAATATCTTTTGAATTTAAAAAACTATTATTAGTAAAAAAAATATATATATATACAATAAAAAATACATATAATAAAATTATAAAAAAGTACCTATAATATATACAATAATAAAATCATTGTCTGGGAATCAAACGAGAGTCACACCCACTATCGTTTTCACAACCTTGCAGGGTCAACCAAACATACAAAACACCAAACCAAAATCTAAAAATAGTTTTACAAAAAAATTAATATAAATAATATTTTATATAAGATATTATTCATTTTATTTTTAAAAATATAAAATTTATCGTTAAAAATATTAAAACTTAAAAAAATATCTCCACTTTGTATAAATGATGAGGGACGACCCTGTTCCTAAAACAGAGTTCTACTGGAATAGAATATTGTTGCTCAAATTAATAAGAAATTGAAAATAATAATAGTATGAAAGTGTTTGGTACTTATATTTTATAAGTCTTTGAATCATTCGGAATAGCACATATAATATTACATATAATATTTGTTAAATTTATGATAATTGTAACTAGTATGATTCTAAAACAATTTTTAAAAAATAAATATATTAATTTTTTAAAAATTCAAATTTTATTGTATAAATTATTATTATAAGTATCTCTCCTACGTACGACCGTTCATTCTCTTAAAAGGATTCTTTTACAAACTCACCATTTTTCTGCTCTCTAAATCACTTCCAATCTACGCTACCCTTCTTCTTCTTCTAGTCACCTCATTTTCGATACACATTTTTACACTTTCTTAGGGTTCCAAGTCCTCTTTTCCTATTAAGGTGAGTTCTAATGTGAACCCAATCATCTGTTGTTAATTTTCATACCAGGATCGCAATCACTCAATATCTGTCCTTTTGTGATGCTGGCTTGCTAGCTAATGCCACCCCCCTTTCCACAACCGACATGGTGGAAATGTTTTAGCAAGAAAGGCATTTTTAGTTCAAATTGATCATTTTTATTGGAATTTAGAGTGGAAGAAGGTTGTTGCTGTTTCAATGCTGCTTAGAGTTTGATTGATTGCTAGCTTTTTTGAGAAAGTGACGTTTTTTCCCTCTCCATGGCGTGAAATCACTACTGGCTTAAATTGAAACCTTTTATGTTTTTTTGTCTGTTTCCTTTCTTGTTGGAAGATTATTTATTTTGTTTCTAATTTAGCTCAATTGGAGCTTAGTATTCAGCACATTTGAAAAGGAAAGAGGGTGCCTTGCCTTCGCTTGCCTTTTCTTCACTTTCTTATGTTTGTAACTTTCTTTTGTCTGTGTAGGATGAAGGTGGGCTTCTATGGGTTGAAGGGTAAAGAAATTTCCCTTATTTCCATTATTCTGGTGTCCACAACGTTCATTATGTGGTCATGGGAGAGAGCATCTGGTCGTGCTTCATTTGTTTCCTCTCAAACATTGATGCAGTTTTCTTCAGGTTTGCATTAGTTTTTTCTTGAATAAAACTTATATGTTATTATTCCCTTAATGTGGGAATATTATTTTATTTTTCATTTATGAAGGCCGAATCACTTATGTTGCAAAGGTTACTTAGTAACTTTGGACTTTGGAGGTAGTGTTTAAAGTCTGAATTAACGAACGTGTTGTCTTGATGAGTGATGAAGCTGGTTGTAAATCCCTAGTTTCTTGATAAGGATAATCTCATCATTTTGAGATGAGGATGCCATTTGTATAGTATCCATTGACATCAAATACCGTCTTATCTTTCTGTAACGAAGCTTTGAAACTTCATGCTGAACAGTCAACTTGTATTTTTTATCAGTAGTTTCTTTTTGGTTGTTTAGCATATTTGAAGATAATTTGGCGAGTAGCTCTGTGGTCAACATACTCGTGCCAAAGCCATCTATTATAGCATGTGGTCTTGCTGTTCCCTTCCCTTCCCCTTCTATCTTTGTTAAGCTCGTGTTAATTTGGGACTTAAGATTGGTCTTTCATTTGATGTTGTAGAAATTTTTTCCAGTGTGTTAGATGAATATGATGGAAGTGGAGAAGTTAGCATCGGTTTGAGTAATGCTACAGAAAACAAAGGTATTGAATTTTTTTCCCCATATGAATATGTAATATGTCGTTCTAATTGCCAAATTCTATAAAATATTACTGTGAAGCTATTATGATTTGAAGGGAAACTGATACATGCAACTTGTTTTCTTGACTTTCCTTTTAAAGTGTTTCTCTGAATTTTTCTGACCAATTTTAGTTAATTTTACAAAAAAGCTCGAAGCCTTATAGTTATAGGAAAATGGTCAGCTTATTATCTAATGACAAGATTATTTTTAAAGGTTACCTCTAAAATTTTCTTAAAAACCTATTTAATTCCTAAAGAAAGCTTGAAACATTATAGCTGTAATTATGTTGAAGTTGAGAAAATAATCTTATTGTTTGTTCCCTTCTCTTATCAAGAGGTGACATATCTAAGCAAGTTGCAATTGAGCACTATTCTGAGCAGTAGTAGTCAACAAACAAAAACATATTTATGTAGACTGATTCTGGGAAGAAGAAGCTCTCATGTTAACTGGATTAAATGTTTGAATGTTTCATATTTTTGGTGTGGTTGGTCCTTCATGCATTCACGCTTTAGAGGAGCAAAATTTCATGCAAATTTGTTATACTGATGAACTATATATTGCTAGTACTGTTATAGTAAGTACTCTTTTCTTGTTAATCCTTTTCCAGTATGTAACCATGCAAAAGGAAAATGGGTTCCAGACAACCGCCGACCTTTATACTCAGGTTCTGAATGCAAACAATGGCTGTCAGAGATGTGGGCTTGCCGCTTGACTCAACGCACAGACTTTGCATATGAAAGGCTTCGGTGGCAGCCAAAAGATTGTCAAATGGAGGAATTTGAAGGCTCTAAATTTTTTAGAAGGTACTGTGTGTTCTCTCTAATGTTTATAGATCAGACTGTTGTCTAATTGCTTTAGGGTTCAGTTCAATGATTTGATACTTGAAATTGTGAATTGAATCATAGTATGCTGCTTGATGCACTTGGAATAATCAGTTTTGGTAGAGGCTTGTGCTGACAGGCTAATCATATTATTTTAGTTATTCTTATTTCTGGTTGCTTAGTAAGATGGCTCTGTACTTAATCAACTTCCTCTGATTTGGAAGTTACCTTGTATTTCACTACATAATGGATTGCAATACATATTTGCTCTTCATAGTTTAAATTAGTCTAAATTTCTGGGATCAATTTTGACTAATTGATAATAATTGGTTGCGTTCAGGATGCAACACAAAACTCTAGCCTTTGTTGGAGACTCATTGGGCCGGCAGCAGTTTCAATCTCTAATGTGCATGATCACTGCTGGGAAGGAAACACATGATGTGGAAGATGTGGGGAAGGAGTATGGGTTGATTCTATCTGAGGGTGCTGTCCGCCCTGATGGTTGGGCTTACCGTTTTTTGAGCACCAATACTACAATTCTCTACTACTGGTCTGCAGTTCTCTGTGATATTGAACCTATCAATGTCAATGATCCTGGGACAGAGTATGCAATGCATCTTGACCGGCCTCCAGCCTTCTTGCACCAATTCCTTCACAAGTTTAACGTGCTGGTTCTCAACACAGGTCACCATTGGAATCGAGGAAAGCTCAAGGCCAATCGGTGGATAATGCATGTTGGAGGTGTGCCAAATACTGACAAGAAGATAGCAGTGGTTGGGGGTGCCAAGAATCTCACTGTTCACAGTGTGGTTAGTTGGGTGAGCTCTCAGCTTTTAGAGTATCCTAGTTTGAAGGTATTCTTTCGGACCATTTCCCCAAGGCATTTTGTTGGTGGGGACTGGAACACTGGAGGCAGCTGTAACAGCACTACACCAATGTCAGTGGGAAAGGAAATATTGGATGAGGAATCCACAGATAAAGTTGTAGTAAATGCAGTGAAGGGAACAAGGGTCAAGATCTTGGACATAACAGCTCTTTCTCAGCTTAGGGATGAAGGTCATATATCTCATTTTAGCATTTCGGCTAAGCCTGGTGTGCAGGATTGCTTACACTGGTGTTTGCCTGGCATTCCTGATACATGGAATGAAATACTCTTTACACAAATCTAGTCTGCACATGATGTTACACTTTTATCGGCCAATTATGTCGTTCACACTTCCTATCTTGTACCTGACTGTTCAGAGGATGCAGTTGCGGGGATGCAATACAAGATGCCCTTATCAGGGTTGGAACTTTGAGCTGATCTTTGATATATGAGTATGACATTCCTAATACTTTGAAATACGGGATTTTCTTTGGTACAATATTGGTTAAGTATATAACTTTCACTTCTTACGTGACCAGTTACATCGTCACAGAAAAGGTTGGTACAAAGCTAAAGTATTGGAACATATGACGATAGTATATGGAACTGTGTTATTATCCGTTCTTCAACTGTTATTCAAGACATTGGGATATGGAGATACCCTTTTTCGTCTGCTTGGGAGCTTGAGATAAAAAGTTTTTTTGAATGTACTTTTAGATTTAGTAGCTTGAGATAAAAATCTCAAATGTACTTTTAGATTTAGTATACTTAATGGAGCTTCAAAGTATAAACATCTCAAGTTCAATATAACTTACCCTCTTCATTACGAGGGAAAAATGTAGTCATAGTTGTGTAATATTCTCTTAAGTTCAATTGTATTTTTAATCCCCTGATATAATTACTGCTTGACTTGCTGCTATAGAAGTTAAAAACAAATCAATTAAGCCTCTAAGCGAAGGAGCTTATGCAATATCATGATTTCCTTAATTATGTGATAGAAAATGAAAAGAACTAAAAAAAAAGATTAAATTTAATTGAATGACATGTGACTTTTTAGGCTGAATTTTCTATCTAGCACCATTTACACTTTTATTTTTTCATGTAGCACTATTTTGTTTTTAATTCCCTATCTAGCACCCTTTTGTTTTTATTTTTCTATCTAGGACCCTTTTATTTTTTATTTTTCTATCTAGCACCATTTCAAAAATAAATTATTATTTTTTTGATAATTTTAATTTTGAATGCATTTAAAAATAAATATTTTTAATGTTTAAAATAG
>Ga0123341_1000526_pt1 | contig 23687 bp, 18 predicted proteins | sample Turbeapinknodule_FD_89959 | JGI IMG/M metagenome (GOLD analysis project Ga0123341, IMG submission 89959) | Root nodule microbial communities of legume samples collected from Mexico - Turtle bean Mexico pink nodule | ecosystem: Host-associated > Plants > Roots > Nodule | place: Mexico: Nepantla...
ATTTATTATTTTTTTTTTTTTTTTTTTTTTTTTTTTTTTATATAATTTTTTTTTTTTTTTTAAATTTTTTTTTTTTTGTTTTGTAAATTTAAAGTTTTTTTTTTTTTTTTTTTTTACATTTTTCATTATCATTAAAAGTTCCTATATAACCTAAGTCACATATTATGACTTGAATTTACTGTGATAAGTATATGGTTCTTTTGCGGTTCACTTTTTTGAGCCTACATGCTTCTTAGACTTTGTGTGAAGATGGTGGAAGGGAATTGATTATTGATTTTCTTCAGTATCTCCTTTTTTTCAGTAATTTTGTCTCCTTTCTTCAATTTTAGTATAATTTATATACATATTCTTTTTAACTAAATGACTATTTTGCTTTATAGGTTCGATTTATGGGTGAAAATTCTCACATGTCAGTTGAATTTGATAATGTAAGTAAATTTTTTACTTTTCAATCTTTTGAATACTTAGTTTTGTAATATTTTGGTTATAGTGATGTCTTTTGCGGATACACGAGCAAACTTTAGTCACTATACTTCTTCTGTCCAAGAATTGAAAATGAAAATGATTCTTTTGGATGTATGCAGATAATTTTGTAAACATTATCAATTAATGCATGTAAGTGTAGTCATCTTATGCAAAATCACACTATGTAAATCTTTGTAAGATAATTTTTTTTTTCAATGTAGATCGTTTGTGTTGTCTTGGAAAATTATGAAGTTCCGAAGAACAACTTAGCAAATGTTAGTCACGAGGAAGAAAGTGTGGAGAATATGTGGGTCCAAGATGGGATGAGCAATGAGGATCAAAGCTCGCCTTTGCTTGATGTGAAAACGAGAAATCCTCCATGGAGAAAAGTTGTTAACGAAAAAGGCGAAATGATTGTAGCAATGTAATTATTTTTACGAATAGTAAATATTTGAAATAAATGTATGTTATCTTCTACTTATCTCATTGCCTTAACATTCATAATTCACACAGGGAAGATGACAAGAATCCATCTTTTTGGTCTGGGGTTTGTCTGCATAATATGGCCAACTTAACCAGAGAGGGAACCACTATACGTCGTGTAATGGAATCTATATTTCGCTACTTCGATAGTGGAAACTTATGGTCGATCGATGATGGCCTTGCCATTTCTGTTTTAAAGGATATATTATTTTTGATGGATGATTCAGGTTACTTATTTCATAATACACTTCTCTGTATCATATAATACTTTGTTAATTGTTACTACCCTTTTTGTTTTCTCTTTCATTTTTTCTTCATCTTGTTGCAGAGAAAAACACACATGTTTTGCTATCAATGTTGATTAAGCATTTGGATCATAAAGCTGTCCTTAAAGAACCACATATGCAACTTGACATTGTCGAGGTCACCACTTCACTTTCCCAATATGCAAAGGTCCAACCTTCTATATCAATAATTGGTGCAGTGAGTGATATGATGAGACATTTGCGAAAGTGCATACATTGCTCTCTAGATGAGTCAAAGTTGGCCCCTGATGAAATAGCCTGGAATAAGAAATTCAGAAGAGTTGTGGATAAGTGCCTTGTAAAGTTGTCAAATAAGGTACACCAATTTTTCCACAGTTTTCATTCAAGTTTATACTTAAGCTTTACAGAATAAGTGAACCAAAAGTGGTTTGAATGAATGATTAATATGCTGGTTTTTTGTTGTCACTAAAATTTGGTGAAGTTGTAATATATCTAGTTGTCACACAGTATTACACTTATCATAAAGGTAAAGGAAGATATATAACCTTCTTCTACTCATAAATAGGTTGGAGAAGCAGACCCAATTCTTGATGTTATGGCTGTGATGTTAGAGAACATCTCAACTATGACATCAAACTCTAGAACCACAGTCCATGCTGTAAATCGAACTGCTCAAATTGTAGCCTCCTTACCAAATGTATCATATCAGAATAAGGTAAGTAGTGGATATTTGTGGTGTTGTTCTTTCTTCTGTGATTCATTGCTTTGATTTTTATGGATAAATTTGATAATAAAACCATGATTTCCATCCCAGGCATTCCCTGAGACCTTGTTTCATCACTTGCTCCTGGTTATGGTCCATCCAGATCATGAAACACGAGCAGTAGCTCACCGTATATTTTCTGTCATTCTTGTTCCAACCACTGTATTTCCTCATCCAAGCTTGTCTATTTCTGATCGTAAGCCATCGAGTGTTCCACGAACTCTCTCTCGAACACTCTCTGTTTTCTCTTCTTCAGCTGTCTTATTTGAGAAGTTAAGACTGGAGAAACGTTCGTCAAGTGAAAAATTAATTCAATTTAAAGAAAATATTCCTGGAGAGATTGAATCAACTAATAGCAATGGTGGGATCGTTAACAAGTTAAAGTCAATGCATAATCGGGTGTCTAGCGTGAATAATCCTCCCCTACTATTGGAAGTGGATGAAATTGCTGCAAAACATGATGATAAAAACTCGGTGAGTCTCACATTGATTAGTTTTGACTAATGATTTTGATTTTAGTCTAATTCAACTAATTGGAAACATCTAATCCTCACTTTTCCAATATTCTTATATGGGTGCATATAAACACCCACTCTAACCATTATGTGTTTTTCTTACATTATCTTGATGTTATCATGGTTAACAATATTGATCAATTTTTCACTTCTATCTAGGTGTTTCCTGCTCTTAGGCTGAATAGGCTTAAGATAAGTCGATTATTATCATCTATTTGGGTACAATCTATATCTCCTGGAAACATGCCTGCAAATTATGAAGCAATTGCTCATTCATACACTTTGATCTTGCTTGTTTCAAGAGAAAAGGTGATAACTAGATTCATGATTATATTCTTTAATGGTATATAATCGTAAAATAATTTACTTTTTTAAGGGATCCTCTTTGTATGATGTTTAGTGCTTTTTTTCTCCTTTATTCATGAAAATATGTATTTTTACAGAATTATTACATTATTATTTGTGATTGATATTGAAGTTTTTGAATGTTTCGATCCTTAAAACACATTAAAAAAGAGGAAAAATGGATAGAAATATATCTATGAAAGAAGAATTTGGAATAGACAAGTAGTTTATGAGTTAATGGAACTAGGTTAGTTGTAACTGTTATATTGGTTGTACTATTTTCTTTTACTCTTGGGTTATAAATGTTCCAAGGGTTAGTTATTGTGTTAATCTAAGTTCCTATTGTGACCTACATCTTTGATGTAATATCATGAATTAGTTTTATGTTGTACTATACTTTATTCATCTATTGTTTATAAATATTTATACGTCCACAACAACAGTAATGTGATGTTTATTTTTCATATTATACTTGTCAATGTATTATGGAATGTTAAGGTCCATCGTGTAATCTAAAGTCGTAATATTCACCCAAAGATCTAATATGTATGTTAGCATTGCCTTAAGATCCTAATGTAAAAGTGAAGGAATGCTCAAGGTTGTTTATAATATTTTCTTTCTTTCCTTTTAAGGAATGGGACTTTCTTTTCCTTTAAAATAATTTTCCAAAACTACTTTGCATTTTGCAGAATTCTTTTCACGAGGTACTAGTTCGAAGTTTTCAACTTGCTTTTTCTTTATGGAATATTTCTCTAAAAGAAGGTGAGTTATGGATTATAATTAAATTTGGTAGAGAATCCAATCTGACGCAAATGTGACATGATTGAGTTTTTCATGCGTCCTTTAATAGTATTAGTGGACATTGCATATCAAACAAATCCTATTTTGATATTGGAAAATAAAATCATTCTTCTTTTCTATTACTCAGACTATATATTATACTCACTTATCATTTAGTAGTTCAAAAGACCTTAGTAGTATTTTTTCTGCATAATATTAATTAAGTGGTTTTGTGCTTCTAATGGACATTAGCCACCAATTTGTACACTATAAAAAGCCTTGGAAATTGTAGTTTGGTGAGGAGAATTCCAAAATAAAGTAGCATATGATCATTTTAAACAACCATTTTATAAGAGAACAAACACATTTCCATTGGGAATGGGTGCAAAATGAGAACAGGAAAGAAAAAACTTTTGTTGTTGGAATATTAGTCCTTAGCTCTTAATTCCTACTTTATATTGTAGGGACACTACCACCATCTCGTCGAAGATCACTCTTTACTCTTGCTACTTCAATGATTGTGTTTTCTTCAAAAGAATACAACATTGACCGTCTTGTCCAAAGTGCTAGAAAAGTACTTTTGGAGAGAAAGGTAGTGTCCATATAAAGGTTTCCTGCATCTTATGCTTTGTAATTTGTAAATGTTTTCATCATATAATGATATAACCTTTTATGTTTTCATCGTCTGGATTCAGGTTGATCCGTACCTTGAATTAATTGAAGATTATAATAAGTTGCAAGTTGTCAACTTTGCACCTGACAATCTAAACATCATGTATGGATCTAAAGAAGATGATGATAGAGCCACACAAACGCTTTCAGAGTTATTGGGTTATATTAACGAAACACGGGAAATCTTTGCTTCTGAAATCATTAAGTGCTTAGAGAATTTTGCAAAAGTAAAATTTTTACTTGTGTGTTCAGGATTGTCAATAGATAAAAATAGTTGTATTTCTAGACATCTATCTTGACCCTTTTATCATTTTTGCAGGCTGAATTATCTTCAATTAAGGAACAACTGTTGGAAGAATTTGCACCAGATGCCATGTGTGAACTTGGATCTCAATTGAAAATGAATATGGCTACAATGGTGACTTAAATTGGCTTTTTTTTAGTTAATAAACTTATGTGCCTTCCTGATTATGATTAACAACTAATTTCAAAACTTATAGGATGCTTCAATGGCTTCAAATGCTGATGACGACCTCATTTTTGAACCATTTGAAAATCAAACTAAACATAGTCGTGATTTATCCCCAGAGCCCCCTAGTCTTCTAAGTGCTAATCAACTTTTAGACCTAGTATGTGTCCCTTCTATATTGTTGTACATTTTTGTGTTCTTTGGATTGTGTTTTAAGTTTTGTTCCTGCTAGGAAGATAGGAGACGAAACCTTCAATAGTTCTCTAGGTCAATCTCCCTAGCAGGAACAAGTTCTATCAATTACACATAAAAATTGACATTACACTTTGAATGTAGGCTTTTGAGACACCTAATCCAGCAGGGAGGATTTCTGTATGTAATGCATATAACATGCCATACAATGATATGGCTGATAAGTGTGAGGTACTTTTGATGGAAAAGCAGAAGATGTCTAGATTGATGAGTGCCCAACAAAAGCAAGATAATTTAGTGGACTCTCTTTTGTTGAATCAAGATAATGAAATGAAAAATATGGATGTCTCTAACCAAGTGGATTTTCAAAAGGTAATTCCTCCCTGTAAAAGTTCATACTTACATTATCTGTTCAATAAATACAAATTTACATTTTGTATGGATGTGCATAAAAATGTATAGTTTCAAATTAAAAAGCTTGGAACAGTGAATAGGCCTACTCTGCATTATTTGAAATGAGTATCTAATTAAGTTATATAAAATGCAGGTGGGCATTCCTCCCTTTGATGATAATGTTTGTGTGGATCTATACCAACCAACTTCTGGTCCTCTTCCAGTGTTTGCAAATGAATATGAAAATCACCCTTTCAAACTTCCAGTAGCAAGCCCCTATGATAACTTTCTAAAAGCTGCTGGTTGTTGATCTCGTAGTTATACTATATTAGTACAAGGTAGTTAAAAATTCATAATGGATCACAAAGGAAACATTTTTAAGGACTTTAATTTCAGTGATGCACAAGCCAAAATATATCAAGAAATATTAGTATTGTTGTTCTGACCATATGTTAAATTTTAATATTTGATTATGTATAACTTTCTTTATTAATTGGTATGCGATCGACTTAGGCTTTATACCAAGGAGTCCTTGTAAAATGTAAAGTATAATTTCAGTCTGCATTTTATTTTGACTATGATAATACTTATTATTAGATTGGATAAACTTATTCATAAGCATATTTAGAATTAGAAAAAAGTTATATACATTAGTTTTAGTTTAGGAAGATGTCTTATTTTACTATTTTAGAAACATTTATAAAGAAGTTTTCTCCAAACAAATATTTATAAAAAAAACTTTAATAGAATATATATATAACAACTTTTTTTTTGTTGGATTATGATTGAAGTAAATATTTCCACCATGATATCGTGCTTTAAAAAAGTTAATTGCGAGGAAGGATATTGTAACAATTTGATCTAGAATTGTAGTAAAAAAAGTTATGTTAATAAAATTGCAAAGATTAAGTTTAGTTAATTTTGGTTGGGAACCAAATTATAGATTGAAATGAGAAAATTAATTGTTTATCATTTTTTTATAGGCAAAAAATGAATGGATAAAATGATGCACTTGGGGTGCAATAATCCATATACAAAAGAGGATAGTGTCTCTATGATTGAATTGTTTGTCATTGTGGTAGCACTAATGAGAATTGTGTATAGAGGGAACTAATTTATATCATTCTTGTAAGCCCTACCTTAAAAATCACAAATTATACAAAATTGTCAGTGTTGAAAATCTTACATTGATTAGGAATATGATCATATTATAATATATAAGTGAGACGTAATCCTAATTTTACAAATTGACTATGTGAGGTTGAATCAAATATAAATTAATTTGTTTCATCTCCATACTTCATACATTGGGGTTAAATTGACTAATACAATATATGAATTCTTAGAAGATTGGGGGATTGAGAATAAAATCATTTCATTAACTTTTGATAATGCTTCAACAAATGGTACAATGAAATAATATTGAAAGAAGAACTTTGGAACAATAATAATGGTTTATTATGGGGTGAGGATTTTTTTTCACATCTTAAACTTTATTGTTCAAAAGAAAAAATTAGAGAAACCATAAGTATATATTAAATTATCAAAGGACACAAAAACATCTTTCAATACTCAAAGTTTCATATCTGAAGCAAGTTTTTAAGAAACTGCTAGAATTTTATCAAAAGCCGCTCTCTAGGGTCACAAAATTTGAAATTTATTCTTTGAAACCTAAAAAACAAAGAAAAATTTCTGTTATAGTGATCATATGAATGTTTTTAACGTCTCTTATTAAAATGGATGGTATAAACACAAAACTTAGTTTGCGTTTAAATGTACCTACTAAGAGAAACTTTAATTTTTCTATGCTTGAAAGTGCACCTGCATAACACTTTTAATAATCTTGCATTTGAATATGTGAATCATGTAGTTTTTCCTACAAGTGTACAATGCACAAGACTACAAAAATATGTATGAATTTGTGCATCCATTATATTTAATCATAGAGTTACATCTAACATCAAATTTGTATTTAACACGTATGAGAATTTCAATGTTGGTTGGTACAAAATGCTAACCATGAAGAGAAAATAAGGAAAATAATTTTTGAAATGAAAATAAAATTTGATGAATATTAGAGTGATTGGAGTGACATGCTTGCACTTGGAATAATTCTTTATCATTGAAAAGTTACAAAAGTTTTAGTATTCAAATATTGGTTTTGATTAGGGGTGGGCATGGATTGGATTTTTCAAAATTCAATTTAAATCCAAATCCAAATAAATAGATTGCATTTAAAATTCATATCCACTTTAACTAGATCAAATATATTTGGATTTTTTTTAAATCCATTTAAAGTGGATTGAATCTAGATTAAATTCACTTTGTTAATTATATTAATTTCACTTTGTCAATTACATTAAATCCATTTTGATATGGAGTGAGACTAACTTGGCTCGAACTGGGCCTAAGCCGACTCAACCTGGACGCAGACCAACTCGGCTCTACATCGACCCCGACCCAGACGGCTTGACATCGGTCTTGGCCTGGACGACTTGACATCAGCTCGGGCCTGGACAACTCGACATCGACTTCGACCCGGACGACTCGACATCAGCTCGGGCCCGGACAACTCGACATCAACTTCGACCCGGACGACTCGATATCGGAACGGGCCCGAACGACTATACATCGGCTCGGGCCCAAACGACTCGACATCGGCCTGGGCCCGAACGACTCGACATCAGCCCAGGCTCGAACGACTCGACATCATCCCGGGCCCGCCCGAATCGATATCGGCTCGACATCGGCCCGGGCCAGCTCGGCTCGATATGGGCCCGGGCTTGCCTGACTCGACATGGGCCCGAGCCCGCTCGCCTCGACATTGGTCTGGGATCGATCATCTTGACATCGACCGGGCCCGCTCGGCTCGACATCGATTTGGGCCTGCTCGGCTCGACACCCGCTTGGCTCGGCATCGGCTTGAGCCCGCTTGGCTCGACATCAGTTTGGGCCCGCTCGACTCGACATCGGCCCGGGCCCGCTTGCCTCGACATCGATTCGGGCCCGCTCGTCTTGACATCAGCCCGGGCTCGCTCGGCTCGATATCAGCCCAGGCGACTCGACATTGGCCTGGGCCCGGATGACTCGACATCGTCCCAGCTTTGCTTGGCTTGACTTTTTCTCGAGCCTGCTCGGCTCGACATTGGCCCGAAATGACTCGGCTCGATTTTGGTCCGAAATGACTCAGCTCGACTTTGGTTCAAAATTACTTGGCTTGACTTTGGTCCATACCGACTCAATTCGACTTGGGCCCGAACGACTCAGCTCGACGTGGACTTGGGTCGACTTTGCTCAACCTGAGTCTGAATTCTCTTGGCTCAACCTGAATTGGGCCAAGTCAAAATCCAACCCAAAATACAATTTGGATAATCCAAAAATGTATCCAATCCATATCTAATCCATATCCAATTAAATGGATTGAATTTAAAATCCAAAAATATAGATTTGGATTTGAGATAAATTCATTTAAATGGATCAAAATCAAAACTAATATGGATTTGAATAATTATAGATTGAATTTTATAATTTGGATTTTTTTCTCACCCTTAATTTTAATAGAAAATGCGAGTGTTGAAATAAAAATTGTATTCTCTTCTGTGTGTTTGAACACACATTTAAGAAAGAAGTAACTGCAAAAAGTGACAAGACTCTTATTTATTTAGCAGAAATCAATAACATCATAATGTGTTTTTGTTAATATAATTTTATATTTCGCATTCATACAATTTAAATTATTTTTTTTATTAATTTTTTTATTTTTGTGTGAAAATGATACAGGAGTTCATCTACTTTTGAGAAGGATAATTAATCACAAGATAAAAACTCTCTATTGGATACTTATTGATATATGAGCAAAAACTTTCTTTGCCATTTAATCCAAATCTTGATTTTTGCATTATTGAAAGGAGAATCTAGTAAGGTCTCCATATTTCACATTATTAACATTGACATTTTAAGTATTCAAATTACAATAGTAGTATTTAATTAATTAGCTTTTAATATGAATTCTCATGTTTTCAATCAATACCACATTTGTCTTATTCCAAATAATATGCAATAGTTGATCTGTACCAAATATTGGTTTCTTAGATTTGAAACAAGTTTTTTTAATGTGAAGTTATGTGGATGCAAGGTTAAACGGACACATTAGACGTATAAACTTTCAGAAAGAGGTTTTCGAATTTTTTTAAGCTTCCAAAAGGTATTTTTTGAATTTTCAATTTTTTATGGAATTCTAAAAACATTTTCTGGAAAAGTAATGTTTATAAAATATAAAATATAAAATTAATAAATCTGGAAGGTATATATAATATAAATATCAATTGACGTGGAAAATAGAATTTGGGCGACAGAATAATGGGCCGAGAGTGGGTAAAGTAGCCCAGCCCATATATGTACTGAATGCAGAAAGTAAAGGAGAAGCATTCCTGTTTTCTTCTTCCATTTCGTTCTTTCGCTCAATAGATCTCAAGCTTCAGGTACGAACCCTAGACCTCTTCTCTAAGCCTTTTTGATTTCATGCCTCGCATGATTTTATCTCATATGTCCTTTTTCCAGTTTAATTTTTGCGCTTCTTTATTCTCTTCACTGGGTGGATTAACTGAAAATTTAATAGACTCCAATTAGGTGCGGATGTAACTTTTTTTTTTCCGACTTTTAATTTTTTATTAATTGATTCAACCAATTCATTTTATGATTAGGGATGTCTTGGTTTTACCAATTTTTTACATTTTTTTTGTGCAAATTTGATTCCAATTCCAAAATTTCGCCTTAAATTCGCCTAATCTTCTGTAAACTGGTTTTTGTGACAATGCCTTACCTTTGCTTCCCTTTCTATGCTCAGTGATTCCAATGAAGAAACTTGTTTGGTTTATTGTGATGGATTTTATCGTGTAAAATACATCAAATCATAATGTCTTTTTTCATAATCGCCCAACCTGTAGGCTTATTAAGATTTTTCGATGCTGGATAGGTGTTAGAATGTTTCCACATGCAATATAGGGGTTTTGATCTGACAACTTTCGGTTGATGTATCATTCCATATGATTTGACTCCTCATGGTTTCTGTTTTCTTCAGTTTGTTATGTTAATCTATTCAATAATCCCCTGAAGCTAGCATTTTGGATTTATTTATATTTATTATTATGGGTTGTTATCTAATATCCTTGAGTCTTGAGTTGTTCGTTTGTTATGTTAATCTATACAATAATCTCCTTAAGCTAAGATTTTGTATTTGTTTATATTTGTTATTGAGGGTTGTAATCTAATATCACTAGTCTCGAGTTGTTAGGTTGTTTAGCGTTTAACCAGCATGTAGTTTTTGTCAAAGGGATTTCCATTGCTATGTTCGCTAGTTTGTAAGATTTTAGGAATGCAGTTGCTTTACCTCTCTAACCAACACGGTTTCATGCTTTTTTGGTGGTTCAGTGTGAAATTCCACCTTATTTTTGCAATTTTATTGTGTCATACCATTTGTTTAATTGGATAGGAATGGTGTCTCTGCCATTCATATTGCCGTTTTCTTTCTCTCTTTGAATTTTGACTTTTTTATTCTTTTGTTTGTTAGCGTAGTCTGCAGTCATGTCAGGCAAGTATATTGTTTCTGCTATTCTTGGATCATTTGGAATTGCATGGGTTTGTGATTATTATGTTTCAGAAAAAAAGATATTTGGAGGTAAGTAGTGTCTTCCACCTGAAACAATTTTCTTTGTGGCTGTTTTCTTACAGTATGTAACTGCTAACTGATTTCCTCAGGTAGTACCCCTGGCACTATTACAAACAAAGAGTGGGAGGAAGAGACTGACAAAAAATTGCAGGCATGGCCTCGCACGGCTGGTGCACCGGTTGTCATGAACCCCATAAGTCGCCAAAATTTCGTTGTGAAGTCTCGCTCTGAGTGATAATTTTTTGTTCATGAATTTTGAGTTAATTGGTTCCCCTTGGTCATGGGATATGTTTCCATAAACGATGGTCATGTTTGAGGTAAAACTCTTGCAGTTCAATTAGTATCTCTATGTTTTAACATGTGTATGTTTAGTTGCTTAATAAAAGGTTATTTAAACAAAAAGGATTGGTTAATACACATTCTTGTATTCAAGTTCTGTCTATTCACCTTGGTATGAATGTGAATCAATTAGCAGAGTGTGCTAAAAATTATTACTAGTGGCATATGGTGCTTTTAGGCAATGTCTTGCAGTTCCCTTGCTGTAAAATTACAAGTGCGGTGTTGAACTTATAGTACTTGATTGAAATTTTCCATGTGCGGGAAATGTTAATTGATTGGTTTGCATCATGGCTTATTCTCTGTGATTTGTGAATCTCTCGTCAAATCCGAGTGAGGGTTCTATGAGAGCAAGTTTTAGCTTTAGAATACTAACTACTCTTCAGCGGTAAAACAACACGTACAAATTTTGTGGGGAAACAAAATTTCTGATTAACTTAAATTTCTATTCTTTTTGCTGGCTTTAGAATTTAAAGTGTTGGTTTGATTTGTTGTGATGTTATAGACTGTGTTTGGGAGGAAAGAAATTGGGTGACAGAAATATAGATGTTTACTTTAGGAAAAATAGGACAGGGTAGAATTAATAGTATAGCAAATATTTTTTTCTTTGAAAACTGATGAGGAAAAGTAGTACCTGATTAGGAATATTCGGGATTGGTATATAAGGTTTTATAAGGTTCTCAAACATCAGGCTTCAGGTAAATTTGTGAAAATTTTAGTTGACTATAATTGTAACTTGTAACAGTAAAATATTGAAATATATTTAAAGATATACAACTAAACATAATTAAGCAGAATATAAGTAGTGCAACAATCCAAATTGACAAGTAAATATTAAGTATAAATGTAACTTAACATTTTTACCCAAGGGCTGTGAAAATAAAAATTGTTTTGACAAAAAGTTTATTACACTCCGTTTAGCTCTTGCTTTATTTTATAGTTTGACAAATGAAGTAAACGAAAAAAATTGCTGAAAATCAATATTATCACATAACTCAAATTTGAGAAAAAAGTCACAATAATTAATGATTAACAAATTTTAATACTATAAACCTTATTTATGCTACTTTTTTAAAATCTAAACATCATATTTAATAAAATATAATCTTAGGACACGTTAAGAAAATAATTTTTTTATAATATAAAAACAAGAATATTAAATAAATTTAACTACTATTCTTAATTAGTATCAAAGTAATTAATTTTACTCATAATTTAAGTCCGAATGTATATAACATAAGTTTACTCGAATTCCATATTCACGCTTGGGCATACACAACACACGTGCAATGCAAAAATCATGTCACTTTGTATCAAATGCCATCGTGCTTCTGGGTGGACATGCGTAGGATATAGGAAGAATGGAAACCAAACATGCCGTTAAAGTTTTTACTTTAAATAAATTTGAAGTGTTGATTTTTACTTTAAATAAATTTGAAGTGTTGATTTTTACTTTAAATAAATTTGAAGTGTTAGACTTTTACTTTAAATATCCAATAAACCCTTTTTCCAAATTAAATACCTAATATATTATAAATTTTTGGTTTAAGTTCATGAAATAGTATTAATGTGTTTTATTTTTATTATTGTATTGACTCTTTTAATGGATTTCTTATTTTTTTTTAATATTTTTCTTTCAATTTACTTTTTTATCATAATAATTTATACATTTTTCATATTTTATTAATTATAGGTAATAAAACCACACATATTTTATTTAAAATCAAATTAAGAGACAGCCACACAAATATAGTCGTAAATTAGTTTTTTGAATCAAGCTTCTTTCAATATACAAATGAAAACCAAAACCTGTTTATTATCTAAACCAAAGGAAGTAGATATGTCACAGAAGAAAGCGACCATAGCAGAAAGAGGACATATACGTTAAGATTATTAATCATGTAATAAGTACTTTTGAAACTCATATACTAAAAAACGGATATTATGAGGTCAGATTATGTAACACATCAGAAATTATTTTTTAAACTTGTGTCATCCTAATTTCCATGTAAAAAGAAGCTGAGACTAATTTGGAACTGAGGTATTACCATTCCTTAAACAAGAACAATGTTATTGATATAATATATGATGTTGTGTACTTAGTCAAAATATAGTTTTCATGTCATAAGTTAATTACCACAGATATGGCAGTTTCATAGTTTCCTTGATAGAATAATGCAATGTGGTATATAACTACAAAGCTGTTAATTTAATGGACACGAAATTATCTTCCTTTAGTTATCTTTCGAGTAAGTTTCTTATGTCGAGAAATATTATTTACAGCAATATTTTGGCGAATGAAAGGTTTTGTGGTGTATGTCAAAGTGCTAAAACACTTCCAGTAGGAGGTACTGCATGCATCATGCATGTGGACAATTCAGATGTAGAGTCTGTGATCTCAATAAAAATAAACTAAAGCTTTTCAGTTTCAATGGGAACAGATTGATTGATAGGTGCATACATCTCCCAAATGAGTAAATAGAATATGAAAACTGTGGACTAGCTTATATGCAAGAGAAACTGATATATCTTTTTCCAAAGTCTCTTGCATTTATCCTCCCCCAACCTAACCACTGTGTCCAACTCAAATAGATAAGCTAGCTGTCCTTTACAACTAACCCTTTGGACAACCTAGAAAGGTGAAGTTCTATCAATGCCTGAATTTACTTTCACACACCAGCTTCACCACCTGAAGTAACTCCTCATACAAGTCTACTATTTAATGTTGTTGTATAACTCATCAGTTCCTCTGTATCCATGAGAGTTTGCATACATCAAATCTTCAACACAGAATAGAATACTTGAGTGGCTTGCTGTTCTCAGTTTTGTTTTATCTCTCGCAGCATTTCTACTACATTCTTCATTTTCGGTCGTTTGGCTGGTGTGTTGTCCGTGCACAGCAAGGCAACCTTCAAAGCAGCAAGCATTTCTTTCCTCCAACCAAAAGAAACTGTGCTAAGCCTGGCATCCAATATCTGCTCTGGAGTTTCCCCTCTCACTGGAGCACTGTGAACCCATTTCACCAAATCTACACCTTCACCAAAATCCTCATCAACTGGTAATCTAGTTGTGAGGATCTCCAACAGAACAACACCGTAGCTATAAACATTTCCTGGTGCTGTTACTTGCATAGTATATGCATATTCTGCATTGTAGAAAAAATGTAAAATGAAGCATGCTAAACACAACAAAAGTAGAGTTTAATTTGTATGTAATGACTGTATACAAAAATTAACCTCATCAACCAATATAATCATTAACATGATCTTTAATGTAATATTGTAAAATTAATTAACTAGCCATACATGATTATGTGTAAAGAGATGATAATGCAAAGACTATTTACTGTAAAAGTAAATAGGATGAATAGATGGAGAATTGCATGCCAGAAAGTAGCATACCTGGTGGTATGTAACCAAAGGAACCAGCAACTGCACTAATACTTGCAGTGCCTTTGGTTGGATCCAGAAGTTTTGAAATCTCTATCTCCCCAACTAACGGCTTGAAATTTGCATCCAAGAGAACATTGCCTGAAGAAATGTCAAGATGGATGATTGCCACATGATGAAGGAAAGCCAAACCTTCTGCCACACCAATGGCAATGGACAGTCTAGAAGGCCAGTCAGGTTGATATTCAGGTTTCCGGGTAGATTCATGAAGAAGCTGAACCAATGTTCCATTGGGAAAATAATGATGCAAGAGAAGAGCAACATCTTCATAAATGACATAGCCAATGGGACGCACAAGATTATCATGACAAACTTTGCTCAGTCTTTCAAGTTCTCTAATCATTTTGTTCTGATGGTGGATTATTGTCTTGTCTACAGACTTCAATCTCCTAACAGATAAGACCACCCCAGAAGGCATGATTGCCTTGTAAACTGTGCTGAAAGTTCCGCCGCTGAGCTTATTTGAGTCTTTCAGAGTTGCTTTAACGACAGCATCAAGGTCTACCGCTTGTTTGAGATTATCAACAAAAACAGTTCCTGCAATTATAGTTGGGTTGTCATTGGTGCTATCATCAACAATTCCAGCATCTTTGGCTACTTTTTCTTGCCTCTCTCTGATCATAAACAGCAAGACAACTATAGTTACTGACATAAAAACAGCCAAACCAGAACCAATTACAGCTAGTATGATTCTGTAAGAAACCCGATGATGGTAAGCCTTGTGATCATCATAAAGGGTTCCACATGAAGGGTTCAGAGGCTCTCCACAAAGCCCTTTGTTGCCCAAAAAACTTGAACTAGGACTCTTTTGGAATGGTACAAATGTTGGCACCAAGCCTCCTAGCAGATTATTTGAGAAGTTCACCTCTATCAAACTCAACATTCCCTTAAGTTCAGGTGGGATATTACCTGATAGCCGATTGTTTGAAACATCCAGTGAAACAAGTTTGTCCAGTTTTCCCAATTCAGGGGGCAGAAGTCCATGAAGATGATTGAAGCTCAAATTTAAAGCTATCTGCAAGTTCCTAATGCGCCCAATCTCAGGAGGAATAGTTCCAGTCAAAATATTACTGCCCAATTGTAATTCAAGAAGTTTTGCACAATTACCAATTTCATGGGGGATCTCTCCTCTTATGAAATTCTGATCCAACAGCAAGTACTGCAACCGGGTGATATTGCAGATTTCATTTGGTATTGTCCCATTGAATCTGTTGTTGCTAATATCAAGCTTGTTAAGATTTTTGCAACTCAGAATTGATATTGGAATATCGCCAAATAGGCTATTTCCAGAAAGAATTAATTCCTGAAGATTCATAAGTTGTCCGAAGTCTTGCGGAATTGTTCCAGTAAATCCATTTGAAGCCAAATTCAAGAGGGTAAGATTAGAACACTGAGAAAATTCTGACACAACCTCACCAGAAAGATTATTATTGTCAGCTTCAAAGTAGGTTAGGCTAGTAAGATTTCCAATGGTCTTAGGAATTGTACCTACTAGATGGTTGAATCCAATTCGAACGCTGGAAAGGGCTTTGCAATTCCCAATTTCCTTAGGCAGTTCGCCACTAAAATTATTCTGGGTGAGAACCAGAACTTCCAGCTTCCCTGGAACGAAAATGGTAGCTGGTATTGAACCTTCAAGCTGGTTAGAGTGCAAGTTAAGTATTTGAAGCTCAGAAATTGAGCCTAGATCATCAGGAATCCTGCCATCTAAACGGTTCTCATAAGCAGTGAAAAGCCTCAGATTAGTTAAATTTCCCACCCAGGAAGGTATAAGACCACTCAAATGGTTACTAGAAATTTGAAAATCTTGCAATTTCTCTAAGCCCTGAAGTTCCATTGGTATTTCTCCCACAAGCACATTATTGGAAAGGTTCAATGATTTGAGGTTTCTGAGACCACCCAACTGAGGTGGAATTGAACCCTGGAACTTATTTGAAGACAAATCTAAAACTTCAAGATCAGATAAATTTCCAAAAGCACGTGGAATCAATCCATCAAAGTTATTATTTGAAAGATCAAGCCGCTTCAATGCTTTGAGCTCAGACATTAAAGTTACATTACCTCGAAGATTCCGGTGAGACAGATCCAAGCTCTCCACCAATGAGTGGTTACCACAGTTGACACCTTGCCAACTGCAGTAATCTGAGTTGTTGGCATCCCCCCATCCAGGGACTCTAAGCTCTTGGTTGATGGCCTGTAATACAGCTTGCTCCTGAAGCTCAGCACCAACAAGCTCAAAACATGACAGACACCAAGCTAGGAGAATGTGTAACAAGCATAGAGCTTCCATCACTGTACAACCTTCTCTGCTGAAGTGAAGTGTAAGTGTTTCCACTTCACTAGACAATGTTTTCCTCCAAGAGCCAAAATTGTTATCAAAACTCTACCAAACAGCATTAACAACTTTTTCCTCTTGTTCTTTTCACCATAAAAGTCCACCTTTCCTTCACAATGAGCTTTCCCTTTTCTTAAACGTGACGATTTGGAACCAAGTATCCCCTTTGTGTCTCTTGCTCAGCGAGCTGCTGCTGCTTGCACCGCTTCAAGGAAAAAAAAAAAACCTTTAGAAGCTTTCACCAGCCCTGAAATGCAGTAAATAACCCCAGAAGCATATCAACATCTAGGAGAAAACCCGATTGAGATTTGAGCAAAAAAAGAGAGAAAGCTTTCACTTTCAGTAAATGGAAAACAAGGATAAATAAAAAGAGACAAAAGGGGAAGCATTATGAACCGTGGGTTGCATATGAAACATTGCCATACTTGGTAGCAGAAGAAAACATGAACTGCAGAGGTAACAGAGAAAGTGACTACAGCGATGCAGAGGAAAACGTCTTGAATCTTGAGTGAACAGTGAGTGATGAAATGGGAGAAGGAGCTAAGAGAGGAAGAGTTCAATGCTTTTATCGCAGGGTTCACGGACCAGGTGTTTTCTTATGTCTCAGAGAGAGAGAGATGGGAATGAAATTCTTTGCCATGTAGATGTAGGCATCACGAGAAATGGGCAGTCATCACTGAATGAAAGCTGCATAAAACTCCTGTCTCATTGCATGTGGGGCACACTTCAACACAGCGTTTTCTGTTTGGGACGGAGCAAAATTCATTGGGCGCCATCAATTCTCATCCTCAAAAATCAAATTTTTATTTTCTAATCTTCTACTTTGCATTGGTGAAAAACCAAAAGAAAATAAAAAAAAAGTTACCCCAAACGAAATCTAAATTGGAAAATGCATTTCTCATTGATAAAATAAAGTTTAGTCCTCCCTTCACTCTGCATGATATTGATATTATATACCGAACAAAAGTTGGTTCAGTAGCAGTAGAAAATCAAACTCACATTGTTTAATAATGTGTCCTTAATTTTCCCTGACATTTCATTAGTTTTTGTAAGTAAACTATAAATATCCATATAAGTGTAGTTTAAGTCATAAAGTCCTCAATGCTTCAACAGTTTTTGCATTGCCAAATTTTTAAACTTGTTTTATGGGTAAGAAAATGTGGATACTAACTAAATACAGAAAATGATAGACAGTTTCTGTGTTTTCAGACTTGTGAATCTGTGCAGTGTTTAATTTGTTGTTACATATTTAAAGTAAATCAGAAAATGCAAAGCAGAGATGGTGGAGGGATGTCAGATCCTAGCAAATGTTTTGTTGGTCATACAAGGAAGGGAAAGGGACCCGGATGGAAATTAATTTGCTGTGCCCTATTGTTTCTTCCAAAAATTATCATGGATTTGAGAAGACAATAAAGTTGTGCTGCAAATATCACAATACTTAATCCTAGGATTCCCTCCATGTAGGCTTATTTTATATAGGGAATGAGACTTACCTTTTTCAGAATACATTTCAATTTATTTTGTTCAATGAATACACCCAAACAATGTTTACAGAGGTTCTGTATTTCTGGGAGATGTCTCTCTTTTTTACCTGGGCCCCTATTTATTGCCCCATTCACGTTTCTTACTTTCACCTACATCATCAAAATTTTCTTCTTGCCTACATTTCTAGCATTCATGAATCCAGTCTCTTCAATCATGAAAGGGAGATATTAACAAGTATGCATGATAAAAGGGTTTCGGTGTATGTTAAATCAGAAAGATATTTAGTAACATTCGGTTTATATCTCAGTTATAGTACACCATGTAGCTTGAATGAAGCCACAGTGATTCCATCACCATTCACCAAGTTGCAGTGTCAATTATAAGGTACTTGGATGTGTTCTGAACTTCTCTCTCACTTATATGTGAAACTTCTAATCCTGTTAATTCAAAGCATTCAAACTTCCAAGTCTAAATATAACATAGAATGTCAATTATAAGGTATTTAGATTCATTTGCTACCTAAACTTTTATTTGTTGAGATGGCACAAGCATGATTGAGCAATCAAACTGTCCAGTTAGTCTTTCTTATGGTGCTTGATTTCTACCTTCACCTTCGTGATAATATCAGAATCTTATTTTTGTTCTTGAAGACAACACTGAACACAACTCTAATACTTATTGGAATCATGCAATATTGCCATGGGAAAGCCAAATCTCTTGAATGGAGTGAGTAAAATGACATGGTTGTAGTGTGAGACAAACCATATGCGTGCCAACAAGTGGCATAATTCTATGTTATACATTAATTCTGTGTGTGATTTTTAAATGGCAGATTCCAGAATCACATTAACTAGGTACAACATTAATTACAATTCATGCTTAAAAAAATCACTAGTGTCAAAAAGCATACTACTTTAGAAAGCATATTTTGTCCTTTAATTGTTCTCTCTATGTCATCATTGCCATCATTAATTACTACTACACAACTCACCACTGTATACTTTACATACAAGGTTATTTTATACATATACAGTGTTTCTTTTAATCTCTCTGACCTTTTTGTTTTATTTCTTTAGCTTTATCATTTGATATTATATACCGTATTTTTCACTCTTTCTTTGTATCTTTATCTTTCTTTTCACTCCTGCGTCCAAAAATTAGGATGTACATGTATGATTTTTCATTGCATTATAATATAACAGACAAAAGTTTTGAAGAAAGTCAATATCAATGAACATCTTGTAGACCATGTGTCTGCAAAGAAAGCGGAGAAAGGGGAAAGTGTTACTGTTTTCTCTTGCAAAGCATGATAACGACGAACGATCTCATTCACCAGATGTTACAGGCTTAGATTTGAATTTCAACAAAGGCATGGCAAAAACGAGAAAAGGGAAATAATGGAATTATATTAAAATCTCAGATAATTTGACCAATTCATCCGTTTAATAGTAGTGTAGTTAATAGTTTAACATAATATATATTAGTTGAAATGTAATCTTTAAAATGTAAGACACATCAACACGAATCTATATATTATATAACTATGAATTATATTAATTGACAATTAATTTTATGAAAATAAGTATGTCTGAGTTTGTTTTTTTGGTAGAAAAATGTTTATCATGATCGGTTCAAAAAAATTTGTTCCTTATTTTTATAATATAATAAAAATTTACACAATAAATTTAAGTTTTTAAAAATTAATGTTTTTTATAAAGTTAATATATATATTTTTTTTTAATTATGTTGAAAATGTACATAAAATTGTCAGAAATCTAAAAAATATATTTTTAAATATATTTTGAATTGAACATTTTATTGATAGATGTGTATGCGTGTTGTATGTGTGTAAGTGTACAATATGTATGTTTGCGGACACAATATTAGAAAAATGTGTCCGAACGTGAATGTGTTTTCTGACGCATAATAAACACAGCATTGTTCTATTTTTAACCACATGAAATATTGGATTGATAGGATAAAATTTTCTGTTTGTGAATTTTGCTTTAAATGGTAATTTGTCATGAACATTGGAAAGAAGTAGGAAGTGAGAATTTGAAAATGAGAGAAGTGATAAAAAAAAGTGTGGAAAAAATGAATTATTTGATATGGTGAGTGGGGCAAAGCAATGGGGAAGGGTGTAGAGGCATCTTGCAGACAGGTAGGTCCAAATCATGTCCATATGACAGTAAGGTGGCCACCACTATACATTATCATATCAAAAGAAACTTTAAAACAATGTTGCAAAATTCATATTCTTCCTTGACAAACTTTCCCTCTACATTAACTTTCGTTTACTAAAGCCAAGGACAACATCATGGATGTCCTAAAACATTTTTTTTAACAAAATAAAATCATTACTTTTCATTTTTTTGGCCCTAAAGTACTTTTTCCATTTAGGTAGCCGAAATCCCTCCAAGATTTCTTCCAATTTTCACAAGTTAAATAATGTGTTGTTCTTATTATAGTTTTATAATGTTATGGGTCAGAAATATATGTCTAGAGTTCAACATGATGAATTCATCTTTTAAGGATGTTAAAAGATTTTTTTTTTCAAATGAATGAATATTTTCTAATCAAATTGCATTTTTAATTGATAAAATTACCTCCAAACAGGGGTGGATTAGTTTTGTGGACCTGCTTATAAGAAATCCATTTAAAAAAAAAAAAAATTATAATTAAGCCTCATTCATGAAACCCATACCCCCTTTGATTTAACATATTTATAAAGTCTCTTTGCCAAAACTAGCTAGCAAATAATAAGCTAGTTTCAGACCTATAAGTTAACTGTTAATATATATAAGTTCCAAGTTCATAAAATAATTTATTAAATTAGAAACGTTTAATATATTAATTTATTAATGTAAAATGAAATAAAATAATATAATTACATACATTTTATTTTATTGTATAAATGAAATTTGTGTTTCTAAACAAAAAATATTATTATACAATTATAATTTCATATATTTATTAAAATAATCAAATTCTTATTAAGTTTTTAATATTTTTATTTATTTAATTTATTTTATTTAAAAAGTTAGTTTATATAACGAGTATTAATAAATTCAAGTTTTTTTTTTTAATTTAAATTATTGTTACATTATTTTTGTTACAATTTTATTGTGTGTAATTTTCACACATTGTGATGTAATGAAAATATTTATTACTTTAATTTGTAATGCTATATTTGTTTTTAATTTGAACTGCACGAAAACTAAAAAATAATCCAAGAAATATTTAAAAATAATGCAATAATTAATTATCTTAATAGAATTGAGATATGTAATAATAGATAAAAGAATTTAAGGATAATAAAAAATGTATTAAAATATAAAAGATGAACTAAATAACCAGCTACAATATAGCTGAAGTGACTTATAAGACTTATAAAAGCTCATAAAATAAGTTAGTTTGATGTACTTACCAAACATTTTAGTGTTGATGAAACTAGTTTACAAGCTAGTGAAATAACCTAGAATGTGACTTATCAACCTTACCAAACACAGTCTTAGTCCATAAGTTTGGGGAGTTGTCTGAAACCTAATCCCAAAAATGTGCTTCTCTCTTACTGTCATCTTTCATCTATCTTCCTTCTCTTTGCGATGTGCTTTAACCCTAACTCATCCATTCATCTTCTCTCTTAATGTGTTGCTACAAAGACTCACCATGAAGATGTAATTACAGTTATTGTATATGCTGCCTTGAATGAAGTCGCCATTGCAAAAAGAAAAGAGTGGTTGCTATTGTACAATTGGATTCGAATGATGACTGCATCACCATAAAAACTAGTAATTTCTGTTATTCAACAAGAGAACTGATACATTCACAATCCTCCATCATATTATAACTGGAATAATAAATACTTTTTTTACTGAAATATGGATTCCACTTAAAAGATGAAACAATTTTGTAATTATAAACTGGTATTTTTTATTATACAGTTATTAAAGTAACATTTTCTATTTAATAAATTCTCTACATGTTATTATTTGAGCTTCGAAACCAGTTTGTTTATCCACATGATTTTGTGAACCAAATATGAATAACCAATTAGTGCATGATTAAGAATGACTTTGGTGTAAATAATCTTTTTAATTGTCAATCATATCAATGTATCACTGTAGCTTGAAAAAGGATAAATAAGAGTATCATATTCCTAGAGAAATAACCAATATTTGAAATAAGAATAAAATAAATAGAACTAAATAAGTAATTTACATGAGATTGCAAATAACTTAAACTTCCATCATCTATTCTTCCATTATAATTTCTGATATTATTTTATAACAGTATGTAAAGTCTAAGCAATCCACATTCAATTAAATCTGATTAACACTTTTATTCGTCCATTGATCTTAAAATTTAGAAAATGCATTTTTGACTTCCAATGATTCGTTGAAATTACTCTCATCCACTTATAGCACTTAGACCATACTAGTCATGCAACTCTGCACGTGCAAAAGAGGTGAGACGTGATTTCCTCTTCTTTCCCACTCAGACAACAAATGTAGTTATCCATTCTGATCCCTCTTCTTGCCAAATTCGATTTAGACAAAATTTTGTCCTTCAGAACCCTCCAAACTATAACAAGAGCTGATGGTTCAACCTTAATCTTACAAGGATATTAAAACTTAGTGTATGCCTCCAATAACTCATACACTTATATTGTCCAGCTTACCCTTCCCTACCATCAAACATAAAATATAATTAATATCATTTTATGAAAAAAAAAATGAAAAAAAATCTAAAATTAAGTTAACTACTTTATTCATTATTATATAAAGACTATCCACGTCACTAACTTAATTTATTATTATACTAAACACTAAGCTTACATTCACTAAAAAAAATCATGAAATAAAAACCAATTTTTAAAAACAAAAAATAATTAGTTGCTATATTGACTAAATAAAAGACTATTTTAGAGACTAAAAACAAATTTGATTTCTAAGTTAGTTTCTATTATTGTTAAATGGTTTCTAAATTGATATCTAATTAGTAACCAAGTTTTTGCTACCAAATTTAGAATCTAAATAATTGGTAGTTAAAACATTGGTAGCTAATTAGA
>Ga0123341_1000528_pt1 | contig 23671 bp, 21 predicted proteins | sample Turbeapinknodule_FD_89959 | JGI IMG/M metagenome (GOLD analysis project Ga0123341, IMG submission 89959) | Root nodule microbial communities of legume samples collected from Mexico - Turtle bean Mexico pink nodule | ecosystem: Host-associated > Plants > Roots > Nodule | place: Mexico: Nepantla...
CGAGCGCCAGCCGCCTGCCCTTCTCATCCTCGGCGAGGATCATCTCGCGCATCACATGGATGCGCTCTCCCTCGAAGAACATGTGTTCGGTGCGGCAAAGGCCGATGCCTTCGGCGCCGAAGGAGCGGGCGGCGCGCGCATCGGCCGGGGTATCGGCGTTGGTGCGCACCGTCATCCGCCTGGCCCGGTCGGCCCAGCCCATGATGCGGCCGAAATCGCCCGACAGCTCCGGCTGGATCATCGGCACCTCGCCCTTCAGCACTTGGCCGGCCGAGCCGTCGATGGTGATGATGTCGCCCTTCTTCAGCGTCACGCCGACGCCGAGCAGCCGCTCGTTGCGGCTATCGATGCGCATGGTGCCGGCGCCGACGACGCAGGGGATGCCCATGCCGCGGGCGACGACCGCCGCATGGCTGGTCATGCCGCCGCGCGTCGTCAGGATGCCTTCGGCGGCATGCATGCCGTGAATATCCTCCGGGCTGGTCTCGACGCGGAGCAGAATTACCTTGCGGCCCTCGGCTTCCGCCTCCACCGCCTCTTCGGCAGTAAAGACGATGGCGCCGGTCGCAGCCCCCGGCGAGGCCGGCAGGCCGGTGCCGATCACCTGGCGGGTAACGCGCGGATCGATCGTCGGATGCAAGAGCTGATCGAGGCTCGAGGGCTCGATGCGCAGCACCGCCTCTTCCTCGGTGATCACCTTCTCATCGACCATGTCGACGGCGATCTTCATTGCCGCCCGGGTCGAGCGTTTGCCCGAGCGGGTCTGCAGCATCCACAGCCGGCCGCGCTCGATGGTGAATTCGATATCCTGCATGTCGCGGTAATGGATCTCGAGCTCGGTGCAGATGCGGCAGAGCTCGCGAAACGCCTCCGGCATCAGCTTTTCCATCGACGGCTTGTCGGAGCCGGAGGAAATCCGTCCCTCCTCGGTGATGCTTTGCGGCGTGCGGATGCCGGCAACGACATCCTCGCCCTGGGCATTGACGAGGAATTCGCCGTAAAGCGCCCTTTCGCCGGTCGAGGGGTTGCGGGTGAAGGCGACGCCGGTGGCCGACGAATTGCCGAGATTGCCGAACACCATCGCCTGGATATTGACGGCCGTGCCCCAGGCTTCCGGAATATTGTGGAGCTGGCGGTAAGTGACGGCGCGCGCGCTCATCCAGCTGGAAAACACCGCGCCGACCGCGCCCCAGAGCTGGACTTCGGGATCCTGCGGGAATTCCTGCTCCAGCTCCTCTTCGATCAGCCGCTTATAGAGCGAGACGATATGCTGCCATTCGGAGGCGCTGAGCTCGGTATCGAATTCGTGGCCGAGCTTGGCCTTCTCATCCTCGAGGATCTCCTCGAAGGCATCGTTGCCAAGACCCATGACGACATCGGCATACATCTGGATGAAGCGGCGGTAGCTGTCCCAGGCAAACCGGGCGTCGCCGGCATCGTGGCCGAGCGCCTGCACCGTTTCGTCGTTGAGGCCGAGATTGAGCACGGTGTCCATCATGCCAGGCATCGAGACGCGGGCGCCGGAGCGCACAGAAAGCAGCAGCGGCTGGCTGGTGGAGCCGAAGCGGCGGCCGGTGATCGCCTCGATCCCCGATATGCCGGCGCGCACCTCGGCCTTCAGCCCATCCTCGATATGGCGGCCGTTCTTGTAGTAGGTATGGCAGGCATCGCCGACGATCGTCAGCCCCGGCGGAACCGGCAGCCCAAGGGCGCACATCTCCGCCAGATTGGCACCCTTGCCGCCCAGAATTTCGTGATCGCGCGCCCGGCCCTCAGCCTGCCCGTCGCCGAACGTATAGACCCACTTGGTCATCTTCCCCCCAACACCAAACCGGGATTAGCTTAATCCGTTGGTGTTGAAATGAAAATCGACAAATGCGGCAGAATGTTGCATTGCACAATAAATCTTCGCTCCGAAACGATTGAAACATCATCCGGCACGAAGACGGCATAAAAAAAGCTTTGCGGGACTGCAACAGGTCCCGCAAAGCCTTATTTCCGTCCGGCCAGGAAAACCGGACGGGGGGTCCCTCAACCCAGGGCACTTTCCTCAAGTAATGGAATGCCCTATCGCTCCGTCTTCACGCAATTCCTGCGAAAGCCGCTTCCGCGCGTTTCGTGGAATTGCCCCAGATTTCCCGGCTCTTGCCCTCTGGCCGGAAAACCGTATGCAAATTCGCCAATACGCTCCTTGACCGCCCGCGTTTCCACAGAAGCAATCAGGTTGCGTTGAAACAACTTCTAATGCAAGTCATCGCAAAGAGCATCACCCAAATGGGGTAGAGACCGCAAAGAAGCCGACCTTTTTTGGTGCTTAAGAAAATTCCGGCGAAAGTGCAGGCCTTTTCAGCCGCTTCCGGCCGTCAGCCCGATTGTCTCAGCTCATCAGACGCAACTCTTCCGTGCGCTGGATATCACGCCATATGGCGAGGTGTTACGCAATATGACCATGCGCTTCCCGCTGGTCCATGTCGGCCGCCAGTTCCGGGCCTTGAGCCTGAGCCTGGGAGGCAAAACCTCAGGCAATTTCGCGCAAACGTTCGGCCGTCTGCAGGTCGACGGAGACGAGGGTGGAGACGCCTTGTTCGGCCATGGTGACGCCGAAGAGGCGGTTCATGCGGGCCATGGTGATCGGATTGTGGGTGATGATGACGAAGCGGGTTTCGGTCGACGCCGCCATTTCGTCCATCAGGTTGCAATAGCGCTCGACATTGTGGTCGTCGAGCGGCGCGTCGACTTCGTCGAGCACGCAGATCGGCGCCGGATTGGTGAGGAAGACGGCGAAGATCAGCGCCATCGCCGTCAGCGCCTGTTCGCCGCCGGAGAGCAGCGTCATGGTCTGCGGCTTCTTGCCGGGCGGCCGCGCCAGGATTTCCAGGCCCGCTTCGAGCGGATCGTCGGATTCGATCAGCTGCAGCTCGGCGGTGCCGCCGCCGAACAGATGGGTGAACAGCCGCTGGAACTGGGCGTTGACGACGTCGAAGGCGGCGATCAGCCGCTCGCGGCCTTCGCGGTTGAGGCTCTGGATCGCACCGCGCAGCTTGCGGATCGCATCGATGACGTCGTCGCGTTCCTTGATCAGCGCTTCGAGCTTTTCGCTCAGTTCTTTCTGCTCCTCGTCGGCGCGCAAGTTGACGGCGCCGAGCCGCTCGCGCTCGATCTTCAGGCGTTCGAGCTCGCGCTCGACCTCGCGCGGATCGGGAAGCGCTTGCATGGTCGGGCGCCCAGTCAGTTGCAGCGCCTCGTGCGGGGCAACATTCAGCACCTCGCGGATACGGCTCTCGCTTTCCTGCCGCTTTTCGCGGGCGGAAACCAGGCGCTCCTCGGCGCGGCCGCGGCGTTCGCGGCATTCGGCAAGTTCCGACAGCGCCGTCGTCGCCTTGTGGTCGGCTTCGCGCTGGATGCGTTCCGCCTCGGCCAGCAGGTCGCTGGCGTTGCGGCGCGCTTCCTCGGCCTTCTGCAATTCATTGAGCAGGGCGCGGCGCTTGTCGTCGAATTCATCCGGCGCCAATTCGAGCTCGGCTGCCTCTTCCCGCGCCTCTTCCTCACGCTCGCGCAGTGTGGCGACATGGTCCTCGCCGCTGGCCGCCCGCTGGCGCCAGGTTTCGCGCTCCTGGCCGATCGCCATGATGCGGCGCTGGCGGGCCTCGTTTTCCCGCGCCAGGCTTTCGTGGCGCGCGCGGCTTTCGGCGAGCGCGCCGCGATCGGTCGCCACCTCCGCCTGCTGGAAGCGCAGCCGCTCGTCGATCGCGGTCAGATCGGGCGCATCCTCGAGTTCGATGCGGGCATTTTCTTCCTGGACGGCAATCTCCTCCAGCTGCGACTGCAGCTGGCTGACGGCCTCGCTGACGACATCGCGGCGGCGAATCAGATCGCCGGAGGCACGCTCGGCCGCCGCCAGCGCCTCGCGCGCTTCGGCAAGATGGCGGGCCGACAGGCGGCTCATGTCGCGGGCCTCGGCAAGCCTTGCCTCCTGCCCGCGGATCGCCTCGGCGGCCTCCGCCTGCCGCTCCTCGGCTTCAACGAGAACGTCGCGGGCAAGGGCTGCTTCGCTTTCGAGTTCGGCCAAGCGGTTCTTCTGGGCAAGGCGCAAGGCTGCGGCACTCGGGGCGTCGGCACCGGTAACATGGCCGTCCCAGCGATAGACGGCGCCCTCTTTGGTCACCAGCCGCTGACCGGGCTTCAGCGCCGCCATCAATCGCCCGGCCTCGCCCTCGCCGACCAGGCCGATCTGGCGCAGGCGACGGGTCAGTGCGGCGGGCGCGCTGATATGGGTGAGCAGCGGTGTGACGCCGGGTGGAAGCGCCGGGTCGCCGGCGCCGTCGCCTTTGTCCGACCAATGGGCCGGCGCCTCGGCATCGAGCGGCGATTCCAGATCGTCGCCGAGGGCCGCACCCAGCGCGGTTTCGAAGCCGCGATCGACCTTCAGCTCCTCGGCCACCGGCGGAAATTTGCCGGCGGCGGCACCGGCGGCGAGCATGCGGGAAATGGTGCGGGCCTCGGTTTCCAGCGCATTCAGGCTCGAGCGGGCCTGATCGACCGGGGCGCGCGACAGCGCCTCGGCCTGGCGGGCGCCGGCCAACGCCTGCTCGACCGCCTGGACGGCGGCTTCGGCATCGGCAAGGGCGATTTCGCCGGCGTCGACGATAGCGCGTTTCTCGTCCGGGTCGGGCAGGCCTGATATCTTTTCGCCGATGGCGGAGAGTTCGTGGTTGGCCTCGTCCATCTGGCGTCCGAGGCGCATGCGCCGGTCCGTGAGATCGCGGATGGCGCGCTCCAGCTGGTTGCGGCCGGCCGCCGCCTCGGCGCGTTCGGCGGTCAGCTGGGTGAAGATGCGCTCGCTGTCGGCAAGTTTTGCCGCCGCACCCTCGAAGGCCTCGCGGGTTTCCTCGGCATGACGGCCGGAATCGGCAAGCACCTCTGAAATCTCGGCCTCTTCGGCATCGAGGCGCGCCAGGATGACGGCATTGTCGGCGACCAGCCGTTCCTCGCGGCGGATGTCTTCCCCAAGCTGGGCAAGACGGCGGGTCAGCTCGTCGCGGCGGCGCAGAATGCGGCCGACATCCTCCTCCAGCTGGCTCCGGGCGATCTGCAGGCGCTGCAGGGCAGCCGCCGCACGGGCCTCGCCCTCGCGCAGCTCCGGCAGCTTCAGGCTGGCGATGCCCTGGTTCTTCGCCGCCTCCATCTGCATCTGCGCCTTTTCGGCGACGATAGAGGTCGCCTGGTTGAGGGCGCTGTCGGCCTCGGCCTCGGCCTCCTTGGCCTGCACCCAGCGGATATGCAGCAGCATCGCCTCGCGGGCGCGGATATCGGCCGACAGCGTCTTGAAGCGGTTGGCCTGGCGGGCCTGGCGCTTCAGGCTCTCGATCTGGCTTTCGAGCTGCGAGGTGACGTCGTCGAGACGTTCGAGATTGCCTTCGGCGGCGCGCAGCCGCAGTTCGGCCTCGTGGCGGCGCGAATGCAGGCCCGAAATGCCGGCCGCCTCTTCCAAGAGCTGGCGGCGGGCCTGCGGCTTGGCCTGGATCAGCTCGCCGATGCGGCCCTGGCCGACCATCGACGGCGAACGGGCGCCGGTGGAAGCATCGGCAAACAGCAGCTGCACGTCCTTGGCGCGGCTCTCCTTGCCGTTGATGCGATAGAGCGAGCCTTGTTCGCGCTCAATGCGGCGGGTGACCTGGATCTCGTCGCTGTCGTTGAAGCCGGCGGGAGCGGTGCGCGTTGCATTGTCGAGATAGAGCGCCACTTCGGCGGTGTTGCGGGCCGGGCGGTTTCCCGAGCCCGAAAAGATCACATCGTCCATGCCGGAGGCGCGCATGTTCTTGTAGGAATTCTCGCCCATCACCCAGCGCAGCGCCTCGACGAGGTTCGACTTGCCGCAGCCGTTCGGCCCGACGACGCCGGTCAGCCCCCGCTCGATGATGAATTCCGTCGGCTCGACGAAGGATTTGAAGCCGACCAGACGCAGCTTGTTGAACTTCATGCGGAAGCTCCGCGGCGGAGGGTGGAGGTAGTACCCCTGCCGCCACCTAGCCACAAAAAAACGGGCGCACGGCTTTCACCGTCGCCCGTCGTTTCGAAACGATCCGGTTCAGATGAGGCTGTCGATGAGCGCCGACAGGGTGTCAACCGGCATGTCTCCAGAGTAGCGCTTGCCATTGATCAGGAAAGTCGGCGTGGCATTGACGCCAAAATCCTTGGAACCTCTTTCCCGCGTGGCGTTCACTTCATCCAGAAGCTTCTGGTTCGTCAAGCATTTCGTGAAGCTATCCTCAGTAAATCCGGCAAGCTTCGACATCTGAAGCAAGGCGGCGCGCCCGTCATCGGCGGCGGCCCAGACCTGCTGCTGCTTGAACAGCATCGATACCATTGGGAAATACTGTTCCGGCGTACTCAGCTGCTCCGGATTGGAGGCGCTGCAGCGGGCAAGCATGAAGGCGGCGGCCGCACGCGGATCGAAGGGGAATTCGCGGATGATGAACTGCACCTTGCCGGCGTCGACATATTTCTGCTTGATGGCGTCGAAGGTGGTGTTGTGGAAATGGGCGCAATGCGGGCAGGTCATCGACATATATTCGACGATCTTGACCGGGGCATCGGCCTTACCAAGCGCCATCTCGGGCAGCACGCCGGGCTTCAGCACCTCAGCCATATCGACATCGCCGTCGGACTGCGGCATTTCGGTCGCCGACGTCGCCGCCGTCTGCATGGTATCGACATTGGTGCCGTCGGCCATGGTCTTGCCGGAGGACGAAGCATCGGCAGCGTCCTTGCTGTCTTTGCAGGCGACAAGCGCTACGGCAGCTGCGGCGATGGCGATACCGCTGAGCAGGCGGCGTTTCGTCAGTTGCATTTCGGACATCTGCATGGATTCCCCATAGGTAATGAGAGTGACGGCATGACTGTGCGATATAACGGCTGACGGCCACTCACAAGCCACGGTTGGCCAACTTCCTTCAAAGAATTGTGACCGTGATGGGACCGCCAGCCAAAAATTGCGGTGGGTGCGCATGTGGACTCATCGATAGACATCGCGGCGGTTGCCAATCAGAGCATGCGCGTTCCCAAGCTCTCGCTCGGCTGCTCGGGCGCAAGCGGAGCCCGGTGCGCCTCCAGGCTGTTGCCCTCCTTAATCACTCCGTCATCCCAGGCCTTGAGCCTGGGTTCCATGGCTCCGGCTGGCGGACACGTGGATCGGAAGAACCCGCGCTAGCGCCTATCCCTCGGGCAGAGTCGAATTTCCTGTCACTCGCGAGCTTGTGAATTCTCGGATCTCAAACGAAAGTCCGGCGCTTCCATTGTCGCGCCGGACTTCGAAGTCTACCGGATCACTTGCATTCAGGGTCGTCGCCGAAGCCCTTGCAGAAGAACTCGGCTGCATTTTCCTTGGTGATCATCTTTGACGCAATCTCGATTTCCATCGAGCCGTCGTCCTTCTTGGTCAAGGTTCCAAGCTTTTCCAGCGCTGCCGTGTCGTTGGTGGCAAGCGCATGCGCGGCAATGACGCCTTCAGGCGCGACCGTGGAGTAGGTGAAGGTCGCGGTCAGATCGCCCTTGGCAACGGCGCGGATGGCGGCATTCTCGCCGTCGATGCCGATGATGAGGATGCCTTCCTTGTCACGGCCTGCCGCCTGGATCGCCCGCAGTGCACCAAAAGCCATGTTGTCGTTATGGGCGTAAACGGCCTGAATCTGCCCGGCTGGGAAACGCTGAAGCGTGTCTTCCATGAACTTCAGGGCCTTTTCCTGGTCCCAGTCGGCATGGGTTTCGGCGATCACCTTGATTTCGGTGCCGGCGATGGCTTCGGCAAAACCTTCGTGGCGCTCAACCGCGGGAGCGACAGCCGGGTCGCCCTTGATCTCCACGACATTGCCCTTGCCCTTCAGCGCCTCGGCTATGTACTTGCCCGCAAGGGTGCCGATGGGTTTGTTGTGGGGGCCGACGTGCAGCGTGACAGGAATATCGAGGCTGCGCTCGAGCGTGATGACCGGAATGCCGGCGGCCAGCACCTGCTTGACGGTCGGAGCGATCGCGGCGCCATCCTGAGCCGAGATCATCAGAACCTTCATGCCTTGCACCATCAGGCTTTCGACATCCGAAATCTGCTTCGCGGACTTGCCTTCCGCATTGGTGACGATCAGATCGACATCCTTGAAGTGTTCGGCGGCATAGGCCTGGTTGCGTTTGGTCATCGTGTTGCGATGGGCCGAGTTCGAGCTCGCCTGCGAGAAGCCGATGACGATCTTGTCCGCGCTGAAGGCGGGGGCCGCCGTCAGGACGGTGGCGAGGCCGGCGGAGATAATGAGCATGCGTCTGGTGATATTGAGCATTTTAAGTCCTCCCTCTGGTTAACACGCTAGCTGCGTGGCTTTCTTCCGGCTTCGAGCAGCACGGCAAGAACGATGATCCCGCCCTTCACCACCTGTTGTGAGAATGGTGAAACGCCTGCGAGATTGAGAATGTTTGCGATGATGGCCAGCACCATAGCGCCTCCCATCGTGCCCAGAACCGTGCCTTCGCCGCCAAAGAGCGACGTGCCGCCGATCACCGCGATCGTGATCGCTTCCAGTTCGAGGCCGAGACCGGAATTCGGGTCGCCGACGGAAAGGCGGGACAGGAAGATCAGGCCGGAAAGCGCCGCCAGCACGCCGCAGATGATGTAGACGCTGAAAATGACGAGCGGCACACTAATACCGGACAGCCTCGCCGCCTCCTCATTGCTGCCAACCGCATAGATCGCCCGGCCGAACGAGGTAAAGCTCAGCACGATGGCAGCGATGATGCAGACGATCGCAAAGACATAGATCGGTGTCGGCACGCCAAGAATATAGCCGCCGCCGAGCACGAAGAAGCTGTCGGCGAGCTTTCCCGGATTGACGGTTCCGCCGTCGGCAATCATCAGCGCGAAGCCGCGCACCATCACCATGCAGCCCAGCGTCATGATGAAGGCCGGAATGCGGAAGTGGGAAATGCCAAAGCCGTTGACGCAGCCGACGAGCGCGCCGATGGACAGACAGATCAGCACCATCAGCGGGATGGACATGCCCTGTTCCATCAGGACCGCGCCGGTGACGCCGACCAGCGCGACAATCGAGCCCACCGAAAGATCGATCCCCTTGGTGAGGATCACGAATGTCATGCCGATGCCGAGGATCCCATAGAGCGCGACCTGCCTCAGAACGTTCAGAATATTGATGGGATTGAGGAAATGAGGAGAGATCAGCGAGGCGGCGATGATCAGTCCGATCAATGCACCGGCAAGCCCCGTTCCGCGCGGAAGATTTTTCATTATAGTCCCCTCATTAATGTAGCGCCGCAAAGTGCATGACGTCTTCTTCGGTTGCGGTCCGTGCGTCGAGTTCGGCCGTTATTTCGCCCTCTCTCAAAACATACAGCCGGTCGCACAGACCCAGGATTTCCGGTAATTCGGAAGAAGCGATGACGATCGCCAGCCCGCGGGCTTCCGCCAGCTCGACCAGCAGATCGTAGATCTCGCGCTTGGCCCCGACATCGACGCCGCGTGTGGGCTCGTCGGCCAGCAGGATCTCGCATCCGGCGCTGACAAGCCTCGCCAGCACGCATTTCTGCTGATTGCCGCCCGAAAGGTTCTGCGTCGCCGCCGCGGCATTCGGCGTCCTGATCCGCAGCCGCTCGATGAGACCGCTGACTATTCTGCGCTCCCGGCGCAGAGAAAGAAGCCCGAAACGGACGATCTGCGCCAGGCTCGCCGACATGATGTTGAAGCCGACGCTCTGTATCAGGAAAAGGCCCTCCGTCTTGCGGTCTTCCGGCACGAGACCGAGCCCCTTGCTGATGCCGGCGCGCGGCGAACCGATGCTGGTCATGGCGCCGTTGATGCTAACGTCGCCGGCATCGCGCGGGTCGGCCCCGTAGATGGCGCGCAAAAGCTCCGTGCGGCCGGCGCCCGCCAGTCCGAACAGACCGACGATCTCGCCTTTTCGAACGTGGATGCTGACGTTTCTAAGCAGCGCTTGCGTCGAAATACCCCTGGCGGACAGGGCTTCCTCGCCGATCCGGGGCGTACGCTTGGGAAAGACGTCGCCCACGTCCCGACCCACCATGCTGCGAATGAGATCGTCCGTCGTCAGGCCGTTAGAGGGTCCATTGTGGATGACGGTGCCATCGCGCAGAACGGTGACCGTGTCGCTCAGTTCAAAAACTTCGCGCAGGCGATGCGATATATAAACGAAAGCTACGCCGCTTTCGCGCGCCAGCTGCCTGACAACCCGGAACAGCTGGTCGATCTCCGCCTGCGCCAACACCGCCGACGGCTCGTCGAGAACAATGATCTTCGCGTTGCGCGCCAGCGCCTTAGCGATCTCAACCATCTGTCGTTTGGCAACGGAAAGCGTTCCGATCCGGGCTGTTGGATCGACATCGAAACCAAGCCGGTCGACAACCGCGCTGGTCCGGCGCTTTGCTTCGCCCCAGTCGATCAGGGCACCCTTGCGCGGCAATCGTCCCATCAGAACGTTTTCGGCTACGGTCAGGTGCGGCGCCTGAGCCAGTTCCTGATAGATAACCGCAACACCCCGGGCGATCATTCCCGCTGGCGTCGGATCGAGGACCTCTTCCCCAAAAAGCTCGATACGCCCCTCATCGGCGGAATAGGCACCGGAAAGGATCTTCATCAGCGTCGATTTTCCGGCCCCGTTCTCACCCACCAACGCCCTGATTTCTCCCGGCTGCAGAGAAAACGACACACCTTTCAGGGCCCGCACGCCCGGAAAGGATTTGGTGATCCCAGCAAGAGCCAATGCCGACGTCATTTCAATGCCCTCCGCAGCCGCACGAGCGGCGAATTACCAGTTTTGCCGGTAGACGAACCTGCCGCACGTCTTCCGTGCCCGATTTGATCCGCCTGGACAGCATTTCCGCAGCCTGCATGCCGATCATCTCGCTCGGCTGCGCCATGACGGTCAGCCGCGGCTCGAAGCAGTCGGCCCAATCGAAATCGTCAAAGCCGATCAGCGCCAGATCCTCAGCGATGCGCAAGCCAAGGTCGCGCACTGCGCGCATGACGCCGATCGTGGCCAGATTGTTGCCCGAGGCGATCGCCGTCGGTCGGTCCGCCCGACTTAAGATCTCAAGCGCCGATTGGCGGGCATCCGCGCTGTTGGCATTGCCTTCGCTCATCAGGCTGCGATCAATCTCCAGCCCGTGCCTGCGCATGGCGCCGACGTATCCACGCACGCGTTCGATCGTGGAAAGCAGCCCGGGCTCGCCGGCGATGAGGCCGATGCGACGGTGGCCGTGGCCCACGAGGTGGTCGATCAGCGCCTCCATGGCCGCCTCGTTGTCCAGGCAAACCCCGTCCGCATCGGCAACCGTCAGACGGTCGACGAGCACGAAGGGCATGCGAGACGATTTGAGATAGTCGATGGCGCGGTTTTCCGGATCGCCGGAGGGAGCCAGAATCACCCCATCCACCCGTCGCTGAACAAGTTCACGGACCAGCCGCAGCTCGGTCTCCGGATCGTTCTGCGTGTCGCAGAGAAAGACGAGCTGGCCGATGGCGGCGCAGGCTCTTTCGATAGAGGAGACGATATCGTTGAAATAGTAGTTGGTGCTGATCGAGATCGCGATACCGACGGCATCCGTCGATGATCGCACCAGTGACCGGGCCACCGCATTCGGCACGAATCCGAGGGTTTCGATCGCCTGCCTGACGAGCGCCGCCGTCGCGTCATTCACATGTCGCGTGCCGTTGACGACGTGCGACACGGTAGAGACCGAGACGCCCGCGACGCGTGCAACGTCAGTGATTGTCGCCATGATTGCAGAACTCCCCCATCGCGCCCGACGCCACAGATTCAAGCTGTCGCCGCGTCGCCTCCTCCGAACGAAATCGAAATGTCCGGGCGATCCCGAACAAGCCGCAGCCTTTCGGCCGCTGGCTGTCCGTTTCATCCTCCAATGAAACAGTCACAACCAAAGTATGATCATCGAAACGTTTGCGCAAGCGTTTTCTTCGCCTGTTTATGTGGTATACAGGACTGAAGGGAGGCACTCACATGGCACTGAAAAACATCCCCGGGATCCTTTGCCCGGATCTTTTGTGGATACTGAGCGCGATGGGCCATGGCGACGAGATCGCCATCGTCGACAAGAATTTCTCGGGGTCCCGCGTGTCGAAAAAGACCGTAAGCGGCAAACTCATATCGATGAACGCGGCCAGCGCCACGGACACCATAGAAGCGATCCTAGCGGTCATGCCGCTCGACCATTTCGTCGAACAGCCGCTCATGCACATGGAGGATCCGGATCAGGCCGGGATATTACTGCCCGTTCATTCGGATGTGGAATTGCTTTGCTCGACGGCCGAACAACGCAGCATCAAGAGCAAACCCGTCGAACGCTTCGCCTACTATCCGATCGCAGAAGCCTGCTTCGCGGTGGTTCAGACGGGCGAAACACGGCCCTATGGCAACTTCATCCTGAAGAAGGGTGTGGTTTAGTGATGGTCTGAAACGTCTCCAGGTCGCGGGAACGCTTGAAGGCGTGACCTGTGCGAGATTCGTCCGCCTGTGGATTTCATCGGCTCCGATCGAGCACGCGTCACATTTATCGTCCCCGCTTGCCCATCACCGCCGTCCCCAGTCGCTCAATCGCCTGGCGCAACTTGTCGTTCTCTATCCCTTCCATCATGCCTTCGAGCTTGCGGGCGGCTTCGCCCTTCAGCGGCGGCGGGGTGCGGGAGCGGCGGACGGCCTGGGAGACCGGCTTCTGGACGATGCGGATCTGGTGGACGGCGGAAAAGCCGAAGAAGCTATTGATGCGCTGTATGAGTTCGCCCTGGGCATGGGTGAGAAACAGCGCGCGCGCGCCTTCGCAGGCAATCGTCAGCACGCCGGGGCGGAAGCCGCCGGTCTCATCGCCGCCGCGGGCCCAGGCGATCTTTTCCGGCCGGGTGCAGTCGGCGAAATCCTCGCCGGCGATTTCGCTCCAGGAGCCGAGCAGCGCCGTGTTGATGCCGGCGCGGCGCGCGAGGACGGGATCGATCAGCCCGTTCGCCAGCTCGGAAATCTGCTTTGCACCTTTGCGTGGATAACTCATCGAAAACCTTGGGCACCCTACCAATCGCACAGGGAATTGACGGGACCGACTTGATCGCGCGGCATTGCTTCGCCAAGTATAGGCACTTCCCCCGATCCCGGCAAATCATGACGATCACCCTCGACACGCCCTTAGCAAAGCCCCTGCTCGACTGGTACGACCGCCACCACCGCGACCTGCCCTGGCGTGTGTCGCCCGGCATGACGGCGAGCGGCGTCAAAACCGATCCCTATCGCGTCTGGCTTTCCGAAGTGATGCTGCAGCAGACGACGGTGCAGGCGGTCAAACCCTATTTCGAGAAGTTTCTTCAGCGCTGGCCCGAGGTGACCGATCTCGCCGCCGCCGAGAACGACGAGGTGATGGCCGCCTGGGCCGGGCTCGGCTATTACGCCCGCGCCCGCAATCTGAAGAAATGCGCCGAGGCGGTGGCTAGGGAATATGGCGGCATCTTTCCCGATACCGAAGAGGGGCTGAAGTCGCTGCCCGGCATCGGCGACTATACGGCAGCCGCCGTCGCCGCCATCGCCTTCAACCGGCAGGCGGCTGTCATGGACGGTAATGTCGAGCGGGTGATCTCCAGGCTCTATGCGATCGACACGCCGCTTCCGGCCGCCAAGCCCGCGATGAAGGAAAAGGTGGCGCGGCTGACGCCGGCGACGCGGCCCGGCGATTTCGCCCAGGCGATGATGGATCTCGGGGCGACGATCTGTACGCCGAAGCGGCCGGCCTGTTCGCTCTGTCCGTTCCGGGGCGGCTGCGAAGCGCTGAAGCTTTCCGATCCTGAGCTCTTTCCGGTCAAGGCGGCGAAGAAGGAAAAGCCGGTGCGCCACGGCGCGGCTTTCATCGCGGTAACAGGCGATGGCGAGATCCTGCTCAGGCGGCGCGCCGAAAGCGGCCTGCTCGGCGGCATGACCGAGGTGCCGACAACGGCGTGGACGGCGCGCCTCGACGGCGAAACATCAGTCTCCGCCGCGCCGTTCGAGGCGGCATGGCAGTTCTCCGGCACCGTCATCCATGTCTTCACCCATTTCGAGCTCAGACTTTCGATCTGGCGCGCCGCGATCGCCGGCCAGGTCGCCCGGGATGACGGCCCCAATGACGGATGGTGGGAGCCGGTTACAAATCTTGAAGCCCAGGCGCTGCCGACCATCATGAAAAAAGCGATCGCAGCGGCTATTCCACTTGCGTTCAAAACATCCAAGGGATGACCATGACCACCGACATACAGCATATTGTTTTCGACATCGGCAAAGTCCTCATTCACTACGATCCGCATCTTCCTTTCAGCCGCCTCATCCCCGATGAGAGCGAGCGCAACTGGTTTTTCGCCAATATCTGCACCCATGACTGGAACATCGAGCAGGACCGCGGCCGCACCTGGGCGGAAGCCGAAGCGCTGCTGATCGCTGAGCACCCGGCCCGCGAAGAGCACATCCGCGCCTTCCGCAAATACTGGCACGAGATGGTGCCGCACGCCTATGAGGACAGCGTTGCGATCATGGAAGGGTTGATCGCCGAGGGCCGCGACGTGACCATGCTGACCAATTTCGCCTCCGACACGTTTCGCGAAGCGCAGCAACGTTTCCCGTTCCTGACCAAACCGCGCGGCGTCACCGTCTCCGGCGATGTCGGCCTGATCAAGCCGGATATCGCCATCTACGAAACCCATACGAAGAGCTTCGGCCTCAATCCCAAGGCGACCATCTTCATCGACGACGCGCCAGTCAATGTCGAAGGCGCCAAGGCCTACGGCTGGAATGCGGTGCTGTTTTCGGGCGCTGAAAAGCTGCGCAGCGATCTCGCTGCCTATGGCGTGAAGGTCTGAGACCCATGGCTTTCGACCCGGCAGAAGAAATCGAACGCTTCCACGCCGCCATCAACGCGCTGGATTTTCCCGCAATCGAGGCCTATTTCGCCGAGAATGCCACCTATGTCTCGAATGGCGTCGGCAGCCTTTCCGGCCGTGCCGAGATCATGGCCGCCTTCCGTCGTTACTTCGACGATTATCCCGATCAGACAGCGGATAATTCGCTGGTGGAAAGCCTGACGCCGCTTTCCGGTCGTGCCGTCTGGTCGCTCAGGGCCACTCACAGCCAGACCGGCAAGCCGCTGGTGCGCGACGGCGAGGAGACGATCACCTTCAATGAAGACGGCCGCATCACGCGGGTCGAGGTTACCGATTACAAGGATTTCTGAAACAGCACCTCAGAAATAGAAGACGCCCGAGGTTGAAGCCTCGGGCGCCTTGGCCTTCTCCCGCAACTGGAGGAAACCGGAAGAAGGTATTTCGATCCTGCGAAGGTGGTGCTCACTCCACCTTTGCCAGATCACTGCGGATGACGGACCTGAGATCGTCGATCGGGCGCAGGGACTGCCCGTCTTCGAAATGCCAGAAGGTCCATCCGTTGCATGCATCGAGACCCTGCACCTTGGCGCCGAGACGATGAATGGAGCCGGCATCGCCGCCCGAGGCGACCGTGCCGTCAGCGCGGACGATGGCGCTATAGCGGCGCTTGGCATCGGTCAGCACCTGGCCGGGCTTGATCAGGCCGCTTTCGACCAGCACGTTGAAGGCGACGCGAACCTCGGCCTTCTTGCCGGTCATGACCGTCAGTTCCGCCTTGCCGAGCGGCTCGACGGCGGCGATGCGGGCTGCGGCCGCGTCGATATAATCCTGTTCGCGTTCGATGCCGACGAAGTGGCGGCCGAGGCGCTTGGCGACGGCGCCCGTCGTTCCCGAGCCGAAGAAAGGATCGAGCACGATATCGCCGGGTTTGGTCGAGGCCATGATCACACGGGCAAGCAGGGCTTCCGGCTTCTGGGTGGGATGCACCTTCTTGCCGTCCTCGCCCTTCAGCCGCTCATTGCCGTTGCAGATCGGGAAGAGCCAGTCCGAGCGCATCTGCACGTCATCATTGGCGGCCTTCATCGCATCGTAGTTGAAGGTATAGCCCTTGGCCTTGGCGCTAGGGCTTGCCCAGATCATCGTCTCATGGGCGTTCTGGAAGCGGCGGCCCTTGAAATTCGGCATCGGATTGGTCTTGCGCCAGATGATGTCGTTGAGGATCCAGAAATTCAGATCCTGCAGCGTGGCGCCGACGCGGAAGATATTGTGGTAGGAGCCGATCACCCAGATCGAGCCCGTCGGCTTCAGCACGCGACGGCAGGCGAGCAGCCAGGCGCGGGTGAAGGCGTCATAGGCCTCGAAGGAAGCGAACTGATCCCATTCGTCATCGACCGCATCGACCAGCGACTGGTCGGGCCGATGCAGCGTTCCGCCGAGCTGCAGATTATACGGCGGGTCGGCGAAGATGACATCGACGGAGTGGGTGGGCAAAGCCTCGAGCGCACTGACGCAATCGCCCTTGATGATCGTGTCGACCCAAGAGTCCGACCTAGATCCCGGCCGGGAATCCGCCTTGACGGAAGCCTTGAGGTCGGCAAGCGGAAAAACTGATGCCATTCTGATACTCACTCATACGCTTGACGCTTAACTCTCCGTTATGGTTACCCAACTTAGTTACCAAAGCCTAAAGCGTTGGCCGATTTCGGGAATTTATTGCGCCTTTCGATCAAGCCGCATCGTGAACCTCACGGCTGTCGGCCGGCGCTTCCTCGCGTTCGAACATGCCGTAATCGCGCACCACACTGGCAATGCGCAGGCGGTAATCGGCGAAGATGCCGCCGCGGCCGGCTTGCTGGGCGGCCCGGTGCGCCTCGAGATTGCGCCATTCCTTCACGGCCTCCTCATCACGGAAGAAGGAGAGCGACAAAAGCTTGCCGCGGGTCGTCAGGCTCTCGAAACGCTCGATCGAGAGGAAACCGTCGATCTTTTCCAGCTCGCCGCGCAATTCGCCGGCCAGATCGAGATATTTGTGGCGTTCGCCCATATAGGGCACGACTTCGAAAATGACGGCGATCATGGCAGCACCAGCTTGGCGTGAGGGGCGGAAACGTTTTTGAGGAAGATGCGGTCCTCCTTCAGGATAAAGCCTTCGCGTCTGGCAAATTCGTAATTGTCGCGGCCGCGCGGGTCGGCGGCCAGCCTGGCGCGATAGGCTTCGTAGGCGGCGAGGCTTTCGATGTTGTAGACGCCATAAGCCGTCGTCGCCGAACCCTCGTGCGGACCGAAATAGCCGATCAGGTCGGCGCCATTCTGGGGGATCGCCTGGCCCCAGTTGCGGGCATATTCGGCGAAGGCTTCCTTCTTGAAGGGGTCGATTTCGTAGCGAATGAAGCAGGTGATCATCGGTTTCTCCTTTGCTGTCTCAGTGCTCTCCTGGGGCCGTTTTCGCACATTGCCGGACGGCGATGCTTCGGTTACGATCGAACTATGAAGGAAGGACCTGACATTGCGCAAATCGGCGCGCTGATCGGCGATCCGGCGCGGGCCAACATGCTGGCGGCGCTGACCGGCGGGCGGGCGCTGACGGCGACCGAGCTTGCCGGCGTCGGCGGCATCACCGTGCAGACGGCAAGCACGCATCTCGCCAAGCTCGAAGCCGGCGGCTTGCTAACCCAGCGCAAGCAGGGGCGCCATCGCTATTTCACGCTGGCCGACGAGGCCGTCGCCCGGCTGATCGAAAGCATGATGGGCTTTGCCGCCGGACGCGGGCATCTGCGCCACCGGCCGGGACCGAAGGAGCCGGCGCTGCGCAAGGCGCGGATCTGCTACGATCATCTGGCTGGCGATTACGGCGTGCGCATGCTCGACAGCCTGATTGCCTCAGGCTCGATCGACGCCGTCGGAGACGGACTGGCGCTGACCGAAAAGGGTGAAGGCGATCTCAAATGCATCGGCATCGATGTCGGCGACCTCAGATCGTCGCGCCGTCCGCTTTGCCGCTCCTGCCTCGACTGGAGCGAAAGACGCGCGCATCTCGCCGGCAGCCTCGGCAAGGCGCTGCTGTCAAGCTTCCTCGACAAGGGCTGGGCGCGGCGCACCGCCGAGAGTCGCTCGATCATGTTTTCTCCGGAAGGCGACCGGCAGTTTCTGATGCTTTTTCCGGTCGAAGCGTAGGTTTGCTGCGGATTTGCACAGGCTTCCGGCGCAGTCCCGACTGGTGCTGCTTTAGGCACCCGCCCTCTTTTCACCTTCCTTAGACGACCCGCCTATATCCTAGCTGTCTGGTCCCATTGTGTGACGGAATAGGGTTCCCGGATAGGGAGCCGGACCAAACCAGTCGGCTCGAGCATGGATCGACCCCTTGTGAGATAGGGCAGTACCCAAAATCCGTCTTCGGGATGTCGGCGTCAGCGCCGTTCGAGCGTCCTTGGGAACATCAAGACCGTCCGCCCCAGTTTGGAAAAAGACCATAGGAGATAAAAGTGTCTGCATCAGTGCTCTTCATGTCCATGTCACTGGACGGGTATATCGCGGGGCCCAACGATGAAGTGGGCAATCCCGGCGGCGACGACTTTATGCGGTTGCACGAGTGGTACGGGGATTTTTCCCGACCGACCGGACTCGTGGGACAATTGTGGGACGAATGGAACGCGCCAGGTGCGATTCTGGCGGGTCGGCGAACCGTGGAGCTGGTCGATCACTGGGGCGGTGACAATCACGGTGTGCCGATCTTCGTACCCAGTCACAGGCCGCCCGGGCCATCCGTCGCGAATTATCCCTTGGTCAAATACGTGAGCGACGGGATCGCGAGCGCAATGGCGCAGGCGAAGACCGCCGCCGGGGACCGGGACGTGTTGATGCTTGGCGCGTATACGGCGCAACGGGCGCTGGAAGTTGGCGTGCTCGACGAACTGCAAATACACCAGGTTCCAGTCTTGTTCGGACGTGGCCGCCGAATGTTCGACGTCTTACCATCGCGCGTCGAGTTGGAGATCGTTCGGGTGATCGATACACCCGAGGCCACGCACATCCGCTACCGCGTCCGCCGCTGAGCCCGCCGGCCCAGCCGCCACTCATTTGTGGTCGCCAGCATCAAGGCACGGAGGGACCTATGGACTATAGGCTCTCAATCGAGCGGCTCGACATGCCCGCCGGCTTTCCCCGCCTGCTGGCCTCGTGATAAGCCGGTGATCATGCGGATTTCATCGATCTCGCGCCCGCCTAGGTACGTCCCGGTCGAATTCCCTTCGGTCTCTGCAATGGAGGTCGGCTGCCAGAGCGGCATCCGTCGGCGGCGTAGGCGACCTATAGCCTAGTCGAGCAGCCCTTCTTCCTCATCTTCCGTTCGATCTTGGCCCTCTTTTCGGGCCCATCTCCGGCATGTTTTCCGCCGGTCAGACCATGATCCTTCATCGCCTGCAGCTCTGCACAGCTTCTGTGGTTGCCCTTGGCAGTGACATCGGTGGGTGTGAAGGCAAATAGCAGCGCTACGGCTGCCGCCAGTCGAACAAGAGCTGACAGCGTCATGGTCCCTCTCCTATTGCCTGGCATGGTACGCCCAAGCCCGTAAGCCCGCAATGACGAGGGTGTGGCGCCGGTCCGGGATCGCTCAATCCGACCAGCCGGGCAGATCGGAAAGCGCCCCGTCTTGCTCGAAGATAACCTATACCGGCGCGGCCAGACCAAGGTCCGGCGCCTATCCGACTGAGGGCTTAGGAGAGGAACAGTGAGGTTTAACCGAAGTTTGTCAGGCAGCTATCCATCCACTCCGGATGCAATAGCAGCTCAAAAACAAACGGAGGAATACATCATGATGAAGGTAACACATCTCGCATTGGCAGCGGCATTTCTGGCCGGCACGGCGGTTTCCGGCTTTGCTCAATCGTCAAGCACGGTCGGCACCGGCGGTTCGTCAGCCGGCGGCGGAACTGCGAGCAGCACCGTCGGTACTGGTGGCAGCTCTGCCGGGGGCACCTGCCCGGCCGGCGCAACCAACTGCAATTCCGGCTCGTCATCGACGGTCGGCACCGGCGGCTCATCGGCTGGTGGCGGTACCTCGAGCAGCACGGTCGGCACCGGCGGCTCTGCCTCCGGCTCCGGATCCGGCTCGGGCTCTGCGTCGACGCTCGGCACCGGTGGTTCGTCGGCCGGCGGCGGTACCTCGAGCAGTTCGGTGGGCACCGGTGGTTCTGCCGCGGGTTCGGGCGACGCGAACTCGGCCTCGAGTGTCGGAACCGGTGCTTCGTCTGCGGATGGCGACAAGACGGGCAGCACTGTCGGCACCGGCGGCTCTGCGGCCGGAACCTCGCACGACAGCAAGGGCAAGAAGGGCTGCGCACCTGGCCAGGTCAAGAAGGATGCCGCCGGCACCAAGGGCTGCTGACGGTATCGGCCGGCGCCTTTGCGGCGTCGGCCAAACCCTTGGAGATAAGACAATGACCCAATTTTCCACAATCGCACTGAGCGCTTGCCTGGTCTTGATCGCCGGGCAGACGATGTCGGAGGAGATCAAGCTCGACGATGGAACGACATGCACGATCGTCCAGTCACAGGCCGGCGATTCGTCCACCACCGTGACGGCGGGCAACGGGCATGTCTCCTCATCGACCACCACCGGCAGCGGCACGACCGGCTCCTCCTCGTCATCCGCCTCCGCCGGGTCTTCGGCCGGCTCGGGAAGCGTCGACAGTTTTTCCACCGCGAGCATCACCCGGCCTGACGGCACCGTCATCACGAAACGCTCCGACGGAACCTGCTCAATGACGAAACCAACGAAATAGGAGAGGACCATGAAACATCTCAACCTTATCGCCGCCGCCGCGATCGCGCTTCTCGCCTCGAGTTCGGCAGTTCTTGCAGAGGATTGCCAGGCGGCCGGAACTGTGGGAACGGGCGGCAGCGCTTCGGCAGGCGGCACGTCGGCGAGCTCTGTGGGAACGGCGGGCACTTGTCGGACCGACGACGGCACGACCTCCTCGATCGGCTCGGGCGGCAGTGCCGCCACCACCGACGGCAAGGCGCAAAGCAAGACCCGTATCAACGACAATGGCGACGAGCTCAAAGCGCAGACCAAAGCCCAGGCCGTCGACAAGGGAACATTCAGCAAGTCCCGCACCAAGACCAGCACCGACGGCGAGACGCTTGATAGCACGACCCGCACCATGTCGCATGTGCCCGGCGAGAAGCCGGTCAAGAACACCACCAATCAGAAGATCATTCTGCCGCAACAATAAGTTGATGGGCTCGCCTCGAGACAGAGGTGAGCCCCCGTTTGGCGCGATTGCAGCCGGCCCTTCTCCAAGCCAATCCCGCTGCGCATTCAACCCTTCATCGAATGAGTCCACATCTGCAACCTCTTGTTTTTACGCGGCTTCGCGCCGTGCTGAGAAATCATTAAGCATGTTTCGATATTCTCAGGTTCTACATTAACGTGAGAGCCCCATCATGGCGTCGATCCAGAATAAGATCATCATTGCAAGCATCGCGATTTTCGCTTTGGCCGGCGGCGCCACAGAGGTTGGCATCTGGTCCGCGTCCACCCTCTCCGCAAACAGCGCCGATGTCGCCCAGTCAGCGCAAATTCTGCGCAACCACATGCAGGCAGATATGATGCATGACGCGCTGCGCGCCGACGTGCTGGCTGCCATGTTGGCGTCTAACCCGGCCGCCGGCATCGACGCCGGTGCAGTAAAGGCGGATCTGGCGGAGCACAAGGCATCGTTCCGGGAGATGGTCGACGCCAATAGAGCTCTGGCCACCGACGAAAAGACCAAAACCATCCTTGCCGGTATTGAACCACCCCTCATTGCCTATGTCGAAAGCGCCACGAAGATTATCGATCTTGCCGGTCAGGACCCGGCGGCGGCATTGAAAGCCTTGCCCGAATTCATGGCGCAGTTTTCCGCGTTGGAAACGGGAATGGAAGAGACCGGCGATCAGATCACCGCGACATCCGACGATATTTCCAAGCGCAGCGCTGAGGTAAAAGCCTCGGTGGGCATGATTCTGAAAGCAATTCTGGCCCTGGCCGCCACCTTCGCGATCGGCCTATATTTCCTGACACGCAAGAGCGTCACCGAACCCATCCTCGCCCTTTCCACCGATATGCAAAGGCTCGCCGGCGGCGACACTGCCATCGCCAGCACGGCAATCGGCCGCAACGATGAAATCGGCGCGATGGCATCGGCCGTCGAAGTTTTCCGCCAGGCGGCGATTGCCAACAAGCAACTCGAACAGGACGCCGAGACAGCCCGCCTGCAGGGCGAAGCCGAGCGCATCACAGCCCGCAAACAGGCTGACGAGGATGCCGCCGAACGGCTGCGGGCAGCGACCTCGGGGCTTGCCGCCGGCTTGAAGCGGCTTGCCGCAGGCGATCTCGCCTTCCAGATCGAAGAGCCCTTCGCCCCTGACTTCGAGAGCCTGCGGCATGATTTCAACATGTCGACCAGGCAGCTCGACCAGACGCTTAGCGCTATCGCGGCTGCCATTGCAGCGATCGACGATGGCACAAGGGAAATCGCATCCGGGGCCGGCGATCTGTCGAAACGGACCGAACAGCAGGCAGCCTCGCTCGAAGAAACCGCCGCAGCGCTCGATCAGATCACTGCCAATGTCTCGAATTCGAGCAAGCGCACCGACGAGGCGCGCACCGAAGCGACCGATGCAAACCGCAATGCCGCCAAGTCTTCCGAGGTCGTGTCGCATGCCGAAGAGGCCATGCGCCGCATCGAGGCATCGTCGCAGCAGATCTCCAGCATTATCGGCGTGATCGACGAGATCGCCTTCCAGACCAATCTGCTGGCCTTGAATGCCGGCGTCGAAGCGGCGCGCGCCGGAGAGGCGGGCAAGGGTTTTGCGGTCGTCGCTCAGGAAGTCCGCGAGCTTGCCCAGCGATCGGCGAAGGCGGCGAAGGAAATCAAGGGCCACATCGAGAAATCGTCGGAGGAAGTGGAAAGCGGCGTCAAGCTGGTTCTCGACACCAGCCAGGTTCTGAGCGCGATCAGCCACCAGATTGCCCGCATCAACCAGCACATGGATGCCATTGCCGTCTCGGCAAGGGAGCAGTCGACCGGCCTTGCCGAAGTCAATACCGCCGTCAATTCCATGGATCAGGTGACCCAGCAGAACGCCGCGATGGTCGAGCAATCGACTGCCGCATCCGGTCAGCTTGCGCAGGAGGCCGCCAAGCTTCGGGAACTCGTGTCCCGGTTCAAGCTCCGTGCGACGGATTCGGCTCAATCTGCAGCCGGCCGCGCGCAGTGGGCCGCTTGACGGCTTCGTTGAAAAAAGCGCTGCGCCTGGACACGATCGCTCATTCCAGCGAAACCGGGCGCAGCGCCAGCTTTGGCTGGGCTCACTCAGCTCATTGAGTGGAACGTCTCGAAAATCAGCGCCCTCAGCCAGCGATGCGCGGGATCTGCATCCATGCGAGGGTGCCAAGCCTGGACGATGTTGAAACCCGGCACGGCGACCGGCAGGTCGAAGGTCCTGATCTCGCTTATCACAGCGGACTTGCAATAGGACTTTGGAACCGAGCCGATCAGATCGGATGCCGCCGCAACGGCAATGACCGCCGGAAAGCTCGGCACGATCAGCCTGACATCACGCTCATGGCCGAGTTCGGCGAGCGCCCGGTCGACCGGGCCGACATAGTCTGCGTGCGGCGAGAAGACCACATGGCCCAATGCGGCATAGTGTTCAGCCGTTATCCCGGCATCGAAGATCGGATGCCCTGCCCTGGCGACACCGACA
>Ga0123341_1000529_pt1 | contig 23666 bp, 10 predicted proteins | sample Turbeapinknodule_FD_89959 | JGI IMG/M metagenome (GOLD analysis project Ga0123341, IMG submission 89959) | Root nodule microbial communities of legume samples collected from Mexico - Turtle bean Mexico pink nodule | ecosystem: Host-associated > Plants > Roots > Nodule | place: Mexico: Nepantla...
TATATAAACGAAAAATATATTTAACACAATAAATATTAAATTTTAAAATTACATTTAATATATTTTAATGACAAATTGGATTATGCCTTCAGGTGTCTCAATCCAAATCAAATTAGTATATTATACCTTAATAAAATGTATATTCTATTAACAACAACAATCTTTCACTCCCTAAAATAATATACAATATGATACAATATTGTATTTATAATGATATTACTTATTTCAAAATGTATATTATAAAATATATTCTAACTTAGGTTATATATTTTTTATTATATGATTTAACCATATATAACATTGAAATTAATATATTACTGCCATTTATTAGCATAAAATTTGTCACTTAATCAAGAGATCCAAGGTTCATATCCGATTTAATTTGAATCGAGATAAAATCAGTCAAACTGGACATAACTGGAAAAGTTGGAAAACTTGATGTGTGGAAAGCAAGCAACAGTATTATATGGTTTCAATGTAACATAACGGTTTTTGTGCTCTTCATGAAATACTTATAATTTAGAACCACTGCATCACATTGTGGAACACTGATGATAACCATAATAAATTAGCCTGAAATTATGAAACGGAGAACACTCTACTAGGAACCCCAGAGTTTGACTGGATCACTTCTGATTGTCCTAGGTCTTTGTGTTGTAAAAATCAAATTCAAATAAACATTGTATTCAAAACTTGGGTTTGAATAGAAAAGGGAAAGAATTTAGTCTGGACCTTTGGCTTGTTCACCTGCTTGAATATGGTAATGATGAAATTGCAAAACAATTTATACTTTAACTTAGAGATTTAGGAATAAAGGCCAAATGGGGTTCCAAATAAGGAATGATGAAGATGCAATGCAGCAGGTAGCTAGGAAGGGAATGAATTGACTGGAAGAATGGAATCTTTATTACTTTTTTTTTCTTGCCTCCTTTTTCCATACAATTGGTAATAATGGCCTAAGTCACACACACACCTTTCTCTTTCATTCACTGCTTACTATTTTAGGCTAAAACTCTTCAAATCTAAGAATGAACTAGACAGCAGATCCATTCAATGCTCATAATTACTAGTCAATTGAAGGGCGTGTTGTGTTTGGCAATCTCATTCCACTCACAAATGAACTAAAGAGACGGAGTGCTCTTGAAGGTTGTGCAAAGGGCACCATGTGAGCAGCTCCTCTTACAGTTGCAAAAGTCAACAAATTTCCATACTCTGTTACCCAACCTCCAACCTATATTTACACAAACAAATCCCACCAAGTAAACATCAATTAGCATAGGGAACTATAACATACAAACTTTACATCATTTCTTTTCCATGTACCTGCCCTTGGTGAAACCATGCTCCATATGGGACTGTAATCTTGAACTTTAGCTCGTGAGCTAGTTCACGAATGAGTGTTCGAGAACCTAGTAATGGCACAACAGAATCTTGGTCTCCACTGTGATAATTTAACGTTAATAATTAGTGGACCACACCTAACTACCATACATAATGCTCCATACTTTGTTGAAGGAAATTAATTTACCTGAAAACCCATACTGGAATATGGTTCTGAACTATCCTTTTGAGAACTGGGAGGATGTCTATATTAGGATCAGTGTCGCTATAATTTAAGACACTGCAATGAAGAAAACGTAGGATTAGACATCAGTAACGAAAGTAAATAGTGTCTTGTGTTTATCATGATTATGTCAGTTTGGAGAATGTTGTAGAGAAATCATTGGAATTGTCCTTGGATTAAAATTTAATAAAGGAATTATTTTCATGAATGGCTTACCCACTGCACATGGACCATTCGTACGGAAGATTAGTACGGTTTGCATGGAGAGCCTTCTGAACCTCAGGGAGGTTTAAATAAAAACCGTTTTCATAGTTCATACATACATCTACACCTATGCTTATTTTAGTAGCCTGCATTAGTTAATCAAAATATTTAGTCTATAATTTTATCTAAATAATCGTTTTAAAATAAACAGAAATGAAAGAGGCATTGTACCATCTTTTTCAATCTCAGTTCTTGTTCAACTATGGATGGATAACAAACATCCAGAATCACATCATAGTTGTTTATGTACTCGCCAACGATCTCATTTGCCTCATTGATTGCATGGTTGCATGATTTAGACACGTTGTGTGTATTTGCGAAGACATAATCATCAAAATCGCAATCATTTGCAATGGCAAGGCCAATTTCATCGGAAATCAGTCCATGTGACCAGAAGTATTCATATGTTGCTTGTGCATCACGATCAAGTTTCAGAAGTGGGTTTCCAATCTAACAAACGAAAGCCAACGAGGAAGGAGAGAAATAACTTTCAAATCAAAACATCAGCTGCAGAAAAATAAATGAAATATTTACATGAAAGGTGTCTTACAGCAATTCCTTTAATATTGAATTTGAAACCATTTGAATGAGCATTGTGGTCCAAAAGAACATTGGCTAACTGTGGTATATAATGTCCTGTATAACATTTAAATGTCAGTAACAGACAAAAATATATATTTTTCTGCAGAAGGATAATAAAAAGGTAAACTAGTGCAATAATTTTATATCATGACCCCTGTTAGGAATGATAACATTACGTTATCTGCATGTGCATAAATAATAGAATAAAAAGTTTAATCTTCACTAAATCACGTCAGCTAATGTACTATTATATAGAATATTTTGGGACTCGAGACCAACTTTGGGAGTTTCAATTAAATAAAATAATTGTGAATTGGGATGAGATTATTATTGGTTGGACCTGCATAGCTTTCTCCAGTAAGAAACAGCTCCCTTGATCTGTAAGAAGGAAACTTCTCGTACCATTTCAGCAAGAACAGAAGCGTATCATTGGCTGCCAAAAATAGAAAAAATTATTAAAGCTCAACTCTAGTAAAACAACTTTCAAAAAATGCATACATAATCACATAATAAATTCATTCCCAGCCTTAATAAAAGTCTGAGTTATTAAAAAGAAGTTTAAACGAAGAATAAAAAATATATTAATTGGTGACTCTATTTACCTGTGGATGCATCTCCAGAGCTGTAATCTGAAGTTGTGTTTGAGTATGACCAACCAACTCCAGCTGGGGACTCCAAGAAAAGGAGGTTGGATGCTATGAAAAAGACATAATGTCAGAATCAGGAATCAATGTAAACCCAAATTATTCTCCAATATCACAAGGAAAATTCATGTAAAAAATTTGTCACATATAATATCTATACCTCTATTCCAAGACATTGAATTTCTTCGAAGACCACGTCCATCACCTTTGGGATAAAAGGGACCCAATTCAGTAAAGGCACCTCCTCCAATGGAGGAACATCCTGGGCCTGAAAAACAATGGTACTTGCTCAGTTAAAGGAGTTTGACAGTTTTATAGTGTCTTGTACAACATGTCAACCTTTACAGTTAGGTATATTCGATTGATCTGTTTTAGTTTTTTTTTTTTTCAAAAGAAAAAAAAAACTGTTGCAAAGGATCTGTCTGTGAGGGGTCCTAGAAAACAGGTGAGATGAAGAACATAAATTGGTAGGGACAGGGAAAGATAAATGCCAACCACCTATGCTTTACAAACAGGAACATGAAAAAAATTAGACAAGATAACCTTAAAATGAAGGTGAAAACACAAACAAACTAGAGACCATGTCAAATGTTGAAAAACATGAAATTGTAGAGTATGAATGAATGAAGGAAATTTGATAAGAAACAAAGGTAAAGAGGTGATGTGATGGAGCAATGAGAGGTCTAGAAGTAGGAACTTGATCCATCTAAAGAAGAGCAAGGATACCAACTACCAACCTCCATTGAGCCAAAGAGTGAGGGGTTTGTTGTGATGATCATTATCAGCCTCCACAAAATAGTAGAAGAGGCTTCTCCCATGCTTGACATCTACATCCACATACCCTGCAAATTGCTTGAACCCAACATTAGGTTGGCCAGGCAACCTCTCTATCAGATCCTCAGCAGGGTACCCTTCTACCCCAACACTCCCCAACAAGCAGGCACACCCTACCACAATCAAGACCCCAACTAACCAACACCCTTTCATTTCAACACCTTCAACTCCCTCACAAATCCAATTCTTTCCATTTCCTCAGGAATACTTCACTCTTATATAGTAGTTAAATCATATTTTTAATTACTATATATTTGGCCCATATAAGTAACATTGTTTTGAACTTGGTCCATCCTACATGTACAGTCAGAAATTGGAATCAAACTATATAAGTAAACAAATGGCTAAAAGTATTATATCTCTAGTTTGCATATATGTTTGAATAGAAAATGAATAGGAATATGTTTAGTTTGGTGTTTAAACTTTATTATAATTTTACATTTGCAGCGTTTGTATTGGAATAAATAAAGAGAACAAATTTGAAGAGATCACATATATTTAAGTAAAGATGAAAGTTTAAAATATATATGTTTTTAATCTGTATATATAAATGCATGAGGTAAGGCGTGTGTATTAAACTGGAGCTTCCCTCTGAAAAAGGCAATTGGTTTCTTTAAAAGAACAGAATGAATAGAAATGAATTATGATACCATATCTTTAGTGAACAGATTCTGTTATAGAAGCATGCACGTGAATCCCGGATTTCCTTTAACAAAAAAGGTGAATTCCCACTTCAAGATCTGAATTGTATATAGAATATGTTATATGCCCCTCAAATCAAATGCACGGATAAATGCTATGCTGCAGACTTCAATTTTCTCTGGTTGACTGTAACAAGAGAAATTTTCCATTCAACATCTCAAACATTAAACTATTAGATAAATACACTCTCATCCATTTAAGGTTAAAGCCACATTGCGACACATCATTATTCCAATGCAATGAATACTGCATATTATTCTTCAAAAACCGAGAGACACAGCCAAGAAAGTAGCATAGTGGGGAACGTTACCTCTAAGGATATATCGATAAACCCTAGAAAATTTTGTCAAAGGTAAACATAATGTCCCAAAGTTGATAAGATAATCATGGATCATCAAACAAAGTCGGTATCTTCTTTTGGACCTATGTGAGCGGCAGATTCATGGCTTGAGAGGAACATTTATTAATTTTGTGTTTAAATTTCATTTGTTAATTATGCGTTTCTACTTTGTTTGGGAAGGCACAACTACTACTTAATACTACCTTACCTGCAATTTCGCCGCACTTGCTTCTCTCACTTTCTGCGTCTCAACCGCATCACTAACTGTGCCATAGTTTTGTTTAAGGTTTCTACTTTGTTGCCCAAAGGATAAGGAAAAAAGGTGACTGCAAAACACTTTATACCTTTTCAAACATGCGCGGGGCTCAAATTCAAAAGCAACTACTCATATACTACCATCTACTTTTACTCCTCTACATCAAAATGTAACAAGTTCATACTTGTAGAATTTATTATTAAGTTGTTTTTATTTACTCATTAAGCATTCTTAATTCTTTATTTTTCATATAAAGTTCTCGTGAAAGCATGTTGGGAGATTTTTAATTTAGTTTATGCATTCTTAATTAGATTCTTAAAGCATTTTTAATTTGGTGTCTTAGGCGTAGAAAACATACATGCAAAGCTAAATTAAGAATGTGTCAAATTTAAGGAAAATATTAAAAACGCATAAAAAATGAAGGTGATGGAAGTCAAATTGGTAATATTATGTATATATATAAAGACCTTAATAAACATTTAAATGTAGTAGCCAGATTAATATTTCTTAGCAATACATCTTTAACCTTCTTTTGAAGAGACAAATATACTCACGCGTGTGAGCGAGACACTTTTTTTTCATGTCATTTTCTTATATAAACTAAAATATATGTCAAATGCACATTTGATTTGGGAAAAAAATCTACAAAATTGAAAGAGTCGGCACACTAGTTGTCTACTTATGAAACAGGATTTGAATACCAAAATTGGAGCTAAGGAAAAGTACATTTCTGAGAGATATTGTAGGTTTCCACTTTCCGCAACATATTATACTAGATTTTGCAAGGGTTATCAAACCCCATCACAAAAATGGATCAACAGATTTCAAACTAATCGTGTTTTTGTCTGCTACTTGTCTAAGCCAAAAGTAAAAAAGAACATTCAAAGCATTTAGCAAAATGACTTCTTTGTTCAAATTAGCAATTATGTCTCTCTGCAAAAGCACACGACCTTTGAACAAACCCACAAGAATCCTACAAGACTTTGTTTTAGAGTGATTTACAATTATATACTAATTTTAAATTTTAAAAAATGAGTTAATCCAAATCGAACTCGTATAATGAATATTGAGTTGATTTAATTTAGAATCATTAGGTTATGATGATTTTTTTTTAAATTATATTAATGCAAGGTTAAAAAAAATTGTTCTTTGGACAGAACTAATGAAAAAAAATTATGTACAAAAGACACGGATGCAAAAATAGTCAACATCATGAAATTTTAATAATCGCATGTGAATTTAAAAAGATTTAAATTTAAAATTCAAAATAATTAATTGAGAAAAAAAAAGTACTATAAATCTGCAAAAAATATTTGACTAATTATAAATATTAAAATAAGTGAAAAGAAAAATATGAAATAGTGACACCTCGCTAAACTTTCCAAAGTTATTCAGAAGTGAGTAATAATTATTATTATTATATATTTGTTTTTTTCTTTTTCTCAAAAATTGTACAACGGAAAAACTGCAATGTATGTCACAGTAACAAGACATTACTCATAGATATGGCATTTGGATTGCCATAGCATCCCATGAAATAAAATATAAGAAGAATAACCTTGTAAAACAATTTTAATAATATAACTTTTTACAGTCGTAGAATTAAACTCGATAAATGTTAAAGTTAATTGTTCCAATTATCTACGAATGCAGTTGCTTATGTGTGTAAATACAGGTGGAGACACGTATACTGTATACATGGGAAAGATGGAAATCTAATCAACAACTTCCAGGGAAAATGAATTATTTAAATATCAGAGTGCAACCGTACAAAACGTAAGGAATTAAAGGGAATGCTTAAACGCCATTCTCTTTGCTTTTTATTCAGTGGTCTTCCTTTACCTGATTTCTGTCTGTTGACTTTCACATCTGCTAAACCCCAGGTGCAACACTTCGTTTCCATGTCAAAGGATTCAAGCATGAAGACACCCTCACTCTCTGCAGCTGGGTTATCTGAATCATTATTATTGACATATTTCACATACATAGGTCGCTCCCTGAATCGATCTAGTTCATCTGGAATCCGAACTATTCTTTCAACACCAGGAGAAGACACCTGAAAAAGCACACATATCAAACGCTAATAATATGAAACATTGATGTTCAAAATTTCAATCCCTTGCGATCACCCTTCAAAATCAAGAGAGAGAAGCATAACCATAAGAACCTACAAATCATTGCTTCAATGTTTAAAAAACATTATCCAGAGCAGTCTTGGATTTAAGAGTACTTCATAATTTGTGCTTACAAATAATGATCATAGTAATAACGTCGAATTGTATCCTCCACCAAAGTTAATAGAAAATGTCAAGAAGAAACTTGAGATGATACCTCCAAACATAAATTGTCAGGAACTGATTTAGTAAGTTCTGCTTCATCCAATTTTGCTCTATACGTTGCAGAGAAGGCTTCAATATCTTCCATGCTGGGGGAACCAGACCTAGAGAAAGAACACAGCAACTAAGCAGACATCCATGATATAGCTAGCAACTTTAGCAGCAGTTTAATAAAAAAATAGAATGATAATTTAAGCCACAAATTGCACTATGTGAAAAATGAAATGAGGCAGATCATTGATACTTGGTTAGTGTGTACGTAGTTAGCCAAAAATCCATTCACTGAGCAGTATACAGATAGGGATTTGCCTTCAGAAATTGTGGTAAATCAGGCACTTTGCATTCGTCCAATGCACTTAGAAACACGCGTCTAAAAATCGTCAAACCTTTTTTTACGTCTTTAGGAGAGAGGATGTAAAATGAATGCTTATTAGCACAAGCTCCACAATCCTTAAACTATACAAGTACAAGGGCCACGGGAATAATAAAGACCAATTAAGTGCACTCAACTTCAGCATTTCCATTTTCAGTAGTGTAGATCTTTCCAAATAAAATTGCATCAATTTACTGTTGAGACTCTGGACTATCTAGACTATTTGAACGATTTGTCTAGAAGGTCTGATTAGTCCCTAAACGGTCTTTTGACCAACTAGACAATCTACAAACCATCATATGGACGATCTGATGACCAAAATATCATATGTGACGATTATGTTCTTATGTTTTGATAATAACAAAGTTAAATATAATCCACATAACATGTATATTTGTTGAGACCCAAGATGGTCTAAGACCCTATAGACGGTCTATTGAGACACTAGACGATCTATGACCAACCAGACAATTTGATAACCAGAAGATTTATATTTTGACTAGCAAAAACAACTTGAATGGTTTATTTGGATTTTGAGGTTCTAAAAATGTTTTGTACGGCTGCACTACAATATATCCTCTGAGCATCTACCACATGTGTTCATTATAGACAATTTATAAGACTTGTTAATTGTATAACAAAATTAAGACTGAATGTCATATTTGTCATTTGAATAATATACTTTATTTGTGATTTAAATGGTTAAGTGGAAGCTTCAGTATTCCGTAAACCCTCTAGGCGTCTACAATTTTGACGCATGCTAGACGATATGATGAACGTATTGAACGAGAAACGAGTTTTTGTTATAACAATTTAATGGACTCTTCTAAATCATATATCTACTAAAAACGCGATCAATCAAAGAGGTATTATATCCAAAAATGAAAAGATTTCAATCTGCAAAATGACTCTAAAATCTATCTTTTCCTAAAGAGATTTGTTCAAATCAAGTCTCACAATATCTTTTAAATATATTGCGAATATCTCTAAATATTTTCTAAACACAAACAATTTGAAAAATTGAAAATCTCAAGTACTCTGTTTTTAGTATCACATATTATCAAGAACGAAAAGATTCTGTGATAATATTTTGATTTGTTTTTACTAACTCATTGTAAATACTTCCGAATTAGTTTCTTAAACAGATTCAAAACAAATGTAAATTAAAAGATTGCAAATCCAAGCTTTATGTTTTTTAGCGTCTAGCACAAAAACAAATGAAGATATTCAATATCCGAACTTAACCAATTCAAGTATCAAAGAATAAATTTGAAAGGCTATATAAAGAGATTGAAGGTGAAGAACGAAAGCAAGACAAGACAAGCAACAAAAGTTATACAAGTGATCTTGCTGAAAATACAGGAGTTGCAACGAGTATCTAATCGAGCCATTAGAGCATCTAGTCTTTTGGGTTAAGTATGAAACCATTGTAATTCTTCACATTGTGAAGTTATACCCTTGTGAGCTTTGTTTGTGCTCTCTTTAAGAATGTTCTTTGTTTTCTTGAGTTATTAATCTCAGGAGAGGTTGAGGTGTAACCTAGAGAGGTACGAATACTTGTTGTAATCTGGAGAAATGAGAAAACTTCTTGTAATTTGGAAAAGTAAGAATACTCATTATAACCAAGTGTGTTGGTTAGTGGAAGCTCTTAAGCAGTTGCTTAAGGAGGCTAGATGTAGCTCGGATTTAGGTGAACCAAGATAAATTGTTGTGTGTTGAGCAAGTGACCAACAAGAAAGATAAAACCTCAATGTAACATTAATTCTACGGAGGAAACATTGTTATATGGAACATAAATTTCACCAACGTATCTTAGTATACCAAAAAGAAAGATAAACCTCAATATAGCATTACTTATTTCTAGCACATATGTATATATTGCTAAAATTCCATAGATATTTTTTTTATGTGAACCTCGGGTATCCTCCAGCCAGACTAAAAGACTAATCATGAAGATATGCATTTAAGCAGTTGGCTTCTTTCAACAAATCCTTATCTATACACATAGAGTTCAAGATTGAACCTCTAATTATATGCTTAAGGTGCAAGGTTACTTGTAAACAAGATAATTTCATAAACAATTGGAAAATTCCAAAATTATATTTTATATAATCAATTAGAAAAAGATCCTACATATTATATCCGATCCCACAATTATATAAAAAAATCTAAAGATTCGTCACAAACCATTCAGATATTTGCACTTGTTCATAATAACCATTCAATAATAAAATTTATAGAACTAATAATGTCTGCCTGTTCAAGGAGGTACGATAAATCTGAATCAGGAAGGAATTATTCAGCCAATAACTGACAGACAAAACCATACTTGCGGTGGCCAAGTTTACTTGCTATTTAATCTGAGCAAATTGTTTACATTTGAATATTTGGTAAAAAAAGGTTAAAAAAGTATATAGTCCTAGTCAGCCGTATCGTTTTTAGCTCTCTCTACACCTACCTCCATCATCAGCATATCATAATAAAAACAATAACAAGGATAAGAAGAAGAATATTTTCGTCTTACTTCTTGGAAAGGTTCTCAATGCGCACTTGAATGGTGGAGTTAAGCAGTGTTTTGAAAGCATAAATTTGCAATTCGCCATCAAAAGAGAGAGTAACATCTTTAGCAATGGCTAATGCTTTCTTGTCCCACCATGTGCCGGCGAGGGAAATTCCACCGCCTGCGCCGCCATCACCTGCCTTCAAAACGTTATAAATCAATAAATCATATCATTTCCCCCAACCAAAACACATTTATCAATCTAATTTCTAACAAAAAAATTACATAAGGCACACGAGCCTCGTCTTCTCCTTCATTGAATTCGTCATCTTCACCGTCGTATTCATCGTCGTCTTCATCATCCAACTCTGTCTCTGTGCAATGAAATGAGAAGTTCGAATGAATTCGGAAAGAGAGAGAGAGAGAGAGACGATTAGATTTGAGAGACTGAAGGCAGTTTTACCGTATTCATACTCGTCGAGGATTTCTTCTTCTTCTTCTTCTTTTTCTTCCTCTTGGAACGATAGTTCTTGGACAATGGAGGGTTCTAGAAGCGGCTCTGAATCGGAGTCTTTCTTTCTGACACGTGGAATTGGAGTGAAAGGCTTTGTGCCAATGCTTGTAGAGAAGCAAAAATGATTAGAGAGTTTTGTTGTAGAGAGAGGAGTAGCACAGAAACTAGCAGTAGTAAGAGTGATAAGTGGTGGTGAGGGAATTGCACCAACGCAAGGGCTCAACCTCAGAGCCTTAATCAAATCCATTCGGCTCCAAGAATCTATTGCCAGGGCAAAACAGCAACAAAACAGTAAAAGGTGATGATCAATTCTAAAAGCCGAGCTTGTGTAATCAAATCCACAGGCCCAAGCCCAAGCCCATACGTCCAGTCCACTTGCGTTTTTCTACGGAAACTTGGACTTCTTCTGTAACGGTTCAAGTCAATAGTTCTATAGAGTACCGATTATTTGAAAAGTATAGCCTAATTGTGCCAGAATACAAGTGACTATGTTGGCTCGTGAAATAATAAAGAATAGATTGTGGGTCTCATTGGTTATGTGACAAATTTAAAATTTTGAGCTATTGAAATGCTAGATTGTGATTTTGAGGATTTAAGATTGGGCTTTTTTTAAGGAACCAAAGGTGTCACTTGCATTTTCTAGAGAAAGATTTAGAGGGTTTAGGTTTTCTATTGGACAGTGTTTAACTCGTAACTAACTCGTAACTACAAAATCAAAAAAACAAAATAATACCATCTTTATTCATTGAACACGGTCATTTCAAAATATATTCAACTATTATGAAGATAATATAAAAAATACCTTCAATTTGTCTCCTCCATGAGAGAAAAAAATCTTAAAGCATGAACTTGTCATTTTTCAAACTTTTGAAAACAGTTCATTTAATTAAAAACAAAACAGACAACAAAATAACTCACAACAATGTCACCACATCCTTAAACAAACTAACAACGTCAAAAAAACCTAAATAAACCATAAACCCTAAAGACATCAACAAATAAGGTCAAACACCCGCACCACCACAAATACAAAACGTAATGGTCATACAACATAACTTTCACTGCCACAATGATTTCAAATAATACTCATTTAAAAGAGAATGTCCACCAATGCTACAAGCACAAACAACCCATTCAAAATCTTAAAAAAATAAAAAACCCAAAAAATAAAAAACTCCACTTACTTTGTTGTCGCTCTTCGCACTCCAAACACAACTGACACTCTTGACACTCTCCGTCCGCAGTTCTCGCCTTTCGCAGTGTTCGCCCCAACCACACTCCACTTCTCTCCTTATGTTTGCAGAGCCCTTCGCACTCTTTCCCATTGTCTAGTTTCCTCTCTTTCAAAGACTTGGAAAGACCTAACCACTAACTGAAGAGTTGAATAACGGTTTTGGAAATTAAAATTTACTCTTTTACTATGTCTGCCCATTTTACAAAAACGTCCCTACCACGTATGCAACCAACCACGTTAGGAAGTTGTATTCTGGCGCAAGGGGCAATGGGTTGTCGAAAAATCATTTTTGAGTGATTACCGATTATTTGACAACTAGAATGTCATTGCGCCAGAATACAACTAACTGAGTTGACTGGTGAAATAATAATCAATTAGATTGTGGGTCTCACTTGTTTAAGTGGCAAATTTAAAAAATTAAGCGTTTGAAAGGCTAGGTTGAAGGAAGGAGCGTTGCGATTTTGAGGGTTCAAGATTTGGCGTTTGCGAAGGAAGCGGAAGCCTAGGTGCAGTTTTTTGGGTGTTTTGCGAAGGAAGCATAGGTGTTGCTTGCGTTTTGGAAAGAGGGATTTGAAGGGGTTTAGGTTTTCGATTGGGCGGCTTTTGAAGGGAGAAGGAAGCAGAGCAGTGTCTAACTCGTAATTACAAAACCAAAAAACAAAACAATACCATCTTTATTTATTGAACACTATCATTTCAAAATATATTCAACTATTATGAAGACGATATAAAAAAATAATACATTCAATTCGTCTCCTCCATGGGAGAAAAATTTTCTAGACCAAGAAACTTGTCATTTTCCAAATCTTAAAAAACAGTTCATTTAATAAAAAAAAAGTCAACAAAACAACTCACAACAATGTCACCACATCCTCAAACAAACTAACGACGTAAAAAAAACATAAATATACCCTAAACCCTAAACCATAAAAACATCAATAAATAAGGACAAAAACCCGCACAACCACAAATACAAAACCTAATGATCACACAATAGAACATCCACCGCCACAATGATTTCAAATCATACTCATTTAAAATAGAACATCCACAAACGTCATAAGCACAAACAACCCATTAAAACCCTGAAAAAAACTAAAAAATAATAAACGTCACTGCCTTGTCGTCGCTCTTCAAACTCTCCACTCATTCTCCTCGCCCTTCGCAGTGTTCGCCCCAACCACACTTCACTCCTCTCCTTGTATTTGTAGAGCCCGCACTCTTTCTTGCTATCCAGTTTCCTCTCTTCCAAAGACTTGGAAAGACTCAACCATTAACTGAAGAGTTGATCAACGATTTTGAAAATTAAAATTTCGTCTTTTCCTATATCTTGCCCATTTTACAAAAACGTCCCTACCACGTAAGCAATCCACCCACAAGTTGTATTCTGATGCAAGAAACAATGGGTTGTCGAAAAATATTTTCAAATTATGATTTGTTTTTATTTAATTTTCTTGATTTTATAAAATGAATAAATATTTTTTCTAACAACCTTTTACTCTATTTATTGGATACCTTACTCGAATTTAAAAATAATAATACTTTTGAAATAATAATATTAAATAAAATAAAATAAGTTAATTTTTTTTACACTTAAATCTAATAAATATGTTTTTTAATTATATTTGGCTAAAGAAAGAATATAACATAACCTTTAGTCTTTGTCATTTTAATTAAACGTTATTAAAGTTCTTATACTTTTCTATTGATGAATTTCTCCTAAATTAAAAAAAAAAAACAAGAAAATTCAGTTTTTCTCACTTAAAAAAATTCACGATGAAAGAATTTGATCCAAGTATTGGTAGTGGTCAGATAAAGAAATTCATTGATATAAAAATACAGTGTCCTATGATTGAATGTAAGCGCTTTTTCCCTTTTGTTTCATTTATAGTACTGTTTATCATACTCTGAATACAAAATAGGTGCAACCATTAAATAAAAATTAAATATTAAATAAAACAAATTTCGTAAGTGAGAATATGAAAATAATTTAACAGCACTATCTTATATTATGATGCATATATAAAAATAAAGTAAGAAAAGAGAGATGAAAATTGACAAAGTAAAGGAATTGCAATAAAAATTGTCATAAAGACAAGAACCAACTTCTACTTCTAAACGGTGCGTTGCAGCGAATTCGTCGTCCTCGTTCGTCGTGGATCTGAATTCTGAATTGTGAAGTCCGAATCCCTGCACTTCCGTGCTCCTTGATTCGCCTACGCAGTTGAACTGGTTTATCGATTCGTGTCCACGGAGAGATTCAACTCCTACACACACGCACACAAGATGGTGGTCACTTCCTCCGCGCGTGATTATATCAACCGCATCTTGCAAGACATCTCCGGCATGAAGGTTCTAATCCTTGATTCTCAAACGGTACGCTGCGCCTTTCCTCAAGGATCTTCCACAATGCTGGGAAATTTGATCAGAATATCAACCTATCGATTTTCTTTTCGTTTTTTTTTTTAATAAAAACCACTTGTGTTGCTCACAGTTGGCTCGATTTTTCGTCTTTGTTTATATATTTTTTCAATTTTTGCTCTGAATTTTAGACAATTAAGTGCCACCCGTGATAGTTCGAATTATCTGTTTATTGGATTGAGATCACTGTGCAGTGGCGGTGAGACTCCGCATTCAATGAATTTGTGTGTTTACGTATATGTATGTGTGTGTATGTATATATGTATTTTTCGTCAAGGGAAATAAAATGATGAGGCTCCCTACCCTTGACAATTATAATGGATTGATTTATTTTATGATATTGGTCTCTTTTGACATTATGTTTTCAAGTTATAGCGTTGATACGGTTGTATAGAGTTACTCTCTTTATGATTTGGCTTATACTATATTGTTTTACTTTATCAAAATCGTATGTAAACCTGCCAAGCGGACTTGGTTTGTAGAAATCTATTTTGCTTGTCCTTGTTAAGGAGGAAAGTGGTGTTCTGATGTTGAATCCACTTTTTTGGCAAATTGATGCAGGTAGGTGTTGTGAGTGTTGTGTATTCGCAGTCAGAGCTTCTCCAGAAAGAAGTGTTTTTGGTTGAGTTGGTAGATTCTATTTCCAAGTCGAGCGAATCAATGTCGCATCTCAAGGCCATTTACTTCCTTCGACCTACATCAGAGAATATCCAGTTTTTGCGCCGCCAGCTGGCTAGTCCTAGATTTGGAGAGTATCACCTATGTAGGTTCTTTAATTTTATACTTGAATCTTTAGATAAGCTGCGGTGCAATCCATCCTTTATAATTTCATTTTTAATTTTCCCTTGTTAATTAGTAATTTTCTCCCATGATTTGAAGCCACTTTGTGAATCCATTCTGAAATTACAGTTTTCTCCAACATATTGAAGGACACTCAGATTCACATACTTGCTGATTCAGATGAACAGGAAGTTGTCCAGCAGGTTCAGGTAGCTGTTTATTCGTGCACTGTCCTGTATTTTTTTTCTCCCCACTTGGACTTGGGAACTTTACTATTTATTTTATAGTATTACGAGTTTGCATGATTAAAATCCTGGATGGAGATGAAATAATATCTGCTTCTTTATTGTCCCTCTCCTATCCTATGATTGCATAATATTACATTCTTTATCTGACAAATGGCTCCACATTTGTTGATTATTAAGCCTTCACTCCCTTCTCCTCCTCCCCCCAACACTTTGTGTGCGAATGTAATCTCAAATGCAGGTCTTGTGTTGCAAACTTTAATTCTGATACAGTTGTTGTCCTGGTCATCCAGGAGTTCTATGCAGATTTTGTTGCAATTGATCCCTATCATTTCACTTTCCATGTGCCTTCACATTACATATATATGCTCCCAGCTGTGGTTGATCCTTCAACCGTGCAGCGCTTTTGTGACCGAGTTGTTGATGGTCTTGCAGCTGTTTTTTTGGCATTAAAACGCAGACCAGTAATTAGGTATCAAAGGACATCTGACATCGCAAAAAGGATAGCACAGGAAGCATCTGTGAGTTCAAATCACCTTTTCTAACTCACTACATTTTCTTTTATGTGAAATAATTATATATGCATTTTAGAAATGTGGTTATCAGTTTCTGCAATGAATTCAAACTTTTATACCTTCATCATTATATGATTCTGGCTATGCCTGTATCACGACATGCCATATTTATCATTTGTGATTGTGCTTGGCATACTTAGTGAAAGCTAATTTACATTGTTGGGCTTGAACAGAAACTGATGTACCAAGAGGAAAGTGGTCTTTTTGATTTTAGGCGAATGGAAGTTTCTCCTCTGTTGTTAGTTATTGACAGGAGGGATGATCCTGTAACCCCATTGCTAAATCAATGGACTTATCAGGTATCTGGGATATGAACAAAAGTCTAGTGCGTATAATGTGATAAGTTGTTCATTCATATAAGCGATGCTCATTGTGGTGTTATACTGTACAGGCAATGGTTCATGAATTAATAGGAATCGAAGACAATAAAGTGGACTTAAAATCCATTGGTAAATTTCCAAATGATCAAGAGGTTAGATACATTTCTTACACTGGCTAGTTGTGTTTTAAGTGTATTGCAGTACATAATTTGTGCTCATTAGAAAGCAATTCATTTGCTATTTCTTGTTACAGGAAGTTGTGTTGTCATCGGAACAAGACCCCTTTTTTAAAGTTAACATGTATGAGAATTTTGGGGATATAGGTATGAATATCAAGCGAATGGTTGATGAATTTCAACAAGTGTCAAAAAGTAACCAGAACATCCAAACAATAGGTTTGTATTTTTTTTCATCCTCTCAGATCAGAGTAAACTTTTCTTCAAAAATTATATGGGTAAAAACTTATTTATACACTTGGTGGCGTAGTATAAAATTCACTGACTTTATGATTTGACTCTTGGCAGAGGACATGGCCAAATTTGTCGATAATTATCCTGAGTACAGGAAAATGCATGGAAATGTGACAAAACATGTGACTTTAGTAACTGAAATGAGCAAGATAGTTGATGAGCGAAAGCTTATGTCAGTTTCCCAAACAGAACAGGAGTTGGCTTGCAATGGAGGACAAGGAGCTGCTTTTGAGGTATAGATTATATAGTCTTAATTTATTGAAACATTCTACTTTGCTTTTGCTCAAATTTCAGAAGTTCTTGTATTGTAGGGCCATGGAAGCTTAAATTAATTTGTTAGTCCCTAGACTACTTGGAAATATTTAAATAGGTCTGTACTACACTTTAAAATTGGGTCCTTGAACTTATAAATAGTTTTTTGTTGGGTCCTTGGGCTAGGATCTTGTAGGAATCAAATTGAAAAAAATAAGAACGGGAGGTATTATTTATATGGAAGTAGTCACTGAATCCAGAGGAATGATCCTCTATTACAAAATGTAAACTAAATGAAGATTGAAATCTTGACTAGGAGCTTGATAGAGACTAGGGTATTATGGGGTGCCTAAGCCTCGTATTGAGTAATATTAGATACTAGTTGAGTGCATAAGTAGCTTGGTCTCTTTAACTGCTAGCTTTTGAGGGAGGGTTCCTCTAGCCTGGGAAGCTTATCGATTTGTATTAGAGCTGATTTTCAATATCTCCAAAACGGCTACCTGTGGAATGGACCATAAAGGTTGAGTGAAGCATCAGAGTGTATCTGCTGAGACATTAGCTGTAAGGAATGATGATATGATGGGGACTTGAGCATTATGCGGTCTTAAGTCCAAAATAAACTTTTATAGGATGCTAGGTGGAGTATATTTAATATTTATAACTTTCTTGATTCACTTCCCCTTTAATAGTTAGCTTTTATGGGAGGGTTCCCTTAATACTTAGGTCCTTACTAGAGACAAACTCTTCCTTACAACACAAGCAAAAGAAATAAGAAAACTAAGAACCCCTGTATTAGAGATATGGTTTTATTATGTTGAAGGTATGATTTCGTTACATTAAATAGGGATATATAATATGATTTGATAAGGAAATATGTTGCCAAATACTTCCCATTATTAGATATTGATTTTGTTTCTTATTATTGTATCTCTTTTTCATTATAAATAAAAATGCTCGTATGTACACGACACAAATAATTCATTATATTCCTTCTCTGTTAATCTCTCTCCACTCATCAATACTGTGAGAAAAATTAGTATTTGGTCTAGTGGACTGGGAGAATTCTTTTGAAATTTCACTATGTACATTGTGACTTGTTTTTCTTGTGCTCTGCACATGGGACTTGTTGCAGTATTTCTATTTCTATTGGCAGTTCAAATATTTGTTAGAACGTGCATGTTATCCCTCTTGTGATCAGTCTAGCCTCTATCTTCATTAACTTCATATGATACCCTGAGAATTCAGAATCTTCATATGTTTTTCCTCAGAAGTTAGAAGTATCGACAATTAACAGTTAAGTATAAGATTAAACAAATCCTCGAAAAATATCCTTATTAGTTTGGTTTCACTTGTCCAAATAATTCATATGTGACATAACATAACAGAATATATGGTTTATGAAACAATGTTGTTATTACAACCTCACGACCACCTCACAAAATGTTTTCTTTTTCTATTTTTCCTTGCTATTTTTTGGATCAACAAATATTAATTGTTAATACATTAGTTTTTGTTTGTGGGGGATTTGAACCCGCGGCCTATCCTACCCTCCTTCCACTTACCACCACCAAGCCAATCTTGTATCCCTCCATTTTTCCTTTATTGATTGTTATTCTGTGTACTGATTAATGCTTTAAAACAGTAAAGGTGATAACTTATGTCTCTAATGTATTCTTCTGCAGGCAGTGACAAATCTACTAAACAATGAAAGTGTATCAGATCTGGACCGACTACGTTTAGTCATGTTGTATGCTTTACGATATGAGAAAGATAGCCCTGTTCAGTTAATGCAACTCTTCAACAAACTGGCTTCCAGATCTGCCAAGTACAAACCTGGGGTAAACTTAAGCTGTTCCTTTTCTTAAATCCATGATTCTCGCGCAAGAATGTCTGAATATTAGTCTTTAAACCTTATCAGGATATGTACTTTTTAATCCTTGGATAGTTGAGTAGTGATGGTGAAATTTTTGCTATTGTGCTATCTTTCCATGCCACTGGCTTTGGATTCTGAAAGTATAATTTACATTCAAATGGACTCAAATTTAAATTTAGACTAGCATTATAGCATATAGATGGATGTCACTGTTGTTTCTGATATCGTTACACAAGAGTTACTGATATTGATATCTTTATTGTGGTGCAACAGCTTGTCCAGTTTCTTCTGAAGCAAGCGGGTGTTGACAAGAGAATGGGTGATCTTTTTGGAAATCGAGATCTAATGAATATTGCTCGTAACATGGCTCGCGGTTTGAAGGTAAGCATAGAAATATATGATTATTATACCATATCCTTGATGATCCAATCCAAGTCTTCATGCTTAAAAAAATATTTCATTCCGAGTTTTTGAGCAGGGTGTTGAGAATGTTTACACCCAGCATCAGCCACTTCTGTTTCAAATCATGGAAAGCATTGTCAAGGGGAGGTTGAGAGATGTGGACTACCCATTTGTTGGAAATCACTATCAACAGGGAAGGTTTGTTGCTATTAAATATAAACTCCTTACTGTTTCTTATTTGTGAATTTCTAGATGTAATTGTGTCTATCCAAAAGTGATGCAACTACATTGTGGCCTGATTTCTAAATAATGTGGTATTAATTGAAGTGACTCTACAAACTTCTCATTTTTTAGTACTCACTATTTATCAAATTGATGTATAATATTATTCCAATTAATGTGGCACCATTTATGTGATAAGTTGTATTGGAAATTTATCATTTAACAGTGTCACAGGCCCCGCTTTGGGGGTTCACTATCTTGAGCTTTGAGAGCAAATTATTATTTGAGTTTTTTTGTAGTGAGTCTACACACTTGATGAGTACAAGATTCTGCAATTCTTTCAGCATTATACTCTAAGTTTATTTTATCCATAGTACAGACACTATCTCTGAGGGAAGACAAATATTAATTCCGTTCTTCCTATTCATAAGAAGTTTTAACTGCCTTAATCTGTGCGTGTTACCTTGTAAGACTTCTGTGATGTGGTAGCATTGACATCACATCACATGATTTTATATTTGCAGTGGCCTATGATCTGTACTTTTAGTAATACCCTCTCACAAACCTGTAACTTATGCATTCTGTTAAATGTGTTGTATTTGACTAACAGCTGCAAGAGTAAACTGTATTTTTGGAGTTAATCTGATTAGTTATCTGATAATTCTATCGTAGGCCTATCACAATTTTATGCGCTGCATGTTAAAAATGATTATTTAGAAGTTTGGAAAGTTTCAATGCAAAGCTCTGTTTAATGTCTGTTCAATATCCTGAGTCTCTCACGAATCATCTAGGAAAAGGCTTTTTGACCAGTTCTATTAGACATCAGGAACCAATGAATACAATTAGGCATTTGTAAGTGTATAAAGGGATCAGAATAGGAATTAAACATACATGTTTTATCTTTTGGCCTATTAGTTAGGATTTCTGTTACAAGTGAGTTAGTTTCTGTTTAGGAGTTATGGTGATTTTAGTTTATAAGAGAAGTTGGTACACCAACTTTCTTTAAATAGGACCTCTGTTATTAAAGAGGGAGCTTTTCTTTTTGTTAGCTACAATACAAAGTGGACAGATTTCAGTGTGAAAGGGGGAATCTCCTTTGTGTACTTGATTTTTTTCAAAACAGAATGAAAATCAGGGACGGACAAAGCCTTGTCCATCTGTCATCTCAGAAATTCTAACAAGTACACACACAGTGCATTTGTAATAGAAGTTTTTAATTTTTATTTTTACTATCATATAATAATCCAATCTGTGTTGTTGGCGACTATATGAAAAGCAGGCCGCAGGATGTAATCATCTTCATTGTTGGAGGGACAACTTATGAGGAGTCTCGGTCTGTTGCTTTACAAAATGCCAACAATACCGGCATCCGTTTTATACTTGGTGGCTCTTCTGTTCTTAATTCTAAAAGGTATGATTAAGGCATAAGGATAGTTTGAATTTGATTAGTGGAGATGTTCACTTTTGATTGTGCTTTCAATTTGGCATGACAGAATTGATACTAGTTTTTTAGTGACAGTTCCAATTTTATCTTCTGTAGTGCGTCAACTGCAAAACTTGAAAGTAGTCATAGTTTGGGCTAATTAGTCATTTTGAAATATTGCTTGAATTGGGTTATTGGCCTAGGTTTAGGTGATAAATTTTATTGCACTGGTCTTAAATTTGTCTGATAAATAAATGCTTGGTTATATTTGATTATTCATTTTTTGGTTCAGGGTGCTTTAGTTAACTGCAAAAACATTCAATTGCTCTGCACTGTGACATTCTGAATTTCTTACCAGCATAGATGTTTTTCTTTTTCAATTTACAGGTTTTTAAGGGACTTAGAAGAAGCTCAAAGAGTAGCTCGTTCTAGCACCACTGTTGTTTGAAGTTTATCCTGGCACATCTTTTCATCTCGAGGGCCAGATGGATATAGTTTTACAGCTTCAGGCTGGGGATTTCTGCTTTGGACCCATGTATATGTATTAGTAAGTGTTGCAGACGGAGCTTGATGTGCGGAATCAGACTTAATCCATTTTTCCTGCAGATGATATGATCACCATCAACCATTTCACAGGTTAGGTACTAGTTGATTTCTTGCAGATGAATGCGATTGAGATATGAGTATGAGAAGATCAAGGACAAACCGTCCTCCCCTCTCTTTTATTCGGGGGGGCCAGGGGGGGCTGTGGTTAAAGTAGACACGGAACGCATAGGTACAATGAAAGAAACCTTTTTGTGTAATTTTTGGTCATCATTTTTGCTGATCAAATCTAATGGTTTTATTGACACTTGCTAATGAAAAAACAATTTTGTATAATCGTGTAATGAATGCCCCATTCTTTTGTATACCAACAGATGCCTTCTACAAATTTACAGACCCATAATAAGTTCAGGTTGTGAGTCTGTGTTGATTAATATAATTTATTATACAATGCACTTATTGATGCCATTTTGTGTCTGTTAGAGCGATCAGAGTAGTCTGGTTTGAATAGGTTGCAAAGTCCATTTTTAGTGAAGAGGCCTGAGTCTAGTGCCAAACTTTCATTCTCGTGTATACCTTTAATGACAAATCAATGGTGTCAATGTTTCACTGAGACATCCTAACCTTGTGGCGATCTATCTTTCTTATGCGGCACAGGAAGTGTTTTTTATTTCAACTGAAAAGAGTATTAATAATTCCACACTTTTTTATAAAAAAATTCACCCATTCCTAAAAGCAAAACCAGAGGAATAAGTGTTTCAAGTGAACGGTACCTTAGCTTAATATGTGATATCTTAATAAAAATTATGAGATGAAAATACAAATTACAACTTCATGTAATATCTAGACTCGTTATTCTTGTTTTCATTAAATGAAATATATTATCTTTTTGAAGTCCCTTTTTTGACAAACTAATAAAACAATTTAATAATTAAAATATGTAAAGATTGAATGATATTTCCAAATCGGGTCATGAAATATAAATTGTTTCTGAAATACTCCAATAAGAAATTAGCACAATCAAATTGACCGGAGAGTGTATACCACAAACAAAATTCAATAACAGAGAAACTTGGAAATAGAGAGGATGGAAAATAAACAATAAGAGGAAGATAAAAAAAAGTCACACATAGATTATTTAGATAGTTTAATTGAAGTGTTAATGAATTTTATAGATGTCCACTTGAGAATACCTTAAATTCAAAGATTACAATATTTACAAAAATCTTCTTTCTCATAGTAAATTCTTACGAAAATACAACTCAGAATGATAATACAAAAGATCTTATTTATACATCAATATCATTATAACTGAATCAAGTGAAACACATTAAACAGAAAAGTCACTTAAACAATTTTATAATAAAGTTTAGACATTAAGAGATTAAATAGTCTACTCAAACCATCTAAAAAAATATAGAACTAACATACTAAATAATATTAGTGATGCCTAACACGAAAACTTTATAAAAAAAACATATTAAATAATAACCTTTTAATTAAATAATTTTAAATAATTCAATAAGTGTGTTTTCCATTAGTTAAAAGCACACAAAATATTAAGTTATGCTAATGGTTGAAAGTAATCCTTAGCAAAGAATATAATTTTGTTACCTTATTTGGTGCCAATTCACATTTCACCTATTTGTTTCACATCCCTTCCATTTCATAATCTCTATATTAACTTTGCATTTCTCTAGTTTTTCAAATTTATTTTCATATAATATAATTTTCCATACTATTTATATTCATATTTTTTTTAATACTTAGGCTGAACAAAACAGTAGGAGAAAAACACTAAATTTAATTATACATTTTATTACTTAACTATTTTAAATAAAATATTTAATACCATTATAAACTTTTTTCAAAACAATACCTTTTTTACTATATGTTACTTTTTTGAAACTTTTTTTATGACACGTTATTCTTCTCCTAATAACTTTAACCAGTAAAATGTCTGAAATGTTACAAAGTTTGATACTAAACTATTAGAA